>Ga0306910_1000302_pt1 | contig 27759 bp, 27 predicted proteins | sample AntRauMFilla2698_FD_190438 | JGI IMG/M metagenome (GOLD analysis project Ga0306910, IMG submission 190438) | Saline lake microbial communities from Rauer Islands, Antarctica - Metagenome Filla 2 #698 (v2) (version 2) | ecosystem: Environmental > Aquatic > Non-marine Saline and Alkaline > Saline ... | reverse complement strand
TGTCGTCGACAACGAATCGTTTGCGATGCCGAAGTCGCAATGCGAGGTCGACGACTCAGACGACCCTACGATGATACGCATTCCGGATTGGCTGGCTGAGAAGGAAGGACTGCTATGAGCTCAGGGCTTGCTCCAGCTTCTTTTGCAGCCTCGCGTTCGTCTTGCGGAGCTTGTCGATCTCCGCGGCGCTCCGATCTCTGGGTTTGGGTCCGCGCTTCGAGGAGAGCGCCTTAACCCCACCCTCGGCGAACTGGGTTCGCCATTTGGCCAGATGGGACGAGTACAGTCGCTCTCGTCGCAACAGGGCCGCAACCTCACCGTGCTCACACGCGGCCGCTTCCTCGACGATTCGGCGTTTGTAGGCGGCTGTGAAAGTGCGGCGTTTGGGTTTCGCCAGAACTTCGGTGTCCGGCTTCTTCTTGTCGTTCATGATCTCTTCGGGGAGTGATTTCTTCCGTTTCTCTGAGTTTGGCTGCATGCAAGTTAGCCTCTCCGCCCTCTACAGTAAATTTCGAGAGAAACTGTCTCACGCTACGTTGGCACAGAGGGACTTTTGACCTGAACGTCTTTAATCAAACCGGCGTTCTTTCGAGAATGCGGCTCGAGCAGGCCATGAAGCTTCTACTTTGATCGCCGCACAAGGAACCGTTGAATGACCCAATCGAAACCTCAATGGCAACTCGACGTCTATCGCTACCTTTCTTACTGGAACAACCTGCTGCTGATTCCGCTTTTCACCATCATGGTGTTGGAGACCAGCGTCAGTAGCGATGCGCCAGTCGTCGACTTTGACCTCGCGAATATCGGGTTCTGCGTTTTCTTTGTCCTGGAATGGTCAGTTGGTTTCTACATTGCGGGTGACCGAAAGGCTTACATGAAGAAGCCTGCGTACCTGCTGGATCTGATCTCATCGATCCCATTTGGATACGTGTTTCAAGGACTGCGTCTTGTCCGTCTCTTTCGAATGTTGCAGATACTCAGAGTTGTTCTGAGGGCCCGCCGTTTCCGTGGGCGCGGTGCGAAGTTAGTCAAGGCGGGCGGAATTGTCGGTGCTACCGTCTTCGCAGGTGCCATGGGGCTTCGAGTTGTTGAGCCGCAAACGGTTCCTCATTTCGAGGACGCATTGTGGTGGTCTCTTGTCACGATGAGCACGGTTGGATACGGCGATATAGTTCCGCAGACCCAAACAGGTCGGTTGGTCGCCGGCATGTTGATTCTCTTTGGAATCGGCGTTTTCGGCTACGTTGCTGGCTTCATGACGTCCATCGTCGATGACCCCGAAGACGATGAGATGCTCGCCTCGGTACGTCGACTCGAAAGCAATCTCGAGGCTATTCGAGAGCAACTCGAGAGCGTTCATGGTGTGAAGATTCCGCATACCGAAGACCTGACGGTTGGTAAGTCGGACACTGCTGGCGCGATCGCAGGTCAGGAATAGCGGTCAGGCATGTTGCGTACCGGTGATAGGTGTACGTTTGGCGAACGGCATAGAGGAGAGTTGCTTCATACGCTCTCAGACACGACACTGGGGTTAAGCGAATTGCAGACAATACGGCGGGTGCGTCGCCTTCGAAGGCTTTGACGTGTCTGACGGCGACCGGGTCGATCTCGATCCCGAGGTCGATGCCGCCCCTGGGCGAGAATAGCATACACGGCGTCACAGAAGCCGCCGTCCTCGTCGTGCTCATCGATCGCATCGAGAGTTTCCAGGCAGGGCCGTATCCCTGCGAAGAAAACGACCGAATGCTCATGCGCCTCAAGGGAGCGCTCGAAGCGACCCAGGAGCGCGTGGAAAACCGGGCTAAACGTGGTGTCCTCGGCACCAACACGAAGTAGACATGGAAGAGTTTCTCCAACAGCACGGACTACTCCTCATTGGAACAGGATTCGCTGCGATTGCCGTCATTCTTCACGTCGTACTGATGCTGACGAACGTGAGACACCACCGTCGTATGGAAGACTGGCGTGAAGACCAAGAGGATAAGCTAAAATGAGACCAATCGACGCTGAGACTACGCTTCTTTTGTTCGTTTTCGGTGGGATGGCAGCAGCTGTCATCACGATCGAGATATGGAGCGCTGCGCTTCGTCAGCTCTACGGAGCGTTCCGGCGCTACCGGTATCGCAAGTCACTCGAGCGACGCGGACTCCGGGTGCCCGCCAGGTGGCGCTGCAATCGGCTCCTGGCCTTCGGGTGGCGCTGGCTTCTGCGCCCAGTATTCTATTTCGTCCATGAAGTCTTCAAATTCGTCTTCGCTCATTTCCGATAGGGTGCTCATTTCACTCACTTTTCCGATGATTTTAGGAATCAGGATGGCGGCCTTCGGTGGGCTTACTTTTGTGATTTCGTCTGACATAATCCAAGGCCACTAGGCTACCTACTACGGAGATCTGATGGGACGCAAAAAACGCAAGTTCGCACACGGCAAGGCAAAGGCATTCTTGCTGAAAACCGAGGAGAAAGTACAGGACCGCTATGAACGCTACGCTCGAGTACTGCGTGTCGTTGATGGTGATACGCTCGAGCTGCTCGTGGATCTGGGCTTCGGAGAGTGGCACCAGGACAAGTTCCGTCTTGCAGGGGTCGACACACCTGAGAAGTACGGCGTGAAGAAGTCGAGCGCTGAATACAAGGCTGGCGTGTCCGCTACCGAGTACACACGGGCGTGGATTGAAGAGCACGCCGAGATTGAAGAGTTCGAGACTCCGCTGGGGTCTTCTAAGTTCCCTCGAGTCGTCATCCGAACGTTTGATGCCGGCAAGGGCAAGTACGGACGCTGGATTTGCTCCGTACACCGCACCGACGGTGAAGGTGAGTCGCTCAATGAAGCGCTGGTCCGTACTGGACACGCCGAACCTGTCACGTACTAACCATCTGGGTAGATACACCCCTCAACACAGGAGAAACGTATGAGTTTGACCAAGCAAGAAGTAATCGACGCTGTTCAAAGCCGCGCAGAAGATGCCGGCGTGGAGCTCACCAAGAAGGCTACCGGGGAAATCCTCGACAGCGTCTTCGATCTGATGTCCAAAGAGGTCGCAACGACGGGCCGCTTCGCCTATCCAGGCTTCGGAACGTTCAAGCGAGGTCATCGCAAAGAACGACAGGGCCGAAATCCTCAGACCGGCGAGCCGATGACCATCGCAGCGCGTAACGTGGTGAAGTTCAAGCCCGCTCCCACGTTCAAAGATCTCGTCAACGAGTAAGGCACATCTTCTGCTGAGCGTGGTCGTCTGGTAGACTCCACCGAGTTCCGGAGGCGCACGTGGCAGAAGACTACGCAAGAACACTCAGCGAGGTTATCACCGGCTTTGAAGGCGGTCAGCAGACTGCTGCCTTGCTGAATCAGTCGGTGATGACCCCTCTTGGCTCGGCGTCGACCATTCCGCCGCCTCCGCCTGCCCCCACGTTCGTGCCACCACCTCCTCCGGTGCTGCCGAACTACATCCAACAACCCGCTGCGCCTCCCAACCCGGCAGGAGCAGTCAATCCGTCGCAGGCATTCGCATCGAATCAGATGCCTGGCGTGCAGATGGGCCCGCCGACTGCGGGTCCTGTGCCGATGATGGCGACACAGCCGCCTCCCATGATGGCGCCGCCTCCCCCGCCGATGCCTATGGCACCGCAAGGGGGCATGTTCCAACAGGGCATGATGCAGGCACAGATGAATCAGATCTCCAACCCTGCTATGGCGCAGTACATGTCGCAGCAGGGCGGCATGATGCCCGACACCAACATGATGATGGGGGCGCAGTACGGCAACATGCGTCGAGACGTGCTGATGGACCGCCGGACGACCGTTCCACTGGGGCTACCGGGAGGAGGCCAGGGTGTTCCGAACGCATTCTTGCCGATGGACGTCTTCCAGCGAACGCGCCCGTCGCTGCAGTTCAATCGAGCCTACGACTCTGCGCTGTATGAGGGCCTGGAGACATCTCGACTGCTCGAGCAGGGCTACAACGCCTACGCAGAAGAGGTCGCAGGTCTTGGCGTTAGCGCTGTCGCTGCTCCAGTCACGACGGCAGCAGGCGCAACCATCGGTGGATGGCTGGCCGGCCCTGGCGGCGCTGTCACAGGCGCAGAGATCGGTCTTTCGATGGCGGGCTTCGCCAAGGACATTCCGGGCGTTACCCAGGCGGCCCAGGCGATTTTCGAGCCTGCGTTGCAGCGACGTGCTGATGCAATCCAGGGGCAGTATGCATCTCGTCAATTTTTGATTGGCGGAGGGACAGATGTCGACATTAGCGGCACCGGGCTCTCTGGCGTAGCCGCGCAGCGCCTAACGCGCGGCATGGATTCGATTGCAGACCAGAGCGGCGGGAATCTGACGCGAAAAGACGCGATCAACCTCATGCAGGCAGGCGGTGAGCAGGGTCTGATGGACTGGGCTCAGAATGCAGACCAGATCGTTGAGACGACGAAGACGATGTCCAAGGTGTTAGGGTCTATCGCCGAGATTACGGGCGACCCGGACTTCATGAACAACATCAAGAAGATGGGAGCACTCAGTCGAATGGGAATCGGCCTCGCTGACCAGCAGCAGGCAGTTCGCAACATGGATCAGTACGCTCGCATGGCTGGCATGGACATTGACCAGCTCATGCAGAACGAAGGCCTGCAAGGCGCGCAGATGTTCAAGGCATCGGGACTCGGCGCAGGCATCGGTATGCAGACCCGGATGTTTACGGCATCGCAGTCACGCCAACTCGTAGCTGGAGGCGCATTCAGTGAGCAAGACCTCGACTTGTACGGCGGTACCGAAGGCGTAGGCCAGACGATGGCCGAACTCAACGCCGCGTACTTATCGAAGGTGTCCAAACCGTTGATGAGCTACGTCGTAGGAGACCGGAACCCGAACACGGGACGATTTACCATCGACCAGAGCCGCGTCGACAAGCTGACGTCCGGAGAGATCGGGTACGAGGAAGCACTACGCCAGGGAGCCAATCGAGACATGTCGCCAACGGACCTGGCCGACATGCTCAGTCAAATGAAGGAGCTCACGACGCAGCTCGGCAAGCAAATGGGCCCGGAAGGCGTGCAACGTGCTGCGCTACAGGCCGCTATGGACCTGTCCAAGCAAACCGGAGGTCAGCTAAGCGTGCGAGCCGCCGCTACGAGCCTCTACGACGAAGAGGTCGGCGCCCTCGTCGGTCGAATGTCCGATCGGAAATTTCAGCAGGGCGTGGTGTCCCAGATGGACGCCGAAATGCGACGCAGAGAGTTCGAGGCGGATAAGCAAGATCGAGCGGGAGTGGGAAGCGCAGGGTTTTTGGCCAGACAGGGCATCAATTTCGAAGGCCCGACAAGTTTCCTCGATCGCAAACAACGAGAGGTGTCGGATTTCTTTACCCAGCTCGAAGAAGACCGACGTTTGCAAGCAGTCGGCGTGACGCGCTTCACTCGCGGGGTCGATGTCGAAGGATTCTCTGGCGTGCAGGGCCTTCGAGGCGACCAGGGCACTACGCAAGAATACCGAAGCGATACCGTCACGCAGATCTTCGACAACAAACTCGTTCGAGGCTCGATGGCGCTCGGAACGCTGGGTGTGACGGAGCATCAACGAGCCTTACTCGGAGACACTGCGGTAGGGCAAGGGCTTCGAGGCGGACTGGAAGCTGCAGGCGGCGCCATCGATCGCCAGACTGCCGTCTTTGGCGATGAGCGAGCCATGAGTCGGTATCTACGCAATCGAGGCGGCGTCATTGGGACGATTCAGGACATGGCAGGGCAGAACGAAGATAGCCTGCTGAATATCATGGGTCTCGCCGGGCAAGGCACACAGTCCACCGAAGACAGACGACGCCAGGACGACGCACTGATCCGCGCACACAAAATAGCGTTCGGAGGGGACACAGAAGCCCTTGCGGAGGGACGCGCGGAGCTCGAGTCACTACTAGGACGAGATGGCCTCGTAGAAGCAGGCTCGGCGCTAGGCGCAGGCCAGGGCGAAGAATGGCTCGAGTCGAAGGGTCTTGGCCAGAGCGGCGTGAAGATGTTGTTCGACACGAATGTGTTCGATACGGACGACAAGGCGATGAGCGACGAACGACTCGCCGAAGCCACTGGCAAGTCGGTTCGAGAGATTCGCAATCTGAGCCCAGAGGCTAAAGGCGCTCTCATCAAAGAAGCGACCCTGTTTATGACCAACGAGGACGCTCAGGAGTTCGAAACGAAGTTCCGAGACGTGACGCGTGCTGGAATGACAGAACGCATTGGTCAGCAGTACCTCAGAAGCGGCGCTGCAGCGGGAGATCGCCTGAACGAGGCACTCGACACCGTGGGTCTGGATGAATATGACGACCTGAGCCGAGGGGAAAAGGAAGCGGTCACAGCTATCGCTGGATCAGGCACCGAGGGATCACGGAAGTATCTCGCTATCGCTGCTCTGTTGCAGAAAGGCGGCTCTGAGAACCGTCAGGTAGCCGAACGTCTGTTCAAAGAGCTCGTAAAAGTCGACGACCAGGCTCATGCGAAGTTCGAGAACGCCAAGAAGCTCGTTGCGAATATGAAGCCCGAGACGCGGGATGCGCTCATCGCCAACATCGAGGGATTCGTTGGCGGCGGCAAGTCGATGGGCGACATGAACAAGATGTCTCCCGAAGAGATGCTCAAGCACATGGAGCAGACGCTCGGCCAGGTCCAGACTGCTGGGGAAGGCGTCAAATCAGTAGAACGCTTCGCAGCAACACGGGCGGCACTCGGAGACGTCGATGGGTCGCTTACAGAGGGCGTGGAGGACGATGAAGACTTGATGTCCCGCGTTGCAACGGCCGAAGGAGACACGCTGGAGCAGTACCGATCGGTGCTCGGCGACGAAGCTGTCGCATTGGCCAAATCAGGTGACATGTCGGACGAGGCCCTCAATGAATTTGCAGCACTCACCGCTCAGGAGACGGGTGCAGGCTCAGGCAGCATCGAGCTGTCCTCGAAGAAAGGCGCTACGAACGCAGCGACTCAAGAACAAGCGGCCAGAATCCAGGCTCAGCGTAAGATCTTCGCTTCGCTCAACGGCGCGACCCGGCAGAACACAGGCGCGATAGGCAACCTGACAAGCGCTGTGAACACGCTGAACTCGAATTTGTCAAAGAGCGGAGCGGACTCCATGATGGAGAAGCAACGAGGAAGCGGCGGCTCTCCCCGTGAAACACCTAAGACACCCAGGAACTTCTGATGCCAGTCATCAACTCCACAGCACAGCGTCCTCAGATTCGACAGCAGACCTACAAGCTCGTGCACGCCCGCGCGCCTGAGGTTCTTCGCATGTATCACCGCAATATCACGCAGAACCACCGCGTTCGACAGCGAGCCAAGATTACCATGCCGAGCCTGGTGTCTCGAGCGCAGCTTCTGGTTGACCAGAAGACCTTCATTCCGACTGTGACCCAGAGGGTGTCCCGATGAGCGGTCCTATTTACGGCGGAAATGATCCGGCGCCCGACAAACAGCTCAACAGCGACGACCCCAACGCGCAGAAAGGAGTCTATGCGACGTACCCGGCAGCTACGCCGAAGTACAACGCATCGAACCACCTGGAGACGCTGGATACACAGGCTCGGCTGTACATCGATATTTCGGACCCGGCAGCCTACCGGAACTACCTGGATGCTATCCCGCCTCGAGCGAGAGGGTACGCACAGGCGATGGCACGAACGTTCGGCTCGAGCGGCGGAAAGGGCTACCTGAGCTTCTTCCTGCAGGCAGCCCAAGAGCCACTTCGCGAGAAGGTACAGGTCTCCGAGGTTCTGAGCGACGGGCACATCGCTTATTTCTTCGGGCAGGCCGCTCCGGTGTGGTCCTACCAGATCGGGCTCATCAACTCGCAGCAGGATGAGTGGTACGACGCCTGGAACATCGTCTACGAGAACATCATCCGCGGAACTCGACTCGCTGAGGCAGGTACGCCCGTCACGTTGGCCTACGACACTCGACGTGTCATCGGTTCTCTGACCAATACGCAGACAGCGCTCAGGGCGAGCAACGAGCTCTCGGTCTCCGGTAGCTTCTCGCTGTTGGTCAAAGAGGTCCAGGTCGCCGTTCGAGTCACGGAGTCGCTCGAGCTCGCAAGCGCACGAGACATTCTACGTCAACAGCAGGACTCGCAGCTCGATTCGCTGGATGACCAGACGCTGCAGAGCGAAACACTGACGCTTCCCTCGCTTGGGGACGCTCGGCAACGCGCTCAGACAGGCAATCTGGTCCCTGACCTCGACCTGGGGATTCGTACGGGCTACAACCCGGCTGAAATCGAAGAGAAGACCGGCGTGGTACCCACCAACCAGCGCACAGAAGACCTGTTCCGCTCAGGCTCGCAGGTGCCGCTTCCTCCACCGGAGCTCTTGAATGCCTGATGAGTACGCCGAGGACACAGACCTGGTGACGACAGCACTCGAAGAGCAGCTCATCAACGGCGTAAGCATTCGCCGTCTCGATAATCTGCTGCAAGTCGCACTGCCCCTGACTCTGACGGACAACAACGCTACGGCTCGCGCACGCCGACTGGTGCAGATTGCGGCGCAGTTTGAGCCCGGGGCGCTGTTCGAGGGTTACTTCTCCGACGTCTACCGGTCGACTCTTTTTAGAACGAAGCGTCGTCTGCTCGAGGTTGACCGAACGCTTGCCCCATACTACGGAGTGGTGCGGCCTGCGATGGCTGACCTTCGCAATGCGGGGCTGGACCCGGCAATTACGGACATGTGGCTCGATACGTTCCTTCAGGACGACGGGCGATACCGAGTTCAGGTCGTTGCTGGGATGTGTGTCGTAGGTGCGTACAACGATCTCGGATTCTTGGTCAGCGTATAATGTCAGATCATGTCAGAGCGGGTTGGGTGGTCTATTTCAACGGGATTGAGATCCCTGCGACGAGCTGCAGCGTCAGTAGCGGTGTGTGGCAGATACCGCAGGCGTCGATCTCCATTCCGGCCGACAAAATCATGCAGCGCGTCGGGGCAGACGACCGCGTGCGCGTCACTATCTTCGCCATCGACCCGTACCGCTCGACGAACAACCCTGAAGAAGGCGATCCGTTCCGCCTGGCGTTTGACGGCGAGATTGTAGCGTACCAGTACCGCTCTACAGCAACAGGCCGCTCGATTTCGTTCACCGCAGTCGACCTGATCGAGGCACTGGGGCGCATCTTCCCGCATTTCATCGCCACCCTGGCGTCTATCTCCAAAGGGTCTGTCGGACAAGACCAGGCGGCAGCCAGTGGCGTCGTCAATCCGTTTGCCCCGCACCATTCTCTGCTGCGTGCAGGTCTGACGGGCGACGGCGACATCAAGCGACCTTACGACGTCGTCGAGAACGTGCTTCGCCTGCTGCTTGACGACACGGTCATTACTAACGAGCGCTCGGTCATCATCACGGAGTGGTTCAAGCCGTGGAACCAGCGAACCCAGTTCAGTAAACGCTTCGTGCCCAGCGCCTACGTGGAGACCGTAGCTCCGACAGGCGAAGTGCCGGCGTTTCCCATCTTCCGGGCGGCTCAGTACACCGAGGGCACCAACGCATTGGCCGATGCAGCGTCTCGACTGGGTATGACCGGGTCGATGTACCAGGTTATCCAGAACATCTTCCAGCACGTCTACTACGAGCTGGCGATGCTGCCGAATCCTCCGGTGCTCAACGTCAATCAGGCCACTCGAGAGGTGATCGGTGGATTCAAATCAGACGCGAACGAGCCTGCCTCGGTAGAGTTCCAGAACACACAGCGTTCCGACGTCAGTCTCGAAGAACTGCAGAACGAACTCAAGCAAGAGCGGGCACGCCTGACCGAGATTTCGGCCGCACAACGCAGTAACGCCACTGAAGAGATCAACGAGCTATTTCGACAGCAAGCACAGCTCGTGGTGTCGCTGCAGGAGGACCTGGAGAACTTCAAGATTCAGGGAGGAGACTACAGCGCGTTCCAGGAGCCCGTCGTCGAAGCAGACCAGGCGCTACGGGATGCGCGAGAGGCGCTCAAGAAGCAGGAAGCCGTTGTAGAACGAAACCCGACGCCCGGCACCAAAGATGCGCTCGAGCGACAAAAGCAACGGGTCGCACAGGCGGAGCAGGCCAAAGAAGAAGCCGTTACGAAGACGCGGTTTCTTACCAGCAACGCGCAGGGGTCTGAGAAGGTGCTAGCGTCCTACATGACGAAGCCGCAGACGATTTTCTCGGTGCCGCCGAGTTTCAATGTCTACTGGCCGAGCATGTACGAGCAGTTCACCTACGATGAGAACTTTGCACTTCAGCCGACCCGGACCTATATCGGTGATCCGCACATCTACAACCTTTTGAACGACGGAGGCCAGTCAGCGTCGAAGACAGCGCTTGATAAGTTTGCTCTGACAGTGGGTTACCCGCTTCAGGCTAACCAACGCCTGGTGGACCGGCAAACCGGCGCCAAAATCAACCACCACAACTTCCTGATTCAGTTCGAGGAGTACTTCAAGGGCCCTGTCTACAATCAGATTACGACGCCGCCCTGGTTTGGGCACCTCGCAAACCGCGGCTCGGGTCCACCGAACCAGGAAGGCTCGATTCAGCGCATCTACGCTCGTTACGAACACGAACGAACCCGTGCAAGCCGGCGAAACGGAGGCATCGCAGGTCCGTACAACCCGAATGTGGTGGCTGGGCTGCCTGGCGTAGTCATCGACAACGAAGAATCGAACAACCACGTGTTCTGCTACTTCACATCGGTCCAGCACCAGTTTGGACAGGAGAGCATGTCGACGAGCGTGTCGTTTACCCACGCGCAGACGTTCGGCGAGTTCTTTCAGACGCTGAGCGACCAGTACTTCGAAGACGGGGTAACTGAGATTACGGCCGAGACCCCGTCTGCGGTCCCGCAACACCCGATTCGAGAGCTGCGAGAGCGTTTCCAGGTGAACAACCCGGCGCGCGAGTACTATCAGACGATGTTTTGGGGCGACACCGGGGTTACGACGCCTGACCCCATCATTTTCGACATCTTCAACGTGCTCAGCATTCGCCAGCCGGATGGAACAGTGGAACGCATCGGGTTCACGGAGCCCCCTGAAGACGCAGTGCAGACCGATCGGTCTCCGCAAGACATCGCGTCGGACATCGAGCAGGCGAAGAAGGACCTGTCGACGATTGTCGCTGCTCAGCGTCGTCAGTACTCGCCAGGGACGCGAGATGCCTACGACCGAAAGGTTGAAGAGTTCTCTGAGCTGACTGCTGAGCTCGAGGCAGCTAAAAAACGCGATGCGGCCCAGTTGAACCGCGAACTCCGGGGGAGCTCGGGGCAGCCGCTACTCAAAGGCACGCCGAATATCGAGACCGCCGAGCCGCCGACCTACGTCGTCAACGATTCATACCAGCCGCTGATGAACAACTCGCTGAAAGCCTTTGCGTACGGAAGCCGCCCCATCTGCACGCTTGACCAGTACATCGACCTTCAGGGAGCACGAGGAGTTCGAGACGGAGTCCGATCTCCGAGCAACAAGAAGGAAGGTAAAGGCGCGCAATATTACGTGAAAATCTTCAACCTCAGCGCTGTTCCTGTTGAGCCTATTAATCTGAGCGCAGACGGTCTACCCTGCGGACCCGTTGGAACGGACACGCGCCGCAATTGGGAAGAGAGACTGCTCGCATTTCGACGCAAGGTCTACAACTCGCTGCAGCCATTCAAGGCGTAGCGACGGCGTATGAATAGAACCCAAGGAACATCATGAAAAAGCACCTACTGATTATGTTTGCCGTGTTCGCCGTTATGGCCACTGCATGTGAGAAGAAGTCGTCCGACGTCATGCCGGACAGCGATGCAGTCGCCGAAGTCGACGCAGGAGCACAAGAAGATGCCGCTGCCACCCCATCGGGTGACACTGGCGCAGATGCCGCCACGGAAGAAGCCACGGATGGTGCCAGCAAGGCTGCCACGGAAGAGGCCAAGGAGGCCGACGAGTCCGAGTAGCGTTTACCCCGTAAACGACCGCTTGGCATGGACCCTGCTCGACGGTATGGTGTCTCCATCACAGAGGAGACCTCATGGACCCGTTCGAGCAGGGTTATTTTTTGTTTCTAAAGACGGCTGGATTCGCCGGGTTCGCTGGAAACGGCGATGACCTGAAGAATACGATTCGTGCCGTCAAAGGGGAGCAAACCGACTCGCAGATGGCACTGCACGGTTTGGGTCTCGGGGTAGGTCTCGCACACGCACCGGTGACTGCAGATCAGCTTCTGGGACTGAAAAGAATTCCGCCCGACAGCGGCGCAGGTGTTCTCGAAGGCCTCAAAAACGTTTACACCGGGAAACGACTCCCGCAAGTAGCGATGGAGGACGGACTCCCAGTCGAAGACCTCGTAGACCTGGTTCAAGGACAAGGCCGACGCGGAAAAGTCCTGAGTCGAGCGCTCAGCGACCTCCCGCAACACCTTCGACGCCATCCGGGTACTGCACTTTTGGGTCTTCTGGGCGCCGCAGCGACCGGGCACGCCGCCTACAACGTGGGCAAGGGCGTGATGGAGCGCAATGCAGAGCCTGACTACACCCCGGCGTTGATGGCTGCCGGCGGACTCGGCGCACTCGGCGCAGGAGCGGCCGGTCTTCACCACGCCAACGAACGTGGCATGCTTCCTCGGGTCCGCCTCGACGTTGAGATGCCTGAGCACCTCAAACATGCCGGTCTTCTCGACAAAATCACACGACCCGATCGGTTCATCCGCAACAAGGTACGTAGCAGCCCGCTTCCTTCGGAGGCGCCGGAGTTTAAGCGGCAAGCAGCTCAACCTGCCTGGGCGTCGAATGAGAGCTATTGGAGCTAGGACACACGATGACACCGTACGAACAAGGCTACTACAGTTTCATGAAGCTCGCCTCGGACATGGCGGCCGATCTGATTGGCGCCAAGCTCGAGACGCTTATGGGCGACGCGGAAGTCGAGCTCGACGTTCCCGACGAAATCAAAGACATTAAGATGGAAGACCTGAGTGAGCACGTCACTGCTGCGGGCACTGGACCTGGAGCAGGAAGCATGGACACCGCACAAGTAAAGGACGCGACATGACTCCCTTCGAAAACGGCTATTACACCTTCATGAAGTGCGCAGGCATTCTGGACGAAGCCAAAGGCGCACTCGGCATGGAAGAAGACAAATCAGGCGCGCGAACCGGTGCAACCCTGGGAGCGACGTTTGTTCCCGGACCGCTCGGCGCTGCAATCGGCGCAGGACTCGGAGGCGGCGACATGGGCGACGTAGCGTCGGCCGGTTTCGGCTCTGGCGTGGGTATGATCGGGGGAGGTGCAGCAGGCGGCGGTATCGGATACGGTATCGGTCGAGCAATGAAAGGAGACCCGCGCAAAGCGTTGGGTCTGGGACTTCTGGGACTAGCAGGCGGTGCATTCGGCGGTAACATCGTTGGAGCACGCCAAGGGATAGGTGAGTGATGCCGAACAACGTGGTGCATACCGACAAAGACGAAGAGAAGTGGGAGAAGGCCAAGGCGATCGCCGAGAATGAGGATAAAGGCGATAACCATGCGTACATCATGAGTCTGTACAAGAAGATGGACCCGTCTCATGACTTCGAAAAAGAGAGCCAACTGTCCCCATTTCAGCGCGGGTACACGCAGTTCATGAACATGGCGATGGGCAACCAATGACACCGTACGAAGAAGGCTACAACAGCTTCATGAAGCTCGCGATGCGCTTACCTGAGAGTGCCATGGACGCGATGAGCCAGGCAGCTCGCTCGCGTATGGGGCAGGCAGCACTTCTGCCCGCGCTACTCCAAGAGACGATGCGTCACCCCAAAATCAAGCATCAAATCACGCCGGAAGTGCTCCAGATGGTCAAGGACCGTGATGCGATGAACCGCCTCGGCGGACTCGGTGTTGGCGCGCTGGGAACAGGCGCAGCGATGAGCGCGATGGCAGACGACGAGTAACAACGGAGACACCCGTGGCAGACGTAGGCGAGAACAGCACGATGGTCGCGATCTACCCTCCCAAGGGGTGGCGCGATTTGCTGGGTCCGCATACGCACCTTGCGCAGTGGGATAATCTGCACGTCACGTTGGTGTACTTGGGCCAGAAAACTCGTGAGGAAGCGAAGCGAGCGCTTGAGATCATCGAGCCGGTGGTGCAGAACCACGAACCGTTTCAGATGAAGTGCAACGGTGCTGCGGCGTTCGACAACCCGGATGCCGTTGTCCGCGTCCTTCAGCCAAACGGCGTAGGACTCAACGAGCTCCGCGCGTCGATCTACAAGGCGCTCAACGAAGCGGACCTACTCGATGAGCAAAAACACGGCTTCGTGCCGCACATGACGCTCGAGTACCATGAGGACCGGAAACTCCCTGAGAACTGGGAGCGGGTCGCAAAACTCCCCTTTGGGCGCTGGACGGTGAAAGACGTTCGGGTTGTTCAGGGCAACAAAGAAATTGGCCGAGCTCGCCTGGGACCCACTGAGAAGGAAGCACACATGACACCATTCGAGCGGGGCTACTACAGCTTCATGAAGCTCGCCGAAGAAGGCCTCGACGCCAACGATGCGCTCATCGGCGTAGGCGTGGCGGGCGGCGCAGGTGGATTAGGTGCAGACGAGGTCGGCGCGCGTCTTCCGAACGTGGCGCAAGGCGGCAAAGCCCGTCTGGAGGAGTTCATGGACATCGCGGCGCCAGGCGAAGGCGCCAGTCGAGCAGATCTGGAAAAGTTCATCGACGACTACGCGACTCGGGGACACAACATTTTGCGTGAGAACGTCGTCAACCCCGTGGGCCGCCCTCCCGTCTCCGGGCGTAAGTACATCGAAGAGATGCGAAGCGGATTCTTGCCGAACACCATCGGCGGTCCGGTGAAGTGGGGACCTGGATCTGCCGAACACTATGACGCGTTCTACAAATCGCCGCAGGAAGCAGTCTCTCAGCTGATTCGCGAGACGGAGCTTCCGCACGCGAATCCTGCCACGTCCCTGAAAGAGTTGCCGGATGACATTCTTCAGGCGACTGTTGACCACACGAAGGTCAAGCACCGTCGGTATGGCCAGACCATCCCGCACGTAGCATCGTTTCTCGAAGCGAAACCTAAGATTCGACAACTAGGCCGAGCTGGCGCTATCCTGGGAGCAGGCACGCTAGGTGCTGGGCTTCTGGGCAAAGTACTGGACGACTGACATGACGCATTTCGAAGACGGATACATCAGCTTCTTGAAAGTCGCCGGCTACGAGGACGACGTCCTTGTTGAGCTGTACAAAGACGCCGGTCTGAAAGACGAGCTCTTCGAAGCAGGGACCCAGATGCCCTGGCGCGAAGGCGTGCATGCGGTTGCAGATGCATTTCGAGGTGCGCTCGGCAAGGCGCCCAAGATGACAGGCAAGCTCGACGACATCGCCAAGGCGTCGCCGTCGGCAGGTGCTATGCGTAGAAGCCTCCCGGCAGACCCACGCATGCGGACCTATCAGGGAGCCTTCAGTTGATATGACTAATTTCGAAAAAGGGTATATCAATTTCATGAAGCTCGCTGGCCTGACGGACGAAGCATCTTCTGTGGCGAGACGCGCGATAGGCAGCGGAGCGACCATCCCGACTGTCGCTGCAGTGGGCCTGGGCTCGATGGGGCTTCACAAACGTCTCCAGGAAGATGAAGACGCGTATCAGATGCCGGACAACCTTCCGGAGCAATGGGGCATGGACCCCAAAGCGCAGCTGATGCTCCTGGCGCTCAACGCAAATCAATGAACGTCGAGGAGAGCTCCCGTGTCCGAAGAACCCGAGCAGAAGAAGAAGACGAATAAATTCACCTGGGGCACATTCGCGCTGGCGGTGCTGGTGTCTGTCACGGCGGTGGGCGAAGGTGTGAAGTCGTGCAACGAGCGAGAGCGCGCAGCACTGGAAGCGAAAGACCGCGTGCGGGTCGACAAAGACATTCAAGACAAGTCACGTCAAACGTTTGGGGACCTGTACGAACGCATCGAAGCGCTCGAGGCAATCGTCGATGAGCAGGACGAGGTGCTGTTCGAGCTTCAGGTGTCTGACCGCGCGAACCAACGGTTCATGTATGGGGCGATGCCTCCTGCTGGCTTTCCGATGGAAGGAAGCATCGGCGGCATGACACAGGAGAGCGTGACGGAGTACGGCGGCTGGAGCGTACAAGGCGAGTTCTCTGAGCCGATAGCAGGGGTGACACTCGACCCGGCGCTTGTGGAAGAAGAAGAACGGGCCGAAGAGGAGGAGCATCAGCGAAAGAAGGTGGCGAAGAAGAAAGAGAGGCTCGACAAGCCGAAGCCGTCGCTCGAGTTCGCTGAGCCACGGTCCCATTACGAGAAGGCACAGGAGTTCCTCGACCAGATGAAGCCACGAGGCTCGAAATGATCCACAAACTTAGCGAAGCACTTCGCCAACGCGTCGAAGTCAACATCCGAGACGATGAGGGCAATGTGCTGTCCGGCGCCGAGCCCGGTGACGACGAGATTAAGCGACCCGGCGGCGGTATTGAAGCAGGCGAGACACCCCGGGAGGCCGCCGAGCGGGAAGTCGCCGAAGAAACAGGCGTCAAGATCACGAATATCGAGTCCAGTCGAAAGCCCGACGTCGTCACGAACAAGTCACGAACGCAATTCTTCGAGGCTCGAGCAACGCACGAGACGCACGACCCGAGAAAAGGTGCCGACGACGACGTACTCGGCATGGTTGGGTTTCGCCCGGAGGCTGAAGTCGAGAAGACTTCGATGACCCGGGCTGAGCGCAAAGAGAAGGACCTCGAGTTGTGGCGGGAGTACAATAAGAACCCGTCCAAACAGAATCTCAAGCCCCTGATGAAAGCACTCGACCCGGTGATTCAGGTCGAAGTGAACAAGTGGAGTGGAGCGATTGCACGACCGGTGCTGGAGTCGAAAGCGAAGTCTTTGGCGCTCGAGGCCATCAAGTCATACGACCCGTATGCGGGGGCTGCGCTCGCAACGCACGTCACCAATCGACTCAAGAAGCTGTCCCGCAAAGTCTACACGCACCAGGATGCAGTGCGATTGCCTGAGTACAAGAAGCTCAAGGTTCAGAATCTGCACAAGGCGAATCAACAACTCATGGACGTCCACGGGCGCGAGCCGACCAACCAGGAGTTGGCGGACCACCTGGCGTGGGCTCCCAAGACGCTGTCGAAAGTGCAACAGGCCCAGCATGCCGAGCTCATCGAGTCCGGAGACATGGGCGCGGGGATGTTCGAGAACCAGAGCGTGTGGGGTTCAGATTCGGGCGACGGCATGGTCGACATGCTCTATTACGACATGAATCCGGAAGACAAGCTCATCTTCGAACACTCGACAGGATACTCGGGGAAGCCTATTCTCTCGAACAAGGAATTGCGTAAGAAGACCAACTTGACGCAGGGGCAACTGTCGTACCGAAAGCGACAACTGGTCGACATGTTTCAGGACCAAATGGTGTAGTAGGAGACGGCCGTGGGTAAAGCGACGGATGACAGGATTCGGCGTTGGATTCCTGCGATCGAGGAGATCCGAGAGGACCAGGGCCTCACAGCCAAGCAGTATCCGAACTGGGTCATACTGACCCTCATCAGCATCGAGTCAAAAGGGGACCAGGACGCGCACAGCATCCGCAATGGAAAGCCGTCGCAGTACTACGGTCTTCTTCAGATCGGCGTCGCTAACGCCAAGGACGTTGGACGACGCAACACCGACCATGACGGCGATGGACATCTCTCGATCGATTCGTTTCTTCGATACGCCGAGCGCTACGCCCGCGGCCCGACTCGACACAACTACGACCCGGAAAAGATCTCCATTCTCTGGAAATCCGGACCAGGTACGCTCAAACGCTACATTCAGACTCAGAACAACCTGGGCCAGCAAGCGGGGGAGCAGTATCTCTCCGAGCGGTTCGGCGGCTCGTCACTCGCGTACCTCAACAAGTTCCGACGTCTCGCCAAGAAGTGGTCCGACGGAAAAGCGCAGGTCGCAGACCCGACATTGGTCCTGCCGAGCTCCAGTCGGCGTCAGTACAACGCACCGTCAGCGTCCGGGCTTCCGGATTGTCCACCCAAAGCAGGCTCGCCGCAGATACTTGTCCCAAGCCAGAGCGCTGCTCAGGCGGCTCAGGCTACCGCTCAGGAAGCTTTGTCCATCACACAGCAAGGCGGCGCCACCGGGTTCAAAACAGACCCAGCGGACCCGGCTGCTGCGTCAGGGTCGAGAACACGCACCATCCGCGTCCTGCGTCAGGGTCGATTCGAGACGCTGACTGCAGAGTTCCCATCGGAGGTCGACCGCGTCAGCTACTCGCTGCCGCTGGCTGCGATTGCAGTTGTCAAAGGATTCGGCACGCCGTCCGGGTTTGAGGGCGAGTTCTTTGAAGGCGTGGAGTACGACACAGCCGGCGACCCCAATCAGTTCGTACACGCCGTGGCGAGAGGCCAGGTCGTCAGCGTCACCGTCACCAAAGAGCGAGGCAACGTCGTCACCATCAACCACGAGGGGTTTTTGGTGTCGTCGTATGGACATCTCGGAGAAGTGCTTGTCTCGACAGGTGATTCGGTTCTGCCAGGAGACGTCATCGCTCGAGCAGGTCAAACAAAGGGCGCGTTCGATGAAGTGTTCCAGGAGTTTCTGGCCATCTCGAGAGCACGACAAGACCCCGTCCTCTACTTCGAGCTCCGAGGCGACGCCTCACTTCTGTTCGACGGAGAGACGTCTGAGAACGCCAACATCTCGACACGCCCTGTACCGATTGACCCCAGCGGCATTCTGCGGACAGCGCCGGCACCGGGCGAGGTACGCGCCGTCACGAAGGCGGAGACGAAGAAGCTCAACGAGGCAAGAGAGTCGTACGCATCACTGGCGTTGACGGCGTCGACCCCGAATGCACAGACGTCGGCACAAACGGCCTATGACATGTCGGTGGCACTGAGCCGCGCAGACCAGATCGCTTCGCTGCCTCGATCCGCCTACACTTCTCAGGAAGATTCGCAGCGGCAAGTTCGCACTGCATTTGGTAATACAGCCCTCGCCCTGGACGGATCGGAGTTCTGATGCCTACGACCTACGACACATACTTTGAGCTCCTTCCGGAAGTGGAGCAAGGCGTACAACGAGGCACGTTCACGTATGGCTATCAGAAACACATCGGCATCGCCGGGCTTCAGAAGCTCATCAACAAGTGGATAAAGGCGTTTCTCACTGAAGAGGGAACGGACCTGAGCAGCCGCCAGTACGGAACGTCGTTCGCAGGGCTCATCGGCTCGAACGTGACGGACCGGGCAGACATCCAGCAGATCGTATACAGCTCGGTGGCCAAGGCGACGGCCGACATCAATTCGATTCAGTCTCGCTTTCCGCCTGAGGACCCTACGGAGATCCTACAGTCGGCAGAGTTGACGTCCATCATCTTCGAGGACAACAGCTCGGTATCTGTGTATGTTCTGATACAGAATCAAGCGGGCCAGCGCCTGCAGGTCATCCTTGCAGGGAAGGTGAGTACGTAATGGCAGACATCACGATTGACGACCAGGACCGCGCGAACGCCGAGGCGTTCATGACGGCGGTTCTCACAGAGCTTTACCCCGACGCGGATTTCACACCAGGCTCGGTGACCCGAGACCACACGATCGGTGCGCTCAGCGCTCTTTTCTCGGTGCTCCGCGGCGAAGCAGACGACATTAGACGAGGTACAAGCCTCAACCTGGTCAATGGACTCGAGAACCCGACCGATTTCGCAGAGGCCGTCGAGAACATCGTCGCAAACTGGTACGTCACCAAGCGAGATGGACGCCCGGCCCGCGGCTCGGTGGTGATTCACTTCTCTGAGCGCCACTCAGGCACGATCCCGTTTAGCACGACCTTCACTCGCGAGGCGGGGCTTCGCTTCACACTCGATACGACGCTCAACCTGGTCTACTCCGCAGATGAGCTCATTCCTACCGTCGACACAGACGGACAGATCGTCGACTACACGCTGCGCGTGCCCGTGATTGCTGAGCTCCCCGGCCGTGACTACGAGATCGAGCCGGGTACCTTCGCCTTCTTCGACAAGTTCAACCGATTCGCCACCTTCGTCGAAAACGATTTCCGGTTCTCCGGGGCGACCGACACGGAGACACCCGAAGAGCTTCTCCAGCGCGTCCCGGAAGCCATTACGGTGCGCGACCTGAACTCGGACCGATCCATTGTCACCGTGCTCCAGGAGGAATTCGCTGTCATCGACTCAGTCGTCGTCGTGGGATTCGGCGATGATGGAATGCGGCGCGACCTCGCACTATTCTCGAGCGCCATCGAACTTCATCTTGGCGGCTACATTGACGCCTACATCTCGACGCCTCTGCTCGAGCGCCGCACCTTCGAAGGCATTGTTGGAGGCTCGTTTGTCGACGCAGGTCGCGCGCTGACATTGTTCCGAGACCCGAACGTACTGGACTGGCGCGCACTTCCGATTGAGCCGGGCGACATTCTGCGCATTCGCAACGCCGAGTCGTCGGAGAACTCGCTCTACATCATTGAGGAAGTCACGAAGTACCACCTCCGTGTGGCGCGCCAACAGGCGTTTCCCGGCTTGCGCCCGATTCAAGAGCGTGACGGGGCGACGCTGACTGACGGGAGTGTGACAGATACAGATGAGTTCACTTCGGTGAGTGCGCAGTTCTCGAGTAATGACCTGGGGCGCTACATACGAATCACGTCGGCACCTACGCCGGCCAACGAAGGCGACTACCAAATCATCAGCGTCAATGCTCCTACCAACACAGTGACGCTGAACACGTCGTCTCTGACGGTCGAGACGCCTGTTGAGTTCGAGATCTACGAAGGCATCGTGGAGTACTCTGTCGGGGACTTCGCGCCGGAGTACGTCAATAAGAAACCCCCGGCAACAACGGGCGAGTTTACTCGAGTCTTTCGAAGAGACGGACAGGTCTTGCTCCCATCGGAGCCGGTGTACCGTATCCACGATGTTTCGGTACTGGACCCGGCAGACCCGGACACCGACCCGGTCACACAGCGGGTTCAGTTCCCCAATCGAGTCAACCGAGAACCCGAATCTGCGTCTGGGTCGAACCTGGAGTACACGCTGACGAACACAGCGGTTCAAGAGGCGCAGTCGGCCTACCAGATGTTTGCAGTGGACGTCGGGTACGCCGCGGAACAAGAAGGCTCTGGCGCAATCTTTTCGGCAGGCAACATCCTGACGGTGCCGGGCGCGACATTCACCGCTAACGACGTTGGCAAGCGGATCTTCATTCCGCAGGCAGTCAACGCTGTGAATCGAGGGGAGCACCTCATCACGAACGTGACGCCGCCCAACATCCTGACGCTGGCAGACCCCGAGGGAGGCTCGTTTACAGCAGTCGCTGAGACGCAGCTTTCCTGGGTACTGACCAATAAGGCGAAGTACAACGGCAAACCGTGCCGCGTCACGTACGACACGATCTCAGGGTTTGCTGGGATTCACGATTTTGTCGCCGACCGCCAAAACCGAGTAGCGTGCGCGAACACTCTTGTCCGAGGTGACCACCCGGTCTACCTGAGCTTCGAGCTGCGGTTTGAGTTACTGGACACCTTCGACGCGTTCTTCGACATCGCAGGTGCGAAAGACGAGCTGGTGACGTTCATCAACACCTTCCCGACAGACCAGGTGCTCGATGCGAGCGACATCGTGACGGAGTTTCGTAATCAGCACGCTACGGAAGTCGGGAAAGTTCGGCTGCCGGTTCAGATTAACTACACGTTGTACGCACCGGACGGCCGCGCGATTCCGTACAGCACGGACGATGTCGTACGCGTCGACGCGGCGCTTCTGTCGTCACCCCTGGCCCAGGACCGCCTGGAGGCGCCCGTGAATCAGGGTGTCGTGAACCGGAATGTGCGTTATCTGACGTCGCCTGATTTGATTACTCTTACCGAGATCATCTGATGCCTCAGCTGCCTACAACTGGCGAGACGTTGCTGACCGGGCTATCGGATTTCTGGCACCGTTTTTTTGCTGACAAAGACCAACTCAACGTACTGTACTCAGCGACGGAAGAGCTGCTGGGGCAGGCTTACCTGGACATCGTTACGCAGGTTCTGAATCAGAATTTACAGAACGTACCGTTGTTCAACCGTGAGTTCTGGCACCTGTTCACGATCCGAGAAGACGAACTCCTCTTTGAACCTGGTGAAGATTGGCCGTACCGCCTGACCATGCAGGACGGTCTGCGTGAATTCGTCTTTCTGCTCAACCGCATCTACAACCCGACAGCGTCGTTCGAGAAGGATATTGACTTCGTCCTCGTTGACGACGAGATGCACTGGAAAGACGACCCATTCGAACAATCCGATGGGGTGCCGCTTCGTCAACTGGACATCGTCCCCACGATCTACCGACAAGGGACAGACGGCGTCGTAGGAGTCGGACCTACCAGCACGTTCTCAATTCTTGGGAACCTGCAGGAGGGGGCGGACGGACAAGTCACCAATGTTGACCGGTTTGAATCACCATCAGCGGACTTCACGGCGCAAGACATTGGTCGGCAGATCGTACACTCCAACACGCTGGGAACCGGACCTCAGGAGACGCGAACGGTCACAGGTGTCCTGAACTCGACGACGGTGTTCTGCACACCCGACGCAGACACGACCTCGGGTCCTGCCGCACTTCAGTGGGCGCTCCGCGACGAGGGCTACTTCAACGAGTTCGATGTAGGTCGCCAGATTGAGCTCACGAACCCGTCTGATGCGAGGGACACGCACCTCTACACAATCGACACCGTCGTCGATGACGGAGTGCCAACGGATACGAGTCTTGTCGTCACCTTCACCGAACAGATCGACACGGTGTTTGAAGACACCGCGCGCATTCAGTGGAGTCATCAGTCGACGTCGAGAGTCCGGCAGTTGGCGTACTGGATTCCCGATGCGTTCTTTGACCGGGAGAACCTGTATCTGTCCTTCGGCTACCTCATCAACCGGTTCGAGCCGAGCACGGAGTCGTATCGGGCGCTGATCGACGGCATCTTCCGCTACTTCATGCTGGGACCGTCTCTGGCGCGTATTGAGAGCGCTTTGAACGTCGCGGTCGGTGTGCCGGTCGTACGTGAAGACGGCGAGATATTTCAGAGCCTCGACACCGCACCCTCGGGACTGGACCGGGTCAACACGAACCGGAACTCGTATGAAATACCTGTAGGGTCTCTGCGCTCTGAGATTGAAATCGGTGACGAGCTCGACGCGTTTCAGGCACTGACAGACATCTTTGAGGCAACCGACTACGTGGACCGACCAACGTGGTACTACGGAGCGGTCATACCTGAGGAGCTCCTATCTGGACCCAGCGTTCTTCGTCGCAACGTAGACCCTCGTCTCTACCCACTGGTGTGCGGCTCAGACAAATGGGTGTGCGGAGATCCGCAACTCTATTGCGGGGCAGATGAAACACGCTTCGTAGAGCCACGACGAGAGGGGAGTGATGTTTATCACACAGGCGACGAATCGTTTCTCCGGTTTCGAGACACCGTTTTCCTGCCCGAGGACGTCGGCAAGATCCTGACTATCGAAGACGTCGAGTACGAGATTACAAACGTCGGCACAGACCCAGACCCGTACGCCACGGTCACCGACGGTTCGACCGATCCATTCGACTTAACGCCTGTGTACGCCGCAGCCACGTACAGCGGCGTGAACCCCGCGACCGGCGACGAATGGGAGTTTGCGGCTGCCACGTTTGTACCAGCGGATGTGGGACGGCTTATTGAAGTGACAGCCGCCGTCACAATTACGCTGGGCCTTTACCGTATTGAGGAAGTGCTCAGCCCGACACAGGTCAAGGTTGTCGAGTACGACACCGGGGCTGCCGTAGCGTTTCCCGCAGACCCCGGGTTTACTGCGCGCCTGGGGCTTCGGTGGGAAGTGGAAGTGCGTTCCCCGCTTCGGCACTCAACGGGTTACGTGATGATGCGCAACTATCTTCGCGCACACATCTTCCAGGTGTCTTACGACTACGGAAGTTACCCCGACCTGGCGTACCCGCGGCCTGAGGAAGACATTCGCGACGTACTCGACGCAGGGAAGCCGTCCTACACGTTCATGCTGGTTGTGCCGCGGTCGAAGTTTCGAGACCGTGTACAAGTCGTCGACTCAGTCGAGTTCTTCGGTGTCCTGAACTACACAGATTCGATGCAGGAAGTTGACTGGCGGGTTTCGGCAGGAGGCGGATCGATTGCGGGCGAGCACTACGCCTACTCGCAGCCTGCCGTGGCGTGGATGGACTCGGTCCGACGTGCCGAGTTCTCGTCTATCACAGAGATCCCTCAAGCCTCTGAGGTGGATAAGGTCGTCGTCTCAAGTGCACTGGAAGGAGGCACCTCCCCGACACTCACCGTCACGTTCTGGGCGTGGACGGGAATGATGTGGGTACCCACGGGAGACGTGGAGGTCTTAGACCCGGCAGGCTCCGACCTCTTCATTCTCGACACCGTCGGGAACCGTATCGCGATCTCGGTATCAGAAACAGGCACCGCAGACGCGGACAGCGCGGGCGTGTCGTTTGGACTCATCGCAGATGTACCGAGAACGGTCGTCTTCGTGTCCCCGACGCTCTCGAGCTCGACAGGCGCCTACATCGATTCAACGAACCAGTTCCAAGACACGAATTTCTTCTTCAATGTCGCCGACGTGCTTCGAGAACTGATCGTCAAAGTTGGGTTCACCGAGTATCGTTATCGAATCACGGCCCTGGTGGACGAGCACACTGTCGAGGTTGTTGAGGCGTACCCAGGAACGACGCCGTCGTTTGTCGGGACGACAGATCTCGAGTGGTACATTGGTCGCCCGACGAGAACAACAACACCCACTGTTTGTGGTGGGGTACCGTCGGACGTGGTAAAAACGACGCCAGACAACTACATTGTCCCGTGGCCTGTTCACATGATGCTCAAGGATTAGCGGATGAAAGACCCCGCACGCGCGAGAGGACATATACGCGTTTACCGCGTAAACTCGGATGGAAGCGAGGATTTACTCGTTGACCGGTCGAATCAGATTACGTATCTGCATCTGACGCAGTTGGCGAAACTGATTACGCAGCGTTCAACGCTCCAGGTCGAAGAGCTCGCGATTAATGAGCTTCGAGTCGAGTCGAGCCTGACTCCGTTGGCGGCGCCCGCTCCAACAGACACAGGCACGGTCGGCACGGTTGTGTTCACGCAGGTGTTCGACCGAGACGCAGATGTGTCGATCGATGTGGGAGGCGTAGAAGGGCTCGTGCAGTTTCGAGCAGAAATGGGCAAACTGGACGCGGTTGGTCAGACGATTTCAGCGGTAGCGTTGTTCACACTGGACGACGGAAACAGCGGCGGACAACCTGTTCTCGCCGCAAGACAACTGACAACACCGATCGTGAAGACCGCCGACATCGGCATCCGGTTTGAGTGGGACATCCAGTACACCATCGTACTTTGAGTGAGCGAGTGAAGAATGAGTAAGACCATCAACTATGAGTCGGGTACTGATACGGGCGAAGCGGGTCCGGAGTCCATTCAACCCATCCAGAATGGTGAAGACCTCGACCAGGTGACGCTGGCGCGCGCAGAACAGAATTTGCGCAACCGCACCGAAGTTGCACGGGCCGAGATCAACGAGAACCGATGGGCGAGAGACATCGACCGGGGCACGATGGCCCATGTGGTCTTGAGCGGTACGCTTACCTGGAACGGGGTCGGCACCGGCACGCTCACCACGACGGGCGGCGCTGTCTGGGGGCTCTGGCCACTGTACGGCGCAGGCGTTGGGCGAGGGCGAGATTTTGAAGGCGCCGGGTCTTTCCCCAGCCTGTACGCATCAGCTCGGTTCGACGATGGCAACGGAACGGACTTCGTTCTGATTTCAAAGAAGCTGGACTTCGAGGGCGGGAACACAATCACCTTCGAGACGGTAGACGTCCCCGGATCAGGGACCATCAACGTCGAAGTGAACGGGGAAGCGACTGTCGCAAACCCGGCGCTTCAGCCAGGTCGAACTCAGATCGTCGTCGAGTACGACTCGACGGTTCCGCACACCTGGGGACAGATCGATGACGCCATCGTTGCTGACGCTGTAGCAAATGCGCTGGTCGAGGTTATCTACGCGCCTGCACCGGGTGAGTTTGCATTCGACACGGCCCAATCGCTGGAGGGCGGTCTCGACACTGTTCGTCACCTGATTAGCCCAGCTGAGTTGTCGGCCTTTTTCGCCGCCAGCGCGGACAACCTTTTGAGAGAAGGGGACGTCCTGGCGATCTGGTACGACACCCAGCAACTGCGTCGCGAGAGCGTCGAGGAGAACGCGAATAACCACCTCATTCCATCTGCGTCGCTGGTGAACCTGACTCGAGAGCCCGACAAGGCACCAAACTCTCTCGTGCTGGGTCGCGTCATCGATGACCGATTCGTGCTGAGCAGCGGGTACGTGATGCAGCCCAACGTCACGGTGGGTGACCTGAGCTCCACGCTTATCCTGGGGGCTGGCGATGCGTCGGTGATGCCCATCGACACGACCGGGTATCTTCTCATTACCGGAAGTGCGGCGCAGGATGTGTTCGATAGTGTCGACGCCGAGATTGCGCAGTTGGACGCGCATCTGGGGCTGCTTCGTCTCGATTTGAATCGAGGTATCACCGCACCTCCGTCTCCAGGGGACGTCGCAGCTCAGGGCTCGGAACACATCGGCATCGACAACCCGGGCGCGTTCCAGGTAATCGACGCTGCCACCGACAGTGCGCAAGGGGCGCTGGAGGACTTGGACGGCGAATTCGCACTTCTCCAGCAAGGTCTCGGGACACCCTATGTGGGCGGCAGCGGCGCGGGTCGAATCGCGAATATCGCCGACGACTACACGCAACTCGCCACTGTCACGGACGGTAACTACGGTAACACGGTTGAAGACCGTATCGACGCGATTTACGACCGGCTCAGAAGCTACACATCGCTCCAGGACATCTTTGAAAAGTCCGCGATGTCTCGAGATGGCGCGGTCAACGACCCTGACGCTCGATTTCCTCTTTTTCTGGCAAAGGACACGGAGGGTGCCGGATTTCCCGCGGGCGTCGTTTTCGACACTGGAGACTGGTCTGGTGATGTCGCAAATACCGAAGGCTGGTCGGCGCTTTCGACTGATGGCCGCTACGTGATCATTCCGGGTGAACCCGGAGCGACTTCAGGAGGTTTTACCGACAAGGTGTCACTCTACAACCAGCGCGATCTATCTCTTCACGCCACGATCACGCTCAGCTCGTCGCCGGCGTGGACAGGCATCACGTCGCTTGCGAGTGACGGGTATTCGTTGGCGGTGGCATACGACTCCGAGATTGAGCTCTGGGACATCGAACAAGACCCGCCGGTCCTGGACACGTCCTGGCGCACGTCGGGAGTCTACACGCACTCAGGGACTCCGGGCGATCGGATCCGTGACATGGTCATGCAGAATGGCTGGATCTATTACGTAGGCGACGAGGCGGACGGAGCAGGTAGCGTACCAGCAGGCGTCGCGTTCGCGGTTATCGACACGGCGTCGCCCTCCACGATCGCCACGGAGAACGGGAACCTGAATGGCAACGGACTGTACATCGACGTCTGGGGAGAGTTTATTGCTATCTGGACGGATAGCGGATTCAACAGCCTGGCAATTGGACGTCTCCAGGGAGGTACGATCGACGCGAACTACATGACGCAGTACGACAGCTGGACGAGCGTACACGACATTGCCGTCAACGCGCGAGGCGTCGCGGTCGCCGGCGCAGACAACTCGTCTTCAGACCCGAAGGTTTCATTTCGGTACCACGACGAACGAGATC
>Ga0306910_1000300_pt1 | contig 27794 bp, 44 predicted proteins | sample AntRauMFilla2698_FD_190438 | JGI IMG/M metagenome (GOLD analysis project Ga0306910, IMG submission 190438) | Saline lake microbial communities from Rauer Islands, Antarctica - Metagenome Filla 2 #698 (v2) (version 2) | ecosystem: Environmental > Aquatic > Non-marine Saline and Alkaline > Saline ... | reverse complement strand
CGAAACCACTCAAAGAATCAAACGAGCCTGTGACTGAGTATGCAAGGCGACGTATGACAGGGGTCAATGACTACATGAATGACCGCACAACGCTTGAGGAACTCGCTCGCACAAACCCCGCACAACCCTCAAAGCGAAAGTGATATACTGGACTCATGAAAACTGAAATTGAAACAAAGACCGAGAACGATACTGAAACCGAATCACTCGACTCAAACAAAGCCTCGCATTCACAACAACAGTGAGAGCACCTGTGTCAGCTGCGAGGGGTGATATACTGTGAGAGGAAAGGAGAACGCAAAATGCAGCTTGAACTTTTCTTTGAATTTTTCGGTGAGTATCACTACCCACTGACAACTGAAAGGGGGTGACCAATCTTGACGGCTCGGAATAGACGAGCAAAAGCCTCATGTGAAAACGTGGGGCTTTTTTACTGTTCGCATTGTTGTGGTCTGATATACTAAAGGCACTATATGGCAACCAACAAAGGAAAAAAGAAAGCGACACGGAAAAAGACACCCGAATCAAAATCAGGTGGGGCTCAACGTGCTGCATCAAAACCTATTCAAGCGAAAAAAGGGGCGAAATCAACAAAGAGTGCAAGCAAGGGCAAGAGTGTTGATGTGAGGCAAAGTGAGGCAAAGCCGTCTTTTGACAAAAGTGCAGCTGATTCAAAACGTCGAGACTGGGAATTCAATCAGGTGCTCATTCAAGATGCTTTCATCAAACTACTCAAAAAGAAAAAGCGAAAGCCGACTGCTGTTGAACTTGCTGAGGAAACAGGACTCTCAACCTCATCAATCGACCGTCACATCAAGATGATGAAATTCGACATGCAATCTGACACATGGCGGTCACTCACACCTGCTGTGATGCACTCGATATTCAAGGGGGCAACCCGTGGCGGTGTGTTCGCTCAAAAGCTATGGCTGCAAGTGGTCGAATCGTGGTCAGAGGACATCAACGTGAATCATGGGGCTCAAGATTCACTCGCTGACATGATTGCTCAGTCGACAGGAATCAAGATGCGAAAAGAAATTGAAAAAAATGCAAAGCACACAAGATAAAAAATCACTCGGCACTGAGTATCAAGAAAACATCAGACGAGACCCGAATCTCTTTTTTGAAAAGACTCTCGGTGTTTCGTTGTGGGAAAAGCAGCTCGAGATTGTTGAGAGTATTCGTGACCACAAACGCACAACGGTTCGCTCTTGTAACTCAGCGGGCAAAACAAAAGTCATGGGCGATGCTGTGCTGTGGTATCTCTATGCGTATGCACCGTGCATTGTGGTGACAACTGCACCCACTTTCAAGCAGGTAAAAAACCAACTGTGGAAAAACATCAAACGCTCTCATGCTCACGCAAAGGTCAATCTCGGTGGCTATGTCAAACAGACTGAGCTCGAATTTGCTGATGACTGGTATGCAATCGGGGTGGCAACAAAAGACGGTGACTCAGGAATGGAATCAATGCAGGGGTGGCACTCACCGAACATTCTTTTTGTGATTGATGAGTCGTCGGGTGTCGGTCGTCATGTCAAAGAGGCTATTGAGGGGGGTCTCATCAGTGAGGGCTCTCGGCTCGTTGAAATCGGCAACCCGACAAAGCCGTCAGGTGACTTTTTTGATTCATTCTCATCACCGCTATACAACAAGATTCACATCAGTGCATTCGACACACCGAACGTGATTGCAGGTGAGACAGTGATTCATGGTCTTGTGACGACTAACTGGATTGAGGACGTGAAAACAAAATACGGTGAGGACTCAGACGTGTACCGTGTGCGTGTGCTCGGTGAATTCCCGAAAAAGGACACTGACACACTCATCTCATTCGACCTCGTTGAGAATGCGATTGAGGCTGAGCGTGAGGAATATGGCGAGGACGAATTCATCGGTCTTGACCCGAGTCGAAAGGGTCACGATGTTGCTGCTTTCATTTATCGCAAAGGCAACAAAGCAAAGGTGCTCGAGACGATTGAGAAAACTGACACAATGGTGCTCGCAGGTAAATCAATCAAGTACCTCAAAGAGTACCCGAATGCACGATTGAGAATCGACATCATCGGTCTCGGTGCAGGTACGTTTGACCGACTGAGAGAGCAACCTGCTGTGAGTGACCGTGTCGAGGGGGTGAACGTCGCAGTGAATGCTCAAGACAAAGAACAATTCTTGAATCTGAGAGCTGAGGGGTGGCAAGCGATGCGTGAATGGCTCAAAGATGCGATACTTGAGCAACACACTGACTGGTATGAACTCGCAGCACCGAAATACAAATTGACCTCGAAAGGTCAGGTACAACTCGAGAGCAAGGACGATATGGCGAAACGTGGTGTGAAATCACCGAACGTCGGTGATGCTCTCGCACTGACGTTTCAAAAACCCACTGAGGGGGGAATCCTTGCACCGATGTGGATATGAGTCTGTTATAATAATTTTAGCAAAAAAACAATATGTCAATTTTCACAAAAATCAAATCAGCTGTCTCAACCACAGTCAAATCAGCGGGCGATATTTTCAATAATCAAACGTGGACACCTTTCAGTCTCGGTCGAGCTGATTCAAATGTTGCCACACTCATGCAGGCAAACAAAAACTGGGTCTTTGTTTGTGTCGACACAATCTCATCATCGTTGTCAGGCATTGAGCTCAAGCTCATGCGACAAACTGCTGATGACAAAGCTGATGAGCAGCTATTCTCACACCCGATTCTCGACCTGCTCAGTGAGCCGAACTCTTTTCTCGACGGTCGTGAGCTCATGTATCACACACACGGTCACTCAGAGCTAGTCGGCAACGCTTACTGGCGAAAGGTCGACAAGCAACTCATTCCCGTACCGCCTCAAAACGTCACAGTGAAAATCGCTGATGACGGTCTTTCTGTTTCAGGGTACGAAATCAAAACAAACACAGGGGGCAAAATCAACGTACCTGCTGAGGAAATTTATCACTACCGATACCCGAATCTCGACAACCCTTTTGTCGGTGTCGGAACTGCTGCAAAGATTGCTGACTGGATTGATGTTGAAAAATTCGCAACTGAATTCAATCGAAACTTTTTCGAGAATGGCGGTGAGGTGGGTGACGTGCTTGAGACTCAAGCAACAACCCGAGAGGAAATCGAGCTCATTCGCAAAGGGTGGGAAATGAAACACCGAGGCATGAGCAATGCTCACAACGCTGCAATCTTGCCGAATGGTACAAAGCTCAACAAGGGCGGTCAGTCGATGCGTGACATGCAATTCAGTGAGCTCGACAATCGGTATCGTGACAAGATTCTTGCTGCATTCGGTGTACCGAAATCAATTCTCGGAATCACTGAGTCAGGAATGTCTCGAGCCGATGCTGAGGCAAAAAACTACTCATTCGCATTTTTCACACTTGAGCCGAAAATGAGACGATTCGTTGAGTGGTTGAACAACACTGTCATCAAAGACCTCGACACCACAGGGCTCTTGTATCTCGACTTTGATTCAATCGTACCTGCTGACAAGACTCATGAGCTTGAATCAATCAAGGCTGGTGTCGCAAATCAGGCATACATGACACTCAACGAGGCTCGTGAGCGTGACGGTCTCTCACCTGTTGACGGTGGTGACATCATTCCTCAACCTCAGACGTTCGCACCATTCGGGACACCCTCAAAGGCAATCAACAAGAAAAAGCGAATCAAGCGTCACTCAGTGGCAACAAAAAATGACACCGCTGATGAAATTGCAGCTCTCGTCAAAGATGTGGCTGTCATCAGTCAAAAATCATTCACTGATGATGAGGACAAAGAGCATCACAAGTCGTGGACAAAGAAAGTGAATCGAACTGAGGCGGTGCACGAGCAACTCACTCAAGACTTGATTGACTTCAATGCTCAGCAAGCTCGCAGGGCTCGAAAATGGGCACGAGAGAACATCAAAGAGGGCAAAGGTATCGAAACAAAGAAAGCTCTCAATGTACTCAGTAAAGCCGACGAAATGGCTCTCACAATCGAACTCATGTCACCTGCTCTCACTGACTTGCTGCAACGTGAGGGTGATGCTGCAATCATGGCTGTCAATCCAATGGTGAAATTTGATGTGAATGCTGCTGCCACTCAAGAACGATTCAGCAAGTACGTCGGTGCTGCATCAGGTAGCTACACCGAAACCACAATCGCAGCTCTCAAAGACACAATCAAAGAGGGTATTGATGCAGGTGAAAACGTCAAAGAAATCGAAAAGCGAATCAATGAGGTGTACGACTACACCGACAAGGTTCGTGCTGAGCTTATGGCAAAGACAACGACGTTCGACATCAGCAATCAGGCAACAAATGACGCATTCGTGCAGTCAGGTGTGGTCAAGACAAAGAAATGGTACACAGCTCAAGATGAGCGAGTGTGTCCGATGTGTGCACCACTACACGCAAAAGAGGTGAGTGTTGAGGCAACATTCTACAAAGAGGGTGAGCACATTGCAGGCGGGTCACCGTCAGCATCAGCATTCCTCGATATGCCGTGGGCACCGCTGCACCCACGTTGCCGATGCACTATCGTTGCGGGCGAAATTGACTACGGGAAATCACAAACTGAGGTCAGTGAAAAAGAGGTCGAGAGTGAGGAAAAATTCCTCAGCGAGATGCTTGAAACACTTGAGAAAAATGACTATGAAAACTAATGAGGCACAACAAAGCATCAGGCTCATTGTGAACAACAAGAGATTGAGCAAAGAGGCATCAAGTATACTCAAGACAGCTGTGATGGCACGTCTTGAAACAATACGAGGCAAAAAGGTGACTGACAAATTGAATGAGTCACTTGTTGAGCAAAGCACGCAGTCAAGAGAAAACGAAAGTGCGATTGCACGAAAAACTCACTACCATCTCAAGAGCATCGACTCGTCGATTCGAGAGCTCATTGATACTATAAAAGAAAAATAATCATGCAATTATTCACCACACCATTATTGATATTCGCAGCAGGTCTCATCGTCGGGTTCGTGCTCGGGTACGGGTTCAGGCACATCATCAAAAATGAAAAATTTGAGGGCAGCGAGCGAACAATCATCTCGTTCGTTGTTTTGATTGTGTGGGTTCTCTCAGTGCTCTATGACATCGGGTCGGCTGATTATCAGACACCGTTTGCAATTCACGGTATATTCGGGGCGATTGTCGGTTTCTTTTATGACAAAAATCCTGCTGACCTTATCAAAGGATTGCGAAAATAATATGCAAAAAAACAAACTCACAAAACGACACCGACTCATCAACATGGCATTCTTTGCCTCAGTGTTCATCATAGTACCGCTATTTTTCACCACACTGATTGAGGAATTTGCCCCCGTTGAATACTTTGTTGATGTACAGCAGCTCGAGGTTGGTGATATGCAACACGGCACATGGTCGCAAAATATCTCACTGACTCGAAAGGTTCGCAAAGACTTATTCGGTCAAACCTTTCAAGAGCTGAGACTCACTCGAGAGGGCGACACCTCAGAAACATTTTTCTTTGCTACTCAAAAAAATCAAGTACCGATTCTTTTTGAGGTGCAAGAGGACAACAACGTTTCATTCGTTCGTGACTGGTCAGAACAAATTGACCGCATCAACCCCGTGACAGGTGTGACCGAACAATTCCCGAGAGTGCCTCAAAGTGTTCTCGAATCACTTGAGGTGGGTGAATCGTATTACTGGACATGGGTTTTTGAATTCGACACAACAAAAGACCGAACTGATATTGTCACAAAACGCTCAAACTCATTCACTATTTTGCCGACAACTCAAGTGATTGAAATCAATATCACCTCACCCGAGTCGGTTGAGATAACACAATGACCATGAAATCAGTCATCACATTCATCATCGTTGCTGCAATAGTTTTCACAGCATCTGCATTCATGGCAACCCGATTGAGTGACGATGTTCACTCGTCATGTCTCGGTACGCTTTCACTGCTCAGAGATTGTCAGTCTTATACAAAATATAAATAAATTCACTATGGCAAACAAAAAAACATTCAGGCTCGGCATCGTATGGCATCAGGTGCGTGACGACTGGCGAAAGGAAATTGAGGAATATGTGCAAGAGCTGTGGGACAAAAACATCGAAAAGCTCGCTGACACTGAGCTCGAAATCACAGCAATCAATTCAGTGACGAATGAACAAGTCAGGCTCAAAGCATTCAAGCGAAAAGGGGGTGACAATCCTGCATTCGGTACTGAGAACGGCAAAGATATTGCTCGTCAAGCGATACCCCTCAACACTTTGCATGACCTCGGTCAGTTTCACATGGTGCTGTTTGCGTATGATGCTGAGAAATCTGACTTGTGGGGTTCATTGTACGACTCAAGAGGGCGAGGAAAAGGCAAGGGGTATGTGACATCATGGTCATTTTTCAATGAATTATATCTTGATACTGAATACACTGAGCTCGAGGTGAACAATCGACCGTCTGAGGGGCTGGAAAAGGCTCGAGACTCAGTGATTCACGAGATGATGCACGCAATAGTCAAAAGGTGTCAGCGAGGCGGTCTGAGCGAGGTTGTCGACCACATGGACAGCACAATCGTCGACGGCAAGGTTGTTGAATACTACAAAAACAGCAAACCATTCACAAAAGACGGCAATTATCAGCGAACACTCGCATCAGTGACTGAGCATGACGGGTGGTCAATGTTCACATCATTCACACGGTCAGAGGCAATCATCGCTCAATACGAAAAGAACATTGCACCGAAACCGCCTGTCGTTGAGACACCTGTCGCTGTCACAAACGTGCCTGCTCGAATCATCGTGCATCACACTGGGGGCACTGACAAAAACCCACTTGAGGACACATCACACCACACTGCTGCAATCATCAAGAACTGGCATGTGAACGGTCTCGGGTGGTCTGACATCGGGTATCACTGGGTGATTGAAAAAGACGGCAAGGTTGTCGCAGGTCGTGATGAGCGAACTGAGGGTGCTCACACTATCGGTCAGAATCGCAGCTCAATCGGCATCTGTCTCTCAGGTAACTTTGACGCAACACTACCGACTGAGGCTCAAACAAAATCACTCGCTCACCTCATGGAACGAATCATGCAGCAATACAATATCGCTGCATCTGAGATTCACCCGCATCGAGACTACTCAGCAAAATCTTGCTACGGCAAACTGCTCGGTGACACATGGGCTCGAGACTTGATGACACCGCCTGTTGTGGTTGAGCCTGCTCGACCGCTTGCAGGGGTTGCAACAATCGACATGATTGATGAGCTCAAGTACCGAATAAAAACAAAAACTTTATAAATCAATCTGATATAATAAATTTATGAATACATCAAACACATTCACAGCAAAAATCAAAGCTCTTTTCGGCTCGGTTCGATTCTGGGTTGTGACTCTCACAGCGATTGTCGCAATTCTTGAATCTCAGGTCGGGGGCACTGATATTGCAGGCATTCTTGAGATAGTGAAAATCTACCTCATCACGGTTGCAGGTATCGGGACGGTTGACAGTGTTGCTCGCAAAATCGGGGGTGAAAGCAAACCCGAGATGACGAGTGAACAGCTCATCGAACTGCTCAAGGCTGACAGTCAAAAATAAAGCCTATTTACTACCTCACACCACTCACAACATTACTCAAAACTAATTCATAAAATATGGAAAAGACAAAACAAAATCACATCAAATATACTGATGAAATGGCAAGTGAACTGCTCAAGGCAATCACTGGCAAAAGTGCAACCGATGCTGTGAGTGGTCTCGAAAAGCTCGCTGCAACAAACGGGACTTTCGACGTTGTCATCTCAACTGATGACATCGACCGCCACGGTGAAATCGTGCGACAGTCGGGGCTCAACACTGAGTCATTCATGAAAAACCCTGTCGTGCTATTCGGGCACAACTCATGGGGGCTGCCAATCGGTGTTTGTACTGAAATCTCAAAAGAGGAACGAGACGGCAAAATGGTGACTCGAGCAAAGGGTGTATTCGCATCACACGCTCAGGCACAAGGTCAACGTGAACTGTACGACATGGGTGTCGCTGCAACTTCAATCGGGTTCATCGAAAAAGAACGAGAGGGCAACATGATAACTGAATCAGAGCTGCTCGAATTCTCTTTTGTGCCAATTCCTGCAAACCCTCATGTGCACGCTATTCGTGAGGCGGGTCTCGATGTTGCTGAGCTTGCTGCAAAAGGCTTGCTCGTTGCAGACCTCAAGACTGGCGATGACGTTGCTGTGAATCAAGACGATGACAAAGACGATGACGATGCTATACTTGAAAATGAAAACGACGATGAGACTGCTGATGTTGAAACAACTGATGCACCTGTCGACGAGGTCATTGAAAGTAGTGATGAGGAAATCGAGCCGACTGACACTGAGAAAATTCTCGCTGCAATCGGTAGCATCGACAGTCGTCTCTCAACTTTAGAGAATAGCAAGAACAGCGAAACCGCTGATGTTGCAGGTTCGGAGAGTGAGGGGACTGACGACGATTCAGAGGACTCAGACGATGACTCAGACACTGAGCCGTCAGCTGATGAAACTGATGACGCTGTCAAATTCCTGCGAAACCGTCGCAAAGCTCAGAAAGCTGCAAAACTCATCAATGAGGTGCTTGCTGACATGGCGGTTGACGCAAAAAAGCATTACTAACCTATCAATAATCAAACTATTATTATGGACTCAGAACAAATCAAAGCTGCTATTGATGCAAGTATCGAAAAGAATCTTGCAACAATCGCAGGTGAAAAAACTGCTCAGGTCGTGAAAGAGACAGTACGCAAAATGCGTCTCGACCGTGAACTATTCGGACGTGACAAGTCAGGTCTTGACGAGGAACAAAAGTCTGCATTCGCTGCTGACATGATTGCAATCGGAAAAGGAACTTTCGGGGGTGGGTCATACAAGGCTGCATTGCTTGAAACTGTTGACTCACAAGGTGGGTACACAGTACCTGTTGAGGTTCACCGTGGAATCTTGCGAATCGCTGCATCAAATGGATATGTGTTGCGAGATGCAATGAAATTCCCGATGAGCACTGACGAGATGAACGTGCCACGATACGCAGGCTCAGACCTTGAGGGTGCGTACTACACAAACGATGACACTGTTGGAACTGAAACAGACATCACTTTCGGAACTGCAACACTTGCAGCAAAGACATGGTACACAATCTTTCGTGTATCAAACCCGTTGCTCGCTGATGCGTCAGCTGACATCGGAGACTTTTTGCTCGCACTAGCAGCTGAGGGTCTTGCGAACATGATTGACAAGCAAGCATTCGCAGGTACAGGGTCACCGTTCACAGGTCTGCTTGCAGACGCAAACGTGACTCAGTACGCAATGGCAACAACTGCTGATTCGCACGCTGACTTTACAATCGACGATGCTGAAATGGCTGTTGCAAACCTGCCTGCATCACTGCATCAAGGTGCTGCATGGTACATGCACCCGACAATGTGGGCTCACCTCAAGACTCTTGAGGACACAGCAGGTCAAAAACTGCTAGGGCAAAACAGCAACGCTTTCGCTGCTGCATATCAGGTTGACGGTATCAAGCCGTCAGGTGTGCTTGCTGAGTACCCTGTGTACTTGTCTGCTCACTTCCCTGCATACGATGCGGGAACTTCACCCGAGGAATCATTCATCGTTTTCGCAAATCTGAACAAGGCAATCTTTTTCGGAGACCGAGAACGACTATCATTCGCAAAATCTGATTCTGCGACTGTGGGGGGCAAGAACGTGTTTGCTGCAAATCAAACTGCATTCCGAGTCACTCACCGTCACGCAATCACAGTGGGCTTGCCTGCTGCTGCGGTGGTGGTATCAACTGGTGCGACTTCATAGTCAAACTGTTACTGAGAGCATTCGTGCTCTCGGTCATGAGCATCAAAGGTGACCATGACTGAGGGCACGAGTCTCGCATCATTATCAATCAAACACATCACACAATCATGAAAAACTACAAAACACTTGCTGCGATTGCATCATCATACGGTCGAGTGCCGAAAGGTGCTGTCGTTGCCTTGTCAAAGGCTGAGGCAAAGCGGTTCGCTCGTTTTCTTGAGGTAACTGATGCAAAGGTGACCGATGAAAAATTCCTCGGTTCAACCAATGCTGACCTCGAGGCAACAAGTACACTTTCAGGCGATGCAGCTGCATCAACAGGTGGTGACGACGATTCAAACGACGACGACTCATCTGACGATGATTCTGACGGTCTTGATGAAATGTCTGCTGCTGACTTGAAAGCAAAAGCTGCTGAAATGGAACTGCCGACATCAGGGTCAAAGGCTGCTCTCATCGAGCGAATTCGACTTGCAACTGAGTCTGACGAAACTGACAGCGAGTAATTCGTTGCATAACTATACCCACGAAATATGTCTACAAAAAACTATGCACTCACAACAAAAGAACGTGTGAAAGCTCGGCTCGGCATCACGAATGCTGATGTTGATGACACTGTCGTGGGTATGACTTACGCAGTGACTGACCTCATCGAAAAGCATCTCGGTCGACGATTCAAAAAGACGACATACACAAACAAAATTTTCAACGGTCTGAATCAAAACCACGCTGTTGACTTTTTGTTGCTGCCGAATGCACCTGTGACAGCTCTCACGACGTTTGAGAGCAATCAGGGGTCACTCACAAGCCCGTCATGGGCTGCTATTGATGCAAACAGCTACTATCTCGACGAACTGCTCAACGGCATTCAAATGGTGGGGGGCTTTTTACCTCGAGGGCATCAAAACCTGCGAGTGACATATACGGGCGGGTACAAAATCGACTTTGCAAACTTTACTGACGACGCACTGCACACGCTGCCTGCTGACCTCAGTGACTTTGCTGAGCGACTGTGTGTCAAGCTGTACAACAAACGCAGCATCGAGGGTCAAAGTACATCGAACTTTGCTGAATCAAACATCACATGGGAATCGCTCATCACAGCAGCTGAGTGGGCTCTCATCGCACCTTACAAGCGAAACCATGCACTCGGGCTATGAGTGTAGCAATCAAAATCGAGCTCAGGAATGAGTCAGCGGTCAAAGCTGCACTCAAAACCTCACCGATGAAAGCTGCTGAGTATCTGACAAAGGGTCTGCATGGTGCAATTTTCAGACTACATGAGGAATCTCAAAAGGCTGAAAACCTGCAATTCAAAAAGCCGACTCATACCACTCGGGCATCATTCGGGAAAGGTATCGAACTCAAGCACCTGTATGGGTCAATCAGACCGACGACATACTACTCAGTGTTTGTGCATCAGGGGACTCGATTCATCAAGTCAAACCCGTTCATGAAACGAATCGCTGACTCAGGTGAAAAGAACGTGAACAAAGAAATCAACAATGCAATGGACGCATTTATAAAAAATATATGATAGCTGCAAACCTCAGAACAAAAATCAAAGCAATACTCGACACACTCGTTGTCTCGGGTGACTTGTCGCTTGTGCTCAACCGTTCATTCAAAGCACACCCGCTTGCTGACCCGAATCTGACAAAATTCCCTGCTGTGATACTGCAACCCCCGTCATTCGAGAGCATTGAGCTCGATACAGCAACAAACGAGCGAACATATACTTTTGACATGGTGGTCATTATGAAAGGTGATGACATCACAAGCATCGACCAAATTGAGACCCTCGCTGAGACAATCTCAAACGCTTTCGATGATGACTTCACTCTCGACGGTGTCGCTGAGGGTGGTGTATCACCTGCGGTCTCACCGATTGAGCAAGATGAATTCAACGGTGCACAGCTTGTGACATTCGTTGTCACAATCAAACCTCGGGTCTGTTATACTATTACTAGCTAATCAAAGAGCTACAAAAACATTATGAAATCAGACTACAAAAACAAACAAATCACATCTGAGAGCAAAGGTGTCAAAGACAAGAGCTCAAAAAATGTGTACAACTTCACACCCTCAGTCAATGCCCCTGCGATGAGCATTGAGGCTGATTCAGCACGAGAGGCTGAGGAAATTTATCAAAAGAAAATCGCAGCATTATCAAACGCTAAATAACAACAATTATCATGGCAAAATCAACAGGACGTACAGCAGCTTTCGGGCTTGCAAAAGAGGCATCACGAGGAACGGCTGAGACATCAGCTGACGTGTGGATTCCTCGACTTTCAGTCAGTCTCGACGACAAGACTGAGTCAATCAATGACGAATCAGCTCTCGGGGTACTCGAGGACGCACCAAACGCTGACAATGTGAAAACATCAGCTGAAATGAGTCTTGAGGGGAACGTGAGAGACAAATCAGTCGGGTATCTTTTGCTCGCTCTTTTCGGTGGTGTGTCATCAGCAGCGTCAACACCTGCTGCGGGTTCAAACACTCACACATTCAACCTCGCTCAGTCAGCACAGCAACAAGCATTCACACTGTTTTCAAAAGACAATGTGCAATCTTACAAGCACGCTCTCGGGGTACTGACATCATTCGGCATCAGTGCTGAAATCGGTCAATATGTGAAATTCACATCAGGATTCAAAGCAAAGGCGGGTGAAACAATGGCTGACCCGACACCGTCATACTTGACTGAGAATCTATTTTTGCCGAAAAACATCACAGTGAAATACGCAACAGCTCAATCAGGGCTCGATGCAGGTACTGAGGTGAAAGTGCAAAACTTCAATCTCTCATTCGACAAAGCGACTGATGAGGACATCGCACTCGGGGACTCAACACCTCAAGACTTTCTCACAAAAATGTTTTCATGTGAGGGTGAAATCGAAATGCTCTTTGACGCTGAGACATTCAAAACTCAGCAACTCGCAAACTCAAAAATCGCACTGCGACTTGATATGCTCAACGACACAACTGACCTCGGCTCAAGTAACTACCCGCAGCTGACTCTCGACGTATACAAGGCTCACATCAATGACTTTACTCGAAACTATGGCAACGGTGACCTCATCAGTGCATCAGTATCATTCAAGGCATTGTACTCAGTAGCAGACGCAAAAATGGTGCACGCAATCCTCATCAACGGGCAAGCTGCATACTAGTCGCACAATTATTCAAACCATAAAATCACATCATCATGCCAATACTAAAAGACTCACGAAAAACAACTACACTCAAGCTCAAATCATACGAGGGGGCTGAGGTTGAAATGTACACCTCACTGCTAGTCGGTGAGATTGAAAACTTTGACTCAAACGCCTCACCAATGTCACAAGCATTGTTCATGCTGCCGATTCTCATCAAGTCATGGAATTTTACCGATGAGAATGAGCAAGAGCTGCCTGTGAACGCTGAGAACATCAAAAAACTCGATGTGTCAGCACTCGAGGAAATGACAGCTGTCATCGAGCAAAACAAATTCGAGGCAAAAAAAGGCTAGCCCCGTATGCGAACTTGTGTCTCGATATGGGGTGGACTGAGAGCGAGCTGAAAAGCAACTCTCAAGCGTACCTCGAGGCACTCAGTGACGCATTGAAAAAGCGAAATCAAGAGTACGCAAAGATGAACAAAAAATAATCTATGGCATCAGACAACACCAAAAAAATTGCAGTCGTCATCACTGGTGAGAATAAAACTCAGCAAGCCTTTCGAGGTGCATCACAGTCACTTGACGGGCTCAAAGGAAAACTGCAAGGCATGTCTGCTACATTCACGAAAATGGCTGCTGTTGGTACAGCAGCTTTTGCGGGTATTGCATACGGGGCAAAGCAAGCAATCGACGCAGCTGCTGAGGGTCAGCGTGCTGCTCAGACGTTCGATGCACTCAACAAATCAATCGGGGCAATCTCAAGTGAATCAATCGAAAAGCTGCGAGACTCAACTCGAGGCATGGTTGCTGACACTGACCTCATGCTCGCAGGTAACAAATTCATGGCAATGGGACTGGCGACATCTCAAGATGAAATGCAAAAACTGGCACAAATCTCGACTCGTCTCGGTACTGCTATGGGTAACGGTGCAACTGAATCAATGGAAAACTTTGCATTGATGATGGCGAATCAGTCAATCTTGCGTCTCGACTCATTCGGTATCTCATCAGGAAAAGTGCGAGAGCGAATCGAGGAACTCATGGTCTCAACTGAGGGCATGACTCGAGAGGTGGCTTTCAACACTGCCGTCATGGAACAAGCCGAGGTGACGATGACGAAACTCGGTGACCCGATTGACACAGTAGCTGACCGAATGGACAGAATGAAAGCGGGAACTGAAAACCTCAAAGGGGTCATCGGTGAGGCTCTTTTGCCTGCTGTTGAGCGTCTACTCATTGCCGTCACACCAATCATCGAGAAATTCTCGGTGTGGGCTGCTGAAAACCCGAAACTGCTCGGGCAAATCATCATCGTTGCGGGTGCTCTCGCAGGTCTTGTTGCTGTGCTCGGTATCATCGGGCTTGTGTTGCCGACAATCATCACAGGTGTACAGCTGCTCGCTCTCGGGTTCGCATTCTTGCTCTCACCTATCGGGCTCATCATTGCTGCAATCGTTGCGATTGTGGCTGTTGTGATATGGTTCGTCGCAAACTGGTCTGAGAATCTTGAGACAATCAAGTGGGCATGGCAAAACTTTCTCGACTTTCTCGCACCGATGCTCGCATGGTTCACAAATCTTTTCAGCTCAATCGGCACAGCAGTCGTGAGTGCTTTCACTTCAATGTATACATTCGTCGCAGGTATTTTCACAAAAATGGGTGAACTCATCTCAGGTGTGTGGAACAACATCAAAGAGGGTGCAGTCATCGTCGCAAAAGCAATCGCATCGGCTTTTGCAACCTACATCAACGGCATCATCTCTCTTTTTGAATCAATGGCGAACGGGGTCATCAGTGCACTCAACTTTTTGATTCGAGGCATGAACAAAATTCAGGTGAGCATTCCCGACTGGGTGCCAAAAATCGGGGGTCGCACATTCGGTGTGAACGTCGAGGAAATCGCTCGTGTGGACATTCCACGACTTGCTGAGGGTGGTATTGTGACTCAAAGCACACTCGCAAACATCGGTGAGGCGGGTGCTGAGGCGGTGATTCCACTCGACAAGCTCAAGAACTTCGGTGTCGGTGGCGGTGGTGTAACAATCAACATCAACACAATGGTCGGTGAGCGTGAATTCGCTGAGAAAATGGGTGACCGAATCATTCGAGAATATCAACTCAACACCCGATTCGCAAACTAAAAATATCATGTCAACAATCCTCACAATCAATGCTGTCGACCGTACATCGAGTATTGTGTCGACATCAATCAGAAAAAAAGACAACCTCAATGAACGAGTCGACTCGTTGTCTTTTGAGGTGACTACTCACGCAGCAAAAACATTCGTGCCTGCAATCAATCAAGAGGTGACACTCACTGAGGGTGGCACAAAGGTATTCGGTGGTGTGATTGTGGCAATCTCTCAAACTACTGAGCGAAAAATCGTGCGGTATGACATCACCTGCAAAGATTATTCTCAATATCTTGACCGAAAAATGGTCACTGAACGATATGAGAATGAGACCGTGTATGAAATCATTGATGACCTCATCACAAATTATGCAGCAGCTGACTCGTTCACTGTTTCAAACGTGGGTGGGGCAAGTGTCACTGTTGCCTCGATTGCATTCAATCGAATACCACTCTCAGAGTGCCTCAAAAAACTGAGCAAGCTCACAAACTTTTCATGGTATGTCGACTATGACAAAGACATTCACTTTTTCAGCAAAAACACTGAGCCTGCACCTTTCTCAATTACTGACACCTCAAAAAAATATATATACGACTCACTTGTCATCACTGAGGACTTGAGTCAAATCAGGAACTCAATCACTGTTGAGGGTGGTACAAAAATCGGTGATGAGAGGTCAATTTTTGCTGACGGTGACGGTGTGATTGATGTGTTCGACACTGTGGTGAAATTCAGCAATCAACCTGTTATCGAGGTGGGGGGTATTCCTGTCACTGTCGGTGTCGACGGGTTCAATGATGATGCTGACTTCGATTGCATGTGGTCATATAATGAAAAAACAATCAGGTTCACAGCAGGCAACATTCCTGCTGCGGGAACTCGCAACATTGAAATGATAGGCACGCCACTGATACCGATTCTTGTGAGGGTGCCGTCTGCTGTTTCAATCGCTCAATATGGTCTCTATGAGTCAATCATCAAAGACAAATCAATCGTCTCAAATGAACAAGCAATCGCTCGAGCAAAAGCTGAACTATCTGCATACGCTGCCACAATCAATGACGGCTCATTCAAAACCTACACAACAGGCTTGAGAGCAGGTCAGGTGCTCAATATCAACAGCACAGCACGCTCAAAATCGCTCAGTGTGCTGATTCAGTCAGTATCAATGCAGTATCGTGACCATGAGGGGCTGAAACCCGAATACAGCGTCAATTTTGCATCATTGAGGTCACTCGGTATCATTGACTATTTACTCGGTCAACTCGATAGTGACGACCTGCGTGACGGTGAATCAATCACCTTGCTCAACTATATTCAAGCAAGTGAGAACATCGGTGTCTCTGACACAGTCAGTGCCCCGACAGTGACCTCAGCACCGTACAAATACAGCAACGACCCTGAGACAACAGTCAACAAAGGGCGGTATAGTTATGCTACGTTTGCATAAAAACTTGATATAATCAAAATATGAAAAAAGCAATCAGCTACATCACACAAAAAAATGTTCTCAACCCGATTGAGAATGAGGTAATTGAGGTGACAAAACGTGTCGTCGATGATGAGTCTGACCTTGTCGTCACAAAAAGAAAACTCGACAAAAAAGTGCTTGAAACTCAACTCAGTCAAATCGAGGCGGGAATCAAAAAGATGACTGAGCGACGTGATAAAATTGTGACTGACCTTGAGGCATTCAGTCGTGAATCAAAAAAACAACCCTCAATCGTCATCGACACAAACCCCGCCAAAACTAAAAAGGTAAAAAAGGAAAAAGAAAAATAGCATGAAAAAACTCAACACAATACAACAAAATGCAGGCATGAAAATCAAGGGTGAGTACACACTCAAAGTTTTCAAAGCGGGCACGAAAGAGCTTTTGCGTGAGACTCATCACGAGAATCTTGTTGTTGCTACAACAAACGCAGGTCTCGACCTCATCACTCAACACCTCGCAGGGGTGACAACATTCCCGCTTGAGATTGATTCTGCTGCAATCGGCACGGGGCTCACTGACCCCTCATCAAGCGACACAGCTCTCGAGACCCCCGTCTTGACTGGTATTGCTCGAGCTGACATCACGGGTCGTGACTCAACTTCAATCACAATGGACTTTTTCATCACTGATGCTGAGCTCGCAAATGGTTCGTATTCTGAATTCGGTATTTTTTGCGGGGCTCAGCTTTTTGCTCGCTCAGTCATCGAGCCTGCCTTTTCAAAAGCGAGTGGCGAGGACACACTCATCAATTATCAAATCACTTTCATAGCATCATAATATGGCACAAGCAAAAACAGCAGGAAATTCAATACTAGCCTCAGACTTTCATGATGAGAGCACAGGCGGTGCGGGCAAAATTCCCGTGACGAAAGCGGGCGGAAAAATTGACCCGGGTTTTCTCTCGTCAGTAGCAAAAGCGTTTGTGCGTGTATTTTCAACAAGCAATCAAACAATCACAACAACAGCGACAATTGTCACTCTTGATTCAGAATCTTTTGATGATGACGGTCTTTTTGACCCTGTCACTTATACTTTCACCGCACCGAATGACGGCTTTTATGACATCAATTTCAATGGTGCGGGGCAACCCCTCGGGTCGCGTGATGATGCTGAGGCTGCGATGATATACAAAAACGGGGTTGAGCATTCAAGAGCTGTGCACTCTAAACCAGAAAACTCAACAGGTCTAGCGGGGGTGGCGGTGAGTGATGTTGTTCAACTTGATGCAGGCGACACAATCAAAATATATGTCATCTGCTATCGCTCAGGACAAATGAGAATGAACGCAGGGTCTGCAAACACATATCTCACTATCAGAGAGCTCTAGTGTGTAGTATAATAACCCCGCTGACTTCGGTCAGCATGGTGTGTTGGTATGGTCTTGATAAAACGAGACACAATCAATACTGAAAGGCACTCACCTCGGTGGGTGTTTTTCTATGTCCGAAAATTATCCACACAATGTGATGACAAGGGTTGCACTTTCATCATAAATCAATTATGATATAAAGAGGTGAGAGAGAGGGGGTCGACCTCACCAATTATCAACCGAATCAACACACCAAAATCATGAAAAAGAAAACAACAAACAACAAAGACAAAACAATGATGCAGGAAATGGGCGAGTACCTCGATGCAAAAATGGCGAAAGTCACAACATTCGAGGAATCAATCGCAGTGCTCAATCGAACTCTAAATCACATCGACGACTATGAGCGAGCGAATGCGTAACAAAAGCACAGCAGAAAAATTCGTTGACCTGCACAACGCATGGGAATCATTGAAATATCATGTACTCATCGCACTGCCATTCAGCAAATTTTTCAACCCTGTGCTCAAGCAACAAATCATTCTCGAATACCCGCAGGCGTATTGCTACGACCGACACGGTATCTGCGAGTATGACGAGGTCTGCTACTGCAACCGACAGCTGTGCCCGAATCATCAATGCGAGCAACTGCTCACATCGCTCAGCACGACTGACGAATCTATCAACTGTCACCATTGTGGTGCACAAATAACCATTCTAAAAATATGACAAAAATCATTCAAAACTTTGTGGGTATAGTGCTCGGTCTTTCACTTGTTTGTTTGTTTGTTTTTGCTCTCATCGCAGCACTCGACAAACAATCTGAGGTGACTTGTATCAAATTGCAGTCACAGTCAGAGGAATATCGGGACTTTTATCTCACCGAATCAGAAAAGCAACGGTGCGACGCTGCGGGTATTGAAATCGACACAACGGTTCGTGACTCATACGGTGCAATTATTCGATAACAAAATTTATGCAAAAAAAATCAACAAAACGAAAGCTCACAATCACAACGGTGTTGCTCATTACAATCATTGTCGCAGGTTGGTATCTGTTGCTCACGAATACAGGAATGCTCTCGAGCACTGAAACATTCGTGAGAGAACACTCAACCTCAACTGTGTCGAAAGTGATTGACACTGAGTCAGCTGACGAAAAATCAAAGCGTGAGGCTCTTGAGGCAATCAAGACTCGTGAGGAATTCCAACAACAGCAAGCATTGCTCGCTGAGGAAATCTACATCAACGAGCAACGTGCCGAACTTGCCGAACGTCGAACAAACACACTCGACGAACTCAGTAAAGAACGTGCTGCACTCATCGCTCAACTCGATGAAAAAGAGGCACAAAAAACTGCTGAGCTAGACGCTGAAAAAGCGGGTCTCGATTCTCAACTTGAGAACGTGAGACATGGTCTCGTGTCTTTCGGGTCAGCCCCGACGCTCAACGAATAGCAGCAGCTATCAAGAGACATGAGAGTCAAGGCGATTGCTCGGCTCAAGGTCTCTCGGGCGAAAACGGGGCATATCAATTCATGCCTGCAACGTGGAAATTGTACGCTGAGCAAATGCTCAAAGAGATACCGAAACAGACGTGCAAGAATGAGGAAACTGTGGCAATCCTCAAAATTCAACAATTACTCGACAGGGGGTTCAGTGAGCGACAAATTGCTCATGTGTGGAATGGGGGGACGGTAACATGCTCAAGCGGGGTCAACAGGTACGGTGTACCGTTCGACTCATGTGCGTATGGTGACGCAATTTTGCGACATCTAGCATCGACTCAATAGCACCATTGCAAGACGCAATTCACACTCGATTCATTGCTCTCTCATCATAAATCATTTATAATGAACTAGCATGACCAAAAACGAAAAAAAACAAGTAGTGAAAAAAAAGCTGTGGCAATCAGGCTACACGGTGCGAGACATGGGTCATGTATATCGCAAAGAGCCTTTCGACCTTTTAGTCGAGGGTAGCTCAAGAGTGGTATTCGACTCAGCACCAACAAAAAAACAAATTCGTGCTCACGTTGAGTCTGACGGCTCAGTCAAGTATGAGTATTACAAATCGAGCAATGATTCGTTCGCATTCACAGCATCACACATGATTGCTTTCGGACGACCCGAATCACGCTCAAAATAAAAATAATCAACACACCATTATGCAAATTACTAACACAAAAGAATACCCGAAAAATGCCTCAATCATGATGATTGTCTACGGCATGGGCGGGGTGGGTAAGACAACATTCGCTGCATCATTCCCGAGACCACTGCTCATCGACTTTGAGAACGGTGCAAAATACTTCGGTGAACGAGGCATCTCAGTGGACGTTGCTCAACAAAAAGAGTGGTTCACACAAGAGGACTTCAATCAGCTCAAAACAGTGATTGCAAACTATGACACAATCATCGTCGACCCAATCGGTGAGGCAATGCAAAAGCTCATGGAATCACAAAGCATCAACGGGGCAAAGTATCGTCAAGGCGGTACAGGTGACCTCACGATTGCAGGGTGGGGCGAGGTGAAAAAGAAAATGCGAAACTTCATCAAATGGCTGCGAGATACCAACAAGAACATTGTCATCGTTGCTCACGTTGATGAAAAGACTGACGGTGACACTATCGTGCGACGACCGATGATTGCAACAAAGCTCTCAGACGAACTCATCACAATGGTCGACATCGTGGCATACATGGGGGTTGTCACAAAAAAGAATGACGAATCAGGTGAGAGTGAAACAAAGCGTGTGCTCTTTCTCGACCCGAGTGACGAGTCTCGAGTATCAAAAGACCGAACAGGAAAACTCGGCAAGTACATCAAGCCCGAATACGGATATATTGCAGCTCAGCTCGGACATGACACAGCAGCACCCGTTGACGAGGTCAAAACCCCTGCACAAACGAACGAAACCGTGCCAAATTCAAGCGTACCCGCTGAAACCGACACAAAGGTCGACTCAGCACAAATTGACGCTCAGAACGCAGCACAGGACGTTGAACTCGGTGACTTGAGCCTCATTGACCTCAAAGAAATGGCAAAGAGTCTCGGGTTGCCCGTATCAGGCACAAAGACTCAGCTGATTGTTGCAATCTCTAATGCTCAGGCGAGCAAATAGTATGGCAAAAACAATCACTGAGCGATTCACGCTCTACAACGACACAGTGGTCATCGACTTTTACCCAACATCACACCGATACAAGCTCATCAGTGTCGACGGGGTCGAGGTGGGTCAGTGGATTGCATCACCCTCAGCGGTGGTCGGCAAACTCGACAAGTCACCTCAGCTCATGTCATGGGCGGTGAGAATGTTTGAGGAACGAATGCTCGAGCACATGCGAGACGGTGCACAATTCACTCGTGACGACGTTGTGGCAATGCTCAACATCGCAAAGAATGCGTACAATGAACGAAAGCAAGAGGCTGCTGACGTGGGGTCAGTGGTTCACGACTTTGCTGAGCACAATCGAACTGACATCAATGAGGTCGAGCAATTCAATGAGCTGTCTGACACTGACAAGGTGCTTGCGACTCAAGGGGTTGCAGCATTCAATGAGTGGAAATCTGAGGTCAACCCGAAATTCATCTCGAGTGAATTCAGAATCTACTCAAAGCGACACAACTTTGTCGGTCAATGCGACGCTCTCGCTGAAATCGACGGCAAGCTGTACATCGTTGACTATAAAACATCAAAGGGCGTGTACACGTCTCAGGTGTATCAAATCGCTGCATACATGAAAGCGTATGAGGAAATGACAGGTCAAAAGGTGCACGGTGCCAAAATTGTGAACTTCACAAAAGATGACGTGCTCGACAAAGAGCAAAACGTGATTCGCAAAGCGGGGTCATACATGACACACACGGTGAGTCGTGGCGAACTGGTCACATCATTCAAGGTATTCAAAGCCCTGCTCGACGTGCATCGAATCGACCCCGTCATCGCAAAGACGTTGAAATAATAATCAGACTAATTCAAAAAACACACCATGAAAAAAGAACAAAAAAAAGAACTCGCAACAATCCTCAAAGCATTGTCAGACGTGCATGACCTCATCAAAGAATATCAAAATGAGCACGGTGACCATTCACTCGCAATGCAAGCATCAGTGCTCGTCGGTGACCACAAGGGGTACACAGTAAAAAGTGTAAACGTCGGTGAAATCGGCAACCTGCTCGTCTGTGTCGAATACAACAAAGCAAAATTCGTCAGCACATTCGCTGAACGCTCATCATCACTTGATGACATGCTCGGCTCAATTCTTGACCGTGCGAATCATGATTGTGAAAATGACGAGTGCCCGATTCACGGTTCAAAAAAATAGTCATGCAATACGAATACATGACTGAGACCCCGAAAATGAAAAAGGGTCTCACAGGTCGCTCAATTGACAAAGAGGCAACTGAGGCGATGCTGAACAGTCACGGTGCACACGGGTGGGAACTCGTCGCAGTCGTGCCAATCAGCGGGAACACAGGGGTCTCATGGGGTGGAACAACTGCCTCAATTATTTATCACTTCAAGCGAGCAATCGCATAACCAACAAAACACATCATGCAAGTCAAAAGATTCAACATCGTCAACCCAAAAAAGTACACCTCAAACAATGAGGAAAAAACATTCTGGGCGAACGTCGGCACAATGACCGAATTCCACAAAGAGGACGGCTCAGTCAGTCGAATCATCGAGATGAATGACAACAACGTCACATTCTCAGTATTCGAGGCTGAACAAAAAACAAATAACAACGGGGGCGGTCAGCAAAACAATTCTGCACCTGCTGCACAAAACAACTCAGCGAGTGTCATGCCCGAGTACCCTCAAGAGGAAATCAACCCCGAGGACATACCATTCTAATCATGAAACTTTCTGAAATCGACATCAAGATGCGAATTGCTCAGCAAATCAGCAAAAAGTGCTGTGTAAATGCAGCGTATCAAAGCTCAGAGGTGAAAATGTCTGACGACGGTGAGTCATACCAAATCATCGAAATCAAACTCTCAGGCTGTGAGGGTGAAAAGCGAAACGGGTCGAAATTTTGTCAAAAGTGTGCCGACGAGTATCACTCAAAACAGTAGTATGTTTGCTCTCATCGCTCTCATCGCTCTCGTCACGGGGGCATCGTGGAAATGGGTCGCAGGGTGGGTCATCTTGCACCTTTTATTCAAAGACTAATCAATCAACACAATGGCAACCAAAACAAAAAAGGAATTCACAATCAAAGACCTCAAAGAAATCAAACTTGACGCACCAATCGACCCCAAAACTAAAAAACCAAAAAAGGGGGCAAAAGGTGAGGTGCGGTTCGCATTCCCGAACTCACCTCAGACGTACAACAAGCTCGACGCTGAGAACATTCTCATCATCGCAAACTACATCGGCATATTGACTGACGGGTTGCGGTCTGAAATTCTCGTCAACCTCATCGCTGACGTGAAAGCAATCAAAGCTGAGCTCGGGCTCAAGTAGTTATCAATCACAGCTCGAGGGCTGTGAAAGGGTCACTCTCAGCGACTCTCTCACAGCCCTTGAGCATAACCAACACACACCATGTCAAACAAAATCGACGAACGCTGCGAGTGCTGCTCGCAAAGACTCTACAAACCCGCTGTGCTGTCAAAAGGATATGCCACGATGCTTGTCATCATCTCAGAATTTATCGAGAAAAAAGGCGTGAATGTAGTGCACCCCGACAAAGAACTATTCAAGCAAGGTCTGTTCACACTGCCTCAACGGGTCAACATGACAGTGCTCGGTGACCACGGTCTCGTCGCAAAGCACAAAGAACACGGCAACTGGGTGCTCACTCGCAAGGGGGTTGAATTCCTCAACGGTGCTGAGATATGGAAAGTCGTTGCTGTCGAAAAAGCAACAAAGAAAACGCTCGGTCACATTGAATCTGAGGGCAAGACTACTCTCAAAAAATTACTCGGCAAAGATGCACCATACTGGCAAGGTCTCGGGTACACAATCGAGTCAGGTCGGGTCGTGAGGGCATCTGAATTCAACCGATGATGCAGGGTGAAATTCTCTCTCAATGCAAACGATGTTTTTCGATTGAGATACTCACTGACGAGAAAAAGAAAACGACAAAATATCAGCACAGCATCTGCGAGCTGCCGAAAGTGCCCGCAAAAGAATGCTATTCATGCAAACAAAAACCAACTATGACAATACAACTCTCAGACTGCTGCAAAGCAAAAATCAACTCAAACAACGACTGGGAACATCGACACGAGTGCAGTGAGTGCGGTCGTCACATCGGTACACCACTCGACGAGACTGAAAATCAAAAATCAACAACCTCAGACCAACAGCGAAAATCAATGCACTTGCTTTTCACATTCGTCGCAAAAGAATACGACGCTGCAGGGTACGGTCTCATGAAACTGCTTGAGGAATTCCCGACGATTGATGTACCTGTCAACTCAAAGCATGTCAAAGAGATATGGCGTGCAGCTCAACTTGAGCACACAGGAAAAGAATCAACGAATGACCTCACCACTCAGGAAATCAACGAGGTATTCGACATTTTCAATCGACACGTTGCTCTTGCAGGCATTCATGTACCATTCCCGAGTCTTGAGACGCTGTACAATAAAACTCGCAAAGAGCTCGGCTTATGATTGAGGAAATAAACGACGACCACATCAAGGTCATCATTCATGAAAAGGTGAGCACAAATGCGTACTATCGAATGCACTATAAATCACGTTCACCGTTGCACGAGTCGTACTACTGGGCTGCTCGAGAGGCTGTCGATGACATCACATTCGAGGTTGCCGAATTCCCTGTCATTATCAAATACACATTCGCTCTCAAAGGCAATCTGCTCGACTCATCGAATCTCTCAGCAATGGTCAAGATGATTGAGGACGGGTTCGTGCACGCAGGACTCATGCCCGACGACTCAAATCAGTATGTGAAATACACAATGCAGGGCTGTCGAAAATGCGAAAAAGATGAGGACGCACATTGCATCGTTGAGATATTCACAGGAAATGCACAGCTGATTGAGCCCGAGTGATTTTCACAAAATCATTCATGATATAATCAAGGGACGCTCGACCCTTGCACTCGTCGAGTGACTCATCACACTTGCAAGGGGTGATGACTCACTCAATGAGACGATACTCGAGCCTGCACATTATCAGCCTACTAACACACCAAAAAATCAATGGCACAAAAAAGAATGTTCAGCATGAAAATCATTGACAGCGATGCTTTCATCGACATGCCGAACTCGACACAATGTTTGTACTTTCATCTCGGTATGAGAGCAGACGATGACGGGTTCGTGGCATCACCGAAAAGAATCGCAAAAATGATAAATGCAGCAGACGATGACCTCAAATTGCTCATCGCAAAACGATTCATCATGCCTTTTGAGTCAGGTGTCTGTGTCATCAAACACTGGCATATCAACAACAACAGAATCAAAACAGACCGCTATCAAGCAACTGTGTACACCGATGAAAAAAAGACTCTTGATGTAAAGGAAAACAAAGCATACACCGAAAAAACCGTTGCAATCAAAGGCTCAAAACAAATGTCTCCAAAATGTCTCCAAAATGTCTCCAGCTCGGACGCTCAGAGTAGAGTAGAGGAGAGTAGAGGAGAGGAGAAAAACCCTGCATCTGACGATGCGGTCGAGACTAATGAATCAAAAAAAAAGAATCAGCAAATTGTAGACGTGATTGACGCATTCGTTGTCGTCAACTCATCAAACACTCGGTGGTATGCAAACAAGACTCAACGCTCGTCGGTTGAGCACCTCATCAAGACTCACACCTTTGAGCAAGTGATGAAAGTCATCACACTACTGCCGAAATCAAACTTGCTGCCGTACTTCCCACAAATCACAACCCCGACTCAACTCGCTGACAAATGGGACGCACTGAGCAACGCATTTATTCGCAAAAAAAATGAACACGCTGACAAAACGTCAAACGTGATTCTCTAAAAACCAACACCATGAACAACACACCAAACAAACATTTTTTCAAGGTCAAAATCGGCTACAAACCGCACGAGTACATCATCGCTGATGAGCTCGAGGTTGAGAAAGCGTATTTTGTCTTTTTATTCGACGGGAAAACAATCATCAACGGTCGACCACTCAAAGGCTCTCAAATTCTCGACATACTGCCTCACTATGGCAAGCACCTCGGGTTCAATGATGACTATGTGTTCGGGTCTGACCCCGATGACCGCAATCACGCTGAGCGTGAGGGGGTACTCAAGCACTATCAAGGCGTGCAAGGTCTCATTCAAAAGCGAGTGACATACCTCGTTGAAAACAATCAGCAGCAAATGCTCGGCAAAGGTGTCGACATTCCTCAATTATCAGCACCCGCAGGCAAACCAATCGAGGGGCTTGCTGCACTAACTGAAAAAATGAGCTATGGCAAAAAATGATGAACGGCACGAGAGAATCATCAAAGCTCTCATCAACAAAATTGAGGCGAATCTCGGTCACGAATCTGATGCTGCACAAAGAGTGCTCGAGAATCTTTGCAAAAAACACAACATCGACATTGATGAGGTGATGAATCAGAAAACGAAACGCACTCAACGTGAGTATTCGTACAAAAGCATCAATCAGGACATCTTGCATCAAATCATGCTGCGATACGGTGGCAATGACAAAGTGCTCATCAACAAGCGATTCAAGATTCTCATCACTGACCTCACTGACTCAGAGCATCTCGAGGTGACTCATGCAATCGACGTGCTTGTGCCACTATACAAAAAAGAACTCAAGAAAATTCAACAAATCGCAATCAACGCATTCGTGCAAAAACATGACCTGTTTTTCAAAGGTGAGACCGACGAGTCAGACCTACGCATCGGCAAAGAGAAAGAAAAATCAGCGGCTGAGCAACGAGAGGAAATGCGACGGCAAATTCAAATCGGTCAAATGGCTGAGGGTATGCAAGATGCTGAAATCCTAAAGCGACTATCATGAGCAAGAACATTCACATCGACTGCCCTTTCTGCAACTCACCTGCTGAATGGGTCTCTCATGAGGCGATATATGGTAGAATATACAATGAAAAAGCTCACATGATATGGCTATGCCGAAAGTGTGACGCATACGTCGGTTGCCACAACAACACTCGAAAACCACTCGGGCAAATGGCAAACGCTCATATGAGAAAAGCTCGCAAATTGACAAAGAAACTATTCATCAACAAATGCCTCATGGGTGTGTGGAAATGCGACAAGCATCTCAAAGAGTCGGCATACTGTTGGCTCTCTCGTGAGATGAACATCACTCGAGCACAATGTCACTTCGGTGACTTTACTGTCGAGCAATGCCGTGACGCATACCGCATCTTGCTCAAAGTCTAATCACAACACTATGAAATCAACATGCCGAAAATGCGGTCGAACTCTCATTGTGCCCTCATGGAAAACTTGCAATGACTGCGATGATGTACCCTCACACACCCCGAGACCAAAACCACAACCGAAACCACTCAAAGAATCAAACGAGCCTGTGACTGAGTATGCAAGGCGACGTATGACAGGGGTCAATGACTACATGAATGACCGCACAACGCTTGAGGAACTCGCTCGCACAAACCCCGCACAACGCTCAAGACGAAAGTGATATACTGGACTCATGAAAACTGAAATTGAAACAAAGACCGAGAACGATACTGAAACCGAATCACTCGACTCATTTTTTGACAAGGTTGAGCCGACTCAAACAAAGCCTCGCATTCACAACAACAGTGAGAGCACCTGCGTCAGCTGCGAGGGGTGATATACTGTGAGAGGAAAGGAGAACGCAAAATGCAGCTTGAACTTTTCTTTGAATTTTTCGGTGAGTATCACTACCCACTGACAACTGAAAGGGGGTGACCAATCTTGA
>Ga0306910_1000299_pt1 | contig 27815 bp, 25 predicted proteins | sample AntRauMFilla2698_FD_190438 | JGI IMG/M metagenome (GOLD analysis project Ga0306910, IMG submission 190438) | Saline lake microbial communities from Rauer Islands, Antarctica - Metagenome Filla 2 #698 (v2) (version 2) | ecosystem: Environmental > Aquatic > Non-marine Saline and Alkaline > Saline ... | reverse complement strand
ACTTGTGTCATGGAAATAATATTCCCCGGCTTTGCAACGCAAAGTCGTCATTCCGTACCCCGTTGCGGAATCTGTCCTGCCCGGGGGCTCAAACTATGGATAGCTCGCTGATATGCGAAGGATTTGATGGGTGATAATAGGATGTGGCGTATTCTGTGCCTGGTTGCCCTCTTCACCTTCCGGCACAAGGCCGACACTGAAGGTACTACGCAGTGAAATGACGGGGGAATTGGTTTGCCGCAATTTTACGACACGTGCCTTTACGTTAAGTCAGGAGTTTTGCTCCAATCAATCAGCAGACTGTTCCATCTTTGATTGCAACAATCTATCAGTGATTAGATTGTTGATTAAAATGACGAGCGGGGTAAAAATCAATACAGCAACCAGCATAAATGCATGGGTGACGAAAGCGTAGGCGAGAGCCGTGACCTCTGTAACCCCGAATAATACTACCAGCGCTTGTTTGGTAAACCAATGGTAGGTTCCAATTCCGCCCGGAGAAGGAAGAGAAACACCAATAGAAGAGATGACCATAACAATCGCCGCATCAGGAATACTTAATTGAAACTGTTCGGCCATGTTGAACATATAGAGCGGAATGTATGTCATGAGCACGTAGCAAAACCAAATAGTAAAGCTGAGCAACATAAAATAAGGCCAGCGTTTCATATGGCGAATGCTTGTTAGTCCTGAAACAAACACTTTTACAAATTCAAGCAATTTACCGGCGAAACGAAACAAGACCCAACGTTTTGACACCCATATTTCCAGCAGCTTGACTCCGGCAAAATATCCCGCCACAGTTAACGCAACTAAGCCAAATCCAAGAACAACGGTGGTCCAACTGCTCAAAGCCTCAATGGAGGCGATGGCTTCCTCACCAAATAACCGGCTTATTGTGCGAGGATCATTAACAACGTAAAACAGAAGAAAGAGCAGGAACAGAATCAGAAAAAAGAGATCGAGTACGCGTTCAAGTACAACGGTGCCGAAGAGTTCTCCGGTTTTTAGCCCGTCTTTTTTGGAAACATAGACGCAGCGGGAAACCTCGCCGAGACGGGGAACGATGTAATTCATCAGATAGCCGCTCATAACACCGGCATAGAGCGTACTTAACCGGGCTTTGCTGTCTTCGCGCTCTATAAGCAACCGCCAGCGTTCCGAGCGCAGAAGATGGGAAAACATTGTGACTGCGAAGAAAGGAAGAATCCAGCCCCAGCTCATGGTTTGAATATATCCCCAAACCCGATCGATATCTAAATTGCGAAAGGCCAGCCACAGGAAAAGTGCTCCTACAAGAAACCCAACAATGTATTTAGCTGACTTTTTGAGCATGCGTTCTGAGTTTATTTCGCCCGTAAATCAACGATCTCGGCAGATGCAGGATAATCGAGCTTGAAATCTCCGGGTTGTTGCGAGGTCAACCGGCCATCCGAAAAGGTGGTTTTATTCAGGTTTTCTCCCTGGTCGATCGCTTCAATGTGTTTGGGTAACCCTTTTTCTGAGAGCTTCATAATTACAGAGCGAAAGGTGGCAAAAGGATCATTGGGTTCTAAGCTAATTCTGACGCCGGTGCTGAGATTTTCTTCCGAAATAGAATATTCGTTTTTAGTAGCATAGATAAGCTGACCCGGAGCAAAATCATCATCTTCAGGAACATAGCGCGAGATGATAACCTGATTATTTGCTTTGTTGTACACTTCAGAAACAGAATCCTGCACTACAATAGAGCGTTCATCCATATCAACCGCGTAGCCATTTTTATTGAGTACAATTTCGCCTGAAGTGAGTGAGCTGTCCTGTGTGAAGACATCCACAAAAAGATGCGAGAACGATGCTTTGAAAACCTGTCCGTCCTCAAGCGCCCCTGTAAGCTGGTTGAACGCCTGTTGTGCCTGAGTTTGAAATGGCAGGAGAAACAGCATCATCATCAATAAAAATCCCGAAACGGGGAAAGCGGAGAGTTTAATCTTCATCCAGTTCTTCTAAAATGGTTTTAAGTTCCTCTTCATCTTCAACAAGAACATCGCGCGCTGTGCTTCCCTGATACGGTCCTACAACTCCGGCGGCGAATAATTGGTCAATGATGCGTCCGGCACGGTTGTATCCGAGTCTTAGCTTTCGCTGAAGTAATGAAACTGATCCCTGCTGATGGAGAACCACGGTTTTTGCCGCTTCCTCAAACAGGACATCCCGTTCGCTACGGTCAATGATACCCGCTTGTTCTTCTTCTTCGCTCTCAACAACGGGCAGATGGTACGGTTGATTGTATCCACGCTGGTTTCCGATAAATTCTGTGATGCGCTCCACTTCCTCTGTTGACACAAATGCGTTTTGAACGCGAATCATAGGTCCGCCGTGGGAATAGAGCATATCACCACGACCCACAAGCTGATCGGCTCCCATGGTATCGAGAATAGTTCGGGAATCCACTTTTGAGGCCACCTGATACGCCACGCGAGCGGGAAAGTTAGCCTTAATAGTACCGGTAATTACGTTAACAGATGGGCGCTGAGTCGCTATAACCATGTGAATTCCCACCGCACGGGCAAGCTGAGCGATACGGGCAATAGGTTCTTCAACTTGTTTGCCGGCTGTCATCATCAGGTCGGCAAGCTCGTCAATAAGCACAACGATATAAGGCAGGAAGCGATGTCCTTCCGCTTTATCAAGCTCTCCTGTTTTGAATTTCTTATTGTACGATTTGATATCGCGCACCATGGCGTCTTTCAGAAGGTCGTAACGCTCGTCCATCTCCTGACAAACACTGTTAAGTGTTTCAAGTACTTTGGACGTGTCGGTTACAATAGGTTCGTCTTCTCCGGGAAGAGTGGCCAGAAAATGTCGCTCCAGATTTCGATACAGTGCAAGTTCGATCTTCTTGGGATCGACCATTACAAATTTGAGCGTATCGGGGTGACATTTATAGATCAGACAGGTGATAATGGTGTTCATACCCACTGATTTACCTGAACCGGTGGCTCCGGCAATGAGCAGGTGAGGCATTTTGGCCAGATCGACCATAAACACCTTATTTTCAATAGTTTTTCCGAAGGCAATGGGAAGAGTCATGTCGGTTTCGACAAACTTCTTCGTATTGATCATGCTCTTGATGAACACCGTTTCCATATTGTCGTTTGGAACTTCAATACCCACGGCCGCTTTACCCGGAATAGGAGCTATAATCCGCAATCCATGCGTTGCCATTGCCATTTTCAGGTCGTTGGCGTAGCTTTCAATCTTGGAGATCTTGACGTCGGGAGCGGGCGTTAATTCATACAGTGTAACCGTCGGGCCCACAGTAGCATCAATCGATTCGATCTTAATTTTATGCTGAGCGAGCTTTTCGAGAATGATTTTCTTCTTGAGGTTAATCTCTTCGGTACGGTTTTCATCCTCCTCTTTTTCAGGCGGATTATCCATCAGGTCGATGGTTGGGAACTGATACTTTATTGTCGGAATGGCATCAGCATCTGTTTTCTGCATCTTTTTGAGATCGCGCGATGATGCTTTTTCATCCTCTTCACCAACAATGACGTTCACTTCAGGATCAGCGTCTTCTTCATCTTTGGAAGAATCAGTTTCAGCGTTTTTGGAGGATTTGGATTTATCCAATACAGCTCGTTTTCCAACGTGATCTGAATTATTTTCAGAATTTTCGGCTGCTTTACGTTCAGCTTCCCGTTTTTTGGATTCCTCTACAATATCGTCGATGGAGGATTCCTTTTTAGCTTCAGCAACTTCTTTTCGCTCGGCCTGCTGAATGCGTTCGATGTCTGAAAGCTCTTTTTCTTCGTCAGAATCATCGGCTTCAGCTTCTTCTTTAGAATCGGCCGTTTCTTTCTGTAATTCAGCTTCCTGTTCTGCGGCTTCGAGTTGTGCCTGCGCTTCTTCCTCTTTCTTAATTTGACGTGCTTCGGCCCAAGCTTCGCGTTTCCCAACTATTTCACTGTTTTTCTCCCCGAACCAGTTTTTAACCCGATCGATAGTAGCCTGAATGTCGCGATCAACCAAAAGGAGTAAACTTATGGCGAGGGTGACGATTAAAATGACGAGACTTCCGTAGTAGCTCAGAATAATGTAGAGAATATCGGCAATGGCGAAGCCCGAAGATCCTGACCAGGCCACGGTTTCCATTCCGTACGAAACTTTATACCAGCCAAAAACCACAGACAGTAAAACCATCATGCAGAGACTATAAACGGCATTCCAGGTGAGAACGGAAATGTCTTTCAGGCGAAAAACGGTCCAGCCGTAAACCAGTAAAAGTATCGGAATAGCGATACTCCAGTATCCAAACGCGTTATAGACAAAGAATTTGGAGAGGGAGGCGCCAAGCGGACCAACCCAGTTTTCAATTCTGAGCGCGGGACCTTCTTTGCGATCAAACATATTTCCCAGAGAAATTTCCTGAAGCAGGCTGTTGTCTGAGCCACTGTATGAAAGAATGCTGAAGCCGAGAAGCACACCAATTCCTATAATAATAAGTCCGAGAATCTCCTTTTTGCGTTCATCTGTAACGGAGATTGCACTGAGTGCGGCAGAGGATGATTTTGAGCCGGCTTTTTTTTGTTTAGCCATGGTGATCTGTAATCGTTCCTTCTTTTAAAACTGGTAGGGTTTGCGTGATATCAATCTGAGAACAATAGGAAATATCCTTTTCATATCCCAACTCACGTAATCGGTCGGCGTGGTTTGAGGTTTCAAGAGTGGCCTCAACATTGTCCTTGTATTTTTCGCTGAGCACGTAAGCTACCTTGGCGCCATCACGAGCGTCTTTGGGCAGTACTCCGTCGGTCAGGCGATTGATTATCATCCCCGCGCAGAGGGTATCTTCTAATGAAAGACGGTTTTTCCATCCCGCGCAGACTAAGATTATCTCGTTCGTTGATTGTTTGAGTTCATCCACAACGGCAGATAAATTCAAAAAGCTACCTATTATAAGCTTATGAGCCTGAGTTGCTTTAGTGATAGTTTGCGTCCCATTGGTGGAGCTCAATATCAGTGTTTTGCCTTTAATTTTGGAAGATTTATACTCTGTAGGAGAGTTTCCAAGGTGATATCCGTCAATTTTTATTCCATCACGTTCACCGCAGAGCAGGTAGCGTGATTGATCGAGGTTTTGCGCGATTTTTCCGGCAGCGGCCATGTCTTCAACCGCAATAATCTCTTTAGCCCCGTTTTGGAGGGCGGTGACGATGGTGGAGCAAGCCCGAAGCACATCGATAACGACAATTGTTTTGCCCCGCACATCTTCTTCCTGGAAAGAGTAAGCGGTTGAAAAAACATCTATATGGTACATGGTTATTTCCTGATGAATGGAGGTTTGGTCAGCGTAGCTTCAACCAGTTTTTTTCTAATTTTGATATAAATAGTGGTGTTTGCGGTAATATAATCAACCGGGGCGTAACCCATGCCGATTCCTTTGTTTTCTGTGATAGACATTCCACCGCTTGTCACAGTCCCGATTTCGTTTCCGTCTTTATCGCAGAGTGGATAACCATTACGTGGAATCGCGCGTTTTTCGAGTGTATAAAATCCAATTAGTTTTCGGGTGATGCCTTCTTCTTTTTGCTCTTGCAGCGCTTTTTTTCCGATGAATTCTTCTTTATCGAGCTTGGTGAGCCAGCCCATTTTTGCCTCAAGCGGATTTGTGTCTTGGGTGATATCATTTCCATAGAGAGCGTAGCCCATTTCGAGACGAAGAGTGTCGCGGGCTCCAAGTCCACAGGGAATGAGGCCTGAATCAACTCCGGCATCCATTATCGCATTCCAGACCGAGAGAGGATCACCTGAATCATTTCTGAAGTATAGCTCAAAACCGGGTTCGCCCGTATATCCAGTTTCGGAAATAATCACAGAACTCAGTCCTGCAAAATCACCGGTTTTAAATTTATAAAACCCGATGCTGTAGAGATCAACGCTGGTTAGCTTTTGAAGAATTTCTTTTGAATTGGGACCCTGAACGGCAAGCAAACAATATTTTTCTGACAGATTTTCCAATGTGCAATCAAACTTGGAAACATGCTGCTTCATCCATTCCACATCTTTCTTAATGTTGGAAGCGTTTATAACAAGCATGAAGGAATGAGTATCGAGCCGGTACACCAATAAATCATCCACAATCCCACCGTTTTCGTAGCACATTGCTGAGTACTGCGCCTGACCAATAGCAATTTTGGACGCGTTGTTTATGGTGATGTAGTTTACAAAGTCGAGGGCTTCCGGGCCTTCAACAAACACTTCTCCCATATGAGAAACATCAAATATGCCACAGGCATCGCGCACGGCCTGATGTTCGTCTTTAATACCCTGATACTGTACGGGCATTTCAAATCCGCCGAAATCGATAAGTTTGGCGTCAAGATTTTTGTGAGCTTCGTAAAAAGGTGTTCGTTTCAGACTCATAGCTTTTAATCTGGTTCAGAATGATGGAAAATGGTTCGTTCTAAGTAAAAATCAGGCGGCTGAAAATGAGAAAAGAATCTTCATAATAAAAGTGAAAAGATGACCGGTTAATTGTTAGCTGCCGATTTCCATCATGGTTGAATAATCCATCGAAAAATAATAAACAGAACATACTGCGTAGGTATCCGCGAAACGCTTATGGAATGAGTTGATCATAAGCGATGTTCTGAAGCGGGTACCATCCCCGTTTTTGAGACAGAATATACAAACTATGTGCGTGATTTTGTGGATTCTTATTGCGCAAATGAGAGTAAAAGCGGTTCAGAATCTGTATAAGTGATAAAATCGCCTTATTTTTAAGAAATCTTAATTAAAGCACTCAACCCGAACTCAAATTTATGGCTATAACTGAAGATAAAATCATGTTCGCTCTGTCGAATGTGATTGACCCCGACCTTGGCAAGGATCTGGTTACCTTGAACATGATTGATGATCTTGTAATAGAAGGAAATAACGTGGCGTTTACGGTGAACCTGACCACACCGGCATGTCCTATGAAGGACGAGATTGAACGCGCGTGTCGCAACGCTATCAAACATTTGGTCTCAGATGAAATTGAACCGGAAATCAACATGTCATCTAAAGTGACAAAGGGCGGACCGTCTCAGGCATTTGGACAGAAAGAGGAGCCGAGTCCTGAAGATTCACTCGCAGGAGTTAAAAATATTATAGCCGTGGCATCGGGAAAAGGAGGCGTTGGTAAATCTACCGTGGCGGTAAATCTGGCCGTGGCGTTGGCACAATCCGGAGCAAGTGTTGGCCTGGTTGACACCGATATTTATGGTCCGAGTATTCCTACCATGATGGGAATCAATGAAAGGCCGAATATTACCACAAAGAAAAAGCTGGTTCCACTCGAAAAGCACGGCGTGAAACTCGTCTCCATGGGATTTTTAGTGGATCTGGATGAAGCCGTTGTTTGGCGCGGACCAATGGTTTCAAGCGCTGTAAAACAGTTTCTCACCGAAGTAGAGTGGGGCGAACTGGATTATTTAGTGATGGATTTACCTCCGGGAACAGGTGATATTCAGCTAACTATTGTGCAGCAGGTTCCGCTTACGGGAGCAGTTGTGGTTTCCACTCCTCAGACAGTAGCATTGGATGATGCCCGTAAAGCTGTGGCGATGTTTAAGAAGGTAAATGTGCCGGTGCTGGGAATTGTGCAAAACATGGCGTATTTCACTCCACCTGAGCTGCCTGACAAGAAATATTATATTTTTGGCCAGGACGGAGCTAAGAAATTAGCAGAAACATTGGAAGTAACTATGTTGGGAGAAGTCCCGCTTGAGCTTCCTGTACGTGAAGGCGGAGATGAGGGAAATCCGGTAGTGCTGAGAGATCCGACTTCACCGGCCGCCATTGCTTTCCGCGAAATTGCGCAGCGTTCTGCTCAGCAGGTTTCTATCCGCAATGCTCAGGATAATCCAACCAAGAAGGTGGATATTAAGATTAAGCCGTAGGTGTTTGGGGATTAGGATGACATGGAAAGACTAAAGTCCGGGCTAAAATGCTGTTTACCAGCTTCATTTTTTAAGATTACGGGCTTTGGATAATTCGTTTCAACACCCTTCGACGGAGCTCGGGATGGATACTTCATCGCATTCATTCCGGCTCTGAGGCTGAGGAGAAGACCCATCCATCCTGAGTTTATCGAAGGGTGGCGGGACGGAGCATATATAGGGAATAAAGCACTGCACAGTTGAGCTTTGTGGGTTTTAGCGCAATAAGATTTTGAATTGTGGCTGGCTTCATCGCGTGATCCTTCGACGGGCGCTTTGCTGTTCAGGATGGATGTGTTCCACCGCCCAGAATCTAAAAGAGTTCAACGAAGGGTGATTGGGAATGACTTAATCCCGGATGAAAAGGCTGTTTCCCAGCTTTTTTAAAAAAAAATGGACTTGGGTCAACTCTGTCCTGCCACCATTCGACGGGGCTCAGGATGGATTGTGGGCAAAACCTGCTTTTCTACAAATTCCCTATCTTGAAAAAATCTATCGCCGCCATTTAAACGCCACACCTCTATCTCAATGAATGCTAACTCTATCATCTCCCTGCTAAAAGAAATTTCTGATCCAAAACGAGCTGAAATCTCTCAAAGGTTCTTTAAAACCGGTCCCGGAGAGTATGGTGAGGGAGATGTTTTTATTGGGATACGAAATCCTGTGCTCAGGAAAGAGGCAAAAAAAGTATATAAGGAGTTGTCTTTAGGTGAGTTGCAAAAACTTATGGACTCAGAGATCCATGAAGTGAGATTGTTTGGGCTTTTTGTGCTTGTAATAAAGTTTGAGCGCGAAAAGGATGAAGAGCAGAAGAGGGCGATATTTAATTTTTATCGCGAAAATACACACCGAATCAACAGTTGGGATTTGGTTGATTGTTCGGTTCATCAGATTGTGGGCGGCTGGCTGATTGACAAACCGAAAGATCAACTGTATGAATGGGTGGAGTCTGATTTACTTTGGGAGCGACGAATTGCTATGGTTTCAACGTGGCATTTCATCCGGAATAAAGAACTGGACGATACTTTTAAATTAGCAGAGCTTTTATTGGATGATGAGCATGATTTAATGCATAAAGCTGTGGGATGGATGCTCAGAGAAGCAGGGAAAAAAGATATGGACAGGTTGAAAAAATTTCTGAGAACCCATTATTCCGATATTCCAAGAACGGCCTTGAGATATGCTATTGAGCGGTTTCCTGAAGAGGAGCGGCAGGTGTATTTGAAGGGAGAATTTGGGAAAGCTGAGAATGGGATTTTTTAAGGGGGGGAGGGATAGCCCTTGATATTATCTTTCCCTATGACCCTTCGATAAACTCAGGGTGCATAAGGGTTCGGTATGTTTTTGGTGTATTCTTTGTTCGCATTATCTCAGAATGGATAAGTCCATCCCAAACAAAAAAAAGCACGCCCGGGGTTGAACGAGCATGCTTTTTGTACACGTAAAAATAACGATAACTGCTGTTACGCAACGCCGAATGAACTAATTCGTCCGTTCGCATTGTAACATAGTTCAATCTGCCTGAACGCTAACTATTTGATTGCGTATTGGGAACAGTAGACCGAGCGGCAGATGGTAACGTTTAATTTAGAATCGTGATTTGTCTTTGATACGGGCTGCTTTACCGCGGAGGTTACGCAGGTAGTAAAGCTTAGAACGACGAACTTGTCCGTGACGAATGATGTCGATCTTTGCGATAAACGGAGAAGTAAATGGGAAAATACGCTCTACTCCGATGTTGCTTGAAATTTTGCGTACGGTAAAAGTTCTGTTTGCGCCGCTTCCTTTAAAAGCGATCACAACGCCCTGATACTGCTGAATACGCTCTTTGTCACCTTCACGAACACGGTAATGTACGTTGATGGTGTCGCCGGTTTTAAAATCCGGTAAATCACTGCGAACCTGTGTTTGCTCGACTAATGCTAATTTATCCATTGTATTATCCTGTTACCACTTATTGGTTTTGTTTCTCTTTTCTATTCTCATCTTACTGCTTTGCTGAGCAGATCGGGACGCCGTTTGCTGGTTTTTTCAAGCGCCTGATCACTTCGCCACTGTTCAATCTTTTTATGGTCGCCGCTGAGCAGAACCTTCGGTACATCCAATCCCCTGAAAGAAGCGGGACGGGTGTAGTGTGGTGCGTCGAGCACGTGCTGTTGAAATGAATCATTCAGCGCGCTCGCTGCATCTCCGATGGCACCGGGCAGTAAACGGGTTATGGCGTCTGTAATTATCATGGCAGCTAATTCCCCGCCGGAAAGCACATAGTCTCCGATACTGATCTCTTTGGTGACCCAAAAATCTCGCACACGTTGATCAATTCCCTTATAGTGTCCGCAAATGATGATAATATTCTTCACTACCGAAAGCGCGTTGGCTGATTCCTGATCAAACAAGCTACCATCCGGGGTGACAAAAATTACTTCATCATACGAACGCTCCGAATGCAGCTGCTCTAAACAATCGAACAGTGGCTGTGCGGAAAGAATCATGCCGGCGCCTCCTCCATAGGGATAATCATCTATTTTCAGATGTTTATCGGTGGTGAAGTCGCGTAAATCATGGATTTCAATCGTAACAAGTTCATCTTCTCTGGCCCGTCCGACAATTGAATGTTCGAGCGGTCCGGTAAGAACCTGTGGTACAGCCGATATAATATCGATGCGCATAGACAGAAAGTTGAAGTTACAGCTCCATCAGGGGTTGAATATTATGAACGTACACGGTTTCTGATTCATCATCAATCTCCTCAACATAGGCTTCGACTACCGGGATGAGTATGGTTTTCGACCCTTCAAAGAGTTCTGTTTCAAGCACATCCTGCCCGGGATGGGAGATAAGGCCTGTTACAGTTCCCAATTCAGCGTCGGTTTCATCAACCACGGTGAAGCCGATAACTTCTTTCATCGAAAAAGCATCGTCAGGTTCGTTGAGCGGATTCATCAGCGTATTAACATAGACAGATTTACCTTTCAATAGTTCTGCCTGCGTGCGTTCATCAACGTGTTCAAACTTTACAAAGAACGATATGTGTCCTTTTTTATCGATCGGTAAGAACTCCTCAACACGGTGAGGAATCATAAAACCGCGATTATCAGACACATAAAAAACGGGTATTTCTAACAGTTGATCCGTATCGGAAAGTTCCGGTTGAAAGACGACTAAGCCGTCTAAACCGTGAGCTTTTGCGATATGGCCAACGGGTTCAAAATGCGATGGTGTTGTCATACCCGTGGGACAACCGGAAGACACTTAGTCTTCTTTTTTCTTTTCTTCTTCTTCAGCTTCTTCAGCTTCTTCAGCTTTAGCGTCTTTAGCGTCAGAATCAGCTTCAGTTGCTTTTGCCTCTTCGTCGGTTGAGTCATCAGCAGCAGCAGCTTCTTCTTTCTTCTCTTCTTCAGCAGCGGCGGCTTCAGCTTCCGCTTTTTTGGCAGCTTCTGCTTCAGCGGCTGCAGCCTTTTCAGCTTCTTCTTTAGCTTTGGCTTCCGCTTCGGCTTTTGCCTTAGCTTCTTCAGCTTCCTGCTTTTTAACAGCTTCTTCTTCGGCTTTGATCTGAGCTTTGAGAGATTCAGCGCGGCTCAAATGTCCGGTATCGCCTTTTTCTTCATGCCATGCGGCAAGCGTTTCTGAGATCTCTTCTTCGCTTTTTCCCCAGCGCAGCAGGTGCAAACGGTAAAAGATGCCCTCTTTTTTGAGCAGACTTTTAACGGTGTCGGATGGTCGTGCGCCATTGTTAATCCAATGAATTACGCGGTCGACATCAAGTTTGGTAACCTGAGGTTCTGTTGAGGGGTTGAAGCGACCCAAATCCTCGATGATGCGTCCGTCACGAGGTGAACGGCTGTCGGCCGCTACGATGTGATAATATGGACGTTTTTTTCTACCGTGTCTTTGTAGTCGAATTTTAACCAATGTTTTTCTCCTTTATGCTTTGGTTATGTTATTAGATTGAATCAGTGTAGTTCGTGTAACTGTATGTACAATTGTGTTCGAAGCTTATCGCTTGAACATGGTTGGCAGATTTTTGAGTCCTGCCGCTGCCCGGCCCATTTTGCTCATCTTGGACATGGTTTTCATCATCTTCTTCATCTGCTCAAATTGCTTCAGAAGTTCGTTGATGTCACGCACTTTAGTTCCGGAACCAGCCGCTATCCGTCGCTTGCGCTGCCCGTTGATGATGCTTGGGTCAAGTTTTTCTTCAAGTGTCATTGAACTGATGATCGCTTCAATAGGTTTAAAAGCGTCATCGTCAAGTTCTTCATCTTTGAGCGCGTTACTCATTCCGGGAACCATTCCAACCAAGTCGGAGATAGAACCCATTTTTTTGATCTGTTGTAACTGCTCGAAAAAATCTTCAAGATTAAAGTCGTTCGACTTAATCTTCTTCTCTAATTTCTGTGCTGCTTTCTCGTCGTATTGCTCCTGGGCTTTTTCAACCAGTGAAACCACATCACCCATTCCGAGAATGCGTTGTGCCATTCGGTCGGGGTAAAATGGAGACAGTGCGTCTACTTTTTCGCCGGTGCCGACAAATTTGATCGGCTTCTGAACAACGGTTTTGATCGAGAGTGCTGCTCCGCCGCGGGTGTCGCCATCAAGCTTGGTAAGTACAACGCCATCATAATTGATGCGCTCATTAAACTCTTTCGCGGTATTTACGGCATCCTGACCCGTCATGGCATCAACCACAAACAGGGTTTCGTCAGGTTTGACGTTTTCTTTGATGGTTGCCACCTCGTTCATCATCTGCTCATCTACGTGCAAACGGCCGGCGGTATCAATAATCAATACATCGCAGGCAGCTTTGCGGGCGGCATCAACTGCTTCTGTTGCCACGCGAACGGCGTCTTTCTCTTCAATAGAATAAACAGGCACGTCAATCTGTGCGGCCAGTGTTTGAAGCTGATCGATAGCGGCGGGACGATAAACATCGGCCGCGGCCACCATTGGCGTGTGCTTTTTGTCTTTAAGGTGTTTGGCGAGTTTAGCGACAAAGGTTGTTTTACCCGAGCCCTGAAGTCCTGCGACCAAAATAACGGTCGGGGGCTTCTGGGCAAAGGTAATGTCTTCGCGGCTGCCGCCAAGAACTTTCACTAATTCATCATACACAACTTTTGTGAACATCTGTCCCGGGTTAACGGCGTTAATCACATCGTCGCCCATGGCTCTGTCTTTCACGATTTTGGTGAAGGACTTGGCAACCTCATAATTCACATCGGCATCGAGCAGGGCACGGCGAATTTCGCGCACAGTTTCAGCTATATTGACATCAGAAATCTTAGATTTCCCTGACAATGACTTGAAAGCGCCTGATAATTTATCCGATAGATCTTCAAACATGTGTGTTGTGCAGTGGTTTTTTAGCCAAATTTTAAGAGCTTGGAAAAATATGGACTTTTCCCAAGGGGAGCAAGCATTTTTAAAAAGTTATCCACATTCATCTCAAAAATGGCAAGCTATTGCGATGGAGATGGAAGTATATGAGCTTTAAACAGTTGTTTTGGGAGTTAGAATTCAAAACGTAGAATTTAAAAATCAGGCGGAATTAAGTGAAAAAAAGCTATTCAGCTGATATATACTATTTAAAATGTCGGCTATTGAGGATAATACAGAAAGATAAATCAGCGCAGGATTTATCACATTCTCATCCATCTGAATACGCTTTCCAAACTTGACTCCTGTGTTCTGCTTTCTTTCCTTATCTTCACTGAAATTCTATCAACACCATCACATTTTTAATTTATTCAACACAAAATAGTAAGTAAGGAGACTGAATATGAGTTCAACTGAGGGTTACGGACTGCTTAAAGGAAAAAAAGGAATTATTTTCGGAGCGCTTGATGATCGCAGCCTGGCCTGGCGTGTGGCATTGGCGTGTAAACGGGAAGGAGCTGAATTTGTGCTCACCAACGCTCCCGTTGCTCTTCGTTTCGGAGAGCTTGATGATTTGGCCGAAGAAACCGGAGCTGAAGTGATTCCCTGCGATGTGACCGACGATGAGCAGGTTGAAAAGCTGATCACCAAAACAAAAGAGAAGTTCGGTGGAATAGATTTTATTCTGCATGCTGTGGGGATGTCGCCTAACATCCGTAAAAAGAAAGATTATAAGACGCTCAACTACGAATGGTACAACAAGACGCTGGAAGTTTCCGCTATCTCACTGCATAAAGTGCTGAGTTACGCATCCGACCGCGTTGATGCCTTGAACGAAGGAGCAAGTGTGATCGCGCTCACCTATATTGGCGCACAGCGTATTTTTAGCAAATACAGCGATATGAACGATGCAAAAGCCCTGCTCGAAGCCATCGCCCGCAACTTTGGTTCACGTCTCGGAGAGAAAGGTGTTCGTGTGAACACGGTTTCTCAAGCTCCAACAATTACTTCGGCAGGAGAAGGAATTAAGGGATTTGACGGAATGTTTACCTTTGCCGAACTGCTTTCACCTCTCGGAAATCCATCTGCCGATGACTGCGCTGACTACTGCGTGACGCTCTTCTCTGATCTCACACGAAAAGTCACGATGCAGAACCTGTTCCATGACGGAGGATTTTCATCCAATGGAATTTCTGAAGATCTGATCAACGATCTGGCCGAATTATATTCTAAAAAAGAAGGCGGAAAAAGCACTTCTGAATCCGGTGATGAATAAACCCAAGGGATTAAAGCGTAATACAGCATCCTTTACCATACTTGGAATTGATCCCGGGTCGAGAAACCTGGGATTTTCCGTTATTCGTCATCATGAAAAAAAAACGTCGGTTGAATTAATCGATGTGCTCAAACTGGCTTCCATCGAAGATCACCACGAACGCCTGCGTTTAATCTTTCAGAAGATTAAGCATCTGATTAAGCGATTTGAATTCACTCATTGCGCTATTGAAACGCCGGTATATGGCAAAGATCCACTGGCGATGCTCAAATTGGGTAGAGCACAGGCCGCGTGCATTCTGGCGATCAAAGAAGCCGATCTGCCTCTTACTGAGTATTATCCCAAAGCGATAAAAAAGGCTGTAACAGGAAATGGAAATGCCTCAAAACAGCAAGTGGCGTTTATGCTCGATCAAACCGTGGGATTGCCGGAACGAGAAAAAAAACTGAGCGGAGATGAAACCGACGCATTAGCTGTGGCGCTGTGTCACCTGCAAACGCTGAACCGAAGCGGTGGAGCCACGCCGGTGCCGAAGAAGAAATATCACCAAAATAACGCGGCGGGGGATTGGTCATCATTCGTGAAGCAAAACCCCGATCGTGTGAAGTGATTGCTGAAATGGCGATCTATGGAAATAGCGCAACCAACGCCGTTGTTAGGGGGAAAAGTAAATAAAGACGTCATTCCGCACCCCGTTGCGGAAGGTGAATTGGCAACCAGTTTTGTGTATGTGAACGAACGAACACAGTACATAAAAAAACGAATTAAGCAGGTCAGCTTTTCTTCAAAGGCTTAAGCCTCTGGGCAGGTCACCTTCCGCAATAAATGCGGAATGACGTTGTTTAAGATGATTGCCCAAAAAAACTCCTCAAAACTAAAACACACTCAACCTATGATTGTCCGTTTAAAAGGAATATTACTTGAAAAGCAAGCTCAGGGAGCCACTATTGACGTCCACGGTTTGGGCTATTATGTGTTTATCTCCACGCAGACGCTCAGTGAACTTCCGGCCGCGGGCAAAGAAGTGACGCTCAAAATCTATCATCATTTCACCGATCAGGGTCAGTCGCTGTTCGGGTTTGAGGAGAAGAAAGAGCAGGATATGTTCGAGATGCTCATAACCGTAAAAGGCATCGGCCCCAAAGTGGCGCTGGGCGTGTTGTCAGGAATGCCAATCGACCAATTGGTAGAAGCGATCGCGCATCAGGACATTAAGAGACTTACCAACATTCCCGGAATTGGAAAACGAACCGCAGAACGATTGTGTGTTGAGCTGAAAGATAAAGTGCAGAAGCAGATCGGAACAACGGGAAGTCCTGCTACTCAAAAAGCGCCCGGTGGGAAAAACGCGGTACTGGCTGAAGACGCTACCTCTGCACTTCAAGCCCTCGGCTACAAAGAGCCGGATGCGCGCAAAGCGGTTCAGGCCACTCTGAGTGAAAAAGATAATTTCAAAGACACATCCGCTTTGATTAAAGATGCTTTGGTAAGACTGAATTCGTAGTTGGAAGGGAGATAAGTAAATAGTGACGTCATTTCACTGCGTGCGCCTTCGGTGTCGCACCCCGTTGCGGAAGGTGACCTGTTTGGATGTCCAAACTTTGGAAGGCAGATTGACCTGCTTTGTTTTTTGTTCCATGTACCACATTGGTTCTCGTACACAAACCCGGTTGCCAGGTCACCTTCCGGCACAGAGGCCGGAATGACGGGCGTTGATAGGGAGATATGTAAATAGTGACGTCATTTCACTGCGTGCGCCTTCGGTGTCGCACCCCGTTGCGGAATCTGATCTGCCCGGAGGTTTAAACTTTGGAAGGCAAGTTGACCTGTTTTGTTTTTTGTTCCATGAAATACAATCGTTGTCGTACACAAACTTAGTTGCCAATTCATCTTCCGGCACTTGGGCCGATACCGAAGGCACTGCGAAGCGAAATGCCGGGCGTTGGTGGGGAGATTAGCAAGTTAAAGCGTCATTCCGCACCCGGTTGCGGAATCTGTCCTGCTTGTGAGTTAAGTTTTGGGATAGCAGTCCGAACAGCTTTGTTTTTTTGTGGATTTGCCACAGCGAAAGCTGAACACAACTTAGTCCCCAATTCATCTTCCGGCACTAAGGCCGGAATGACGTTGGTTGGGTTTATTGCTCCGGGAAATATCAATCACGCCATTTTTTCCTACTTGTATCCTGAATTAAATTCAGGTACTTTTATATAAATCATTATTTAAAAAGTGGGTGTACAGCTATGAAAACCTTACCTGTCCTATTGTTATCTATTTTCTTCATCCTTCCTTTGCAGGCTCAGGATAGCCTCTATTTTAAAGATCTCTACGGGTTTGAAGACAGTAAGGGGCAGACGCATCTCTATTATCAGCACATTAACCGCGATGAGTTAGAGGGGAAGGGATATAAATCATTCGTTCAATTACGCCACTTAAATGCTTCAACGGATGAAGACACCGTTTTATATTCATTTCACAGCGATAGCTACGATTCTTTTATTCCACCCACTTCAAGATCAATAAAGGATCTTACCATGTTGTCGGACGATCCTGATGATATTGTTATTGTAGGGGCGACCGGCAGTGGCATTGATTCTATTTATGAATATCTCTTGATACGAAAATCAGGTGCCCAATTTTATATTTACTTAGGCCTGTTTGGTCAGGTATTAAAGGATTCAAATCACCGTGACAGCATCTATTATCATACTCCTACACCCAATATGAATCCGGCTGTAGTTTCTATTCACAAAGACATTCATCCGGATTCTCTGCGCAGACTGGAATACCTCGATTCTTATCAACCAACAGATTCTGTGGGTTTTCGTATTTATGAAAACATTAAACTGATGGCGATTAGTCCATTTGCAGACAATGTTTATTTCGTTAGCAAAGAAGGAGAGTCAGGCCTTTACAAAGGAACACTACAGAAAGGGACGTTTGAAATGGTCATGGATGAGTCATACGAACTATCGGTATTTGCTCAATTCTTTTTTGACAGCGATTCCATTCACATTTATGCCACCCAGCATGATGTGGTTTTTAGATCTGATGCCTTTGGGGATAGCAGTTCCTGGGAAGAAATTACTCCTGATTTTCCTGTAATATCTAATCAAGTGTTGCATAATGGAGATTCCATACGAGCTACAAATATTCACGTAAATCCCAATGCAAGCGGGTACTTATATGCCTACAGCAAATCAAGAAAAACCCTCTACAATTCTACAGACTACGCCGAAACGTTCTCAATCCACACAACTTTTGACCACACCATCCAGGGCGTTTACCACAAACCCGGCACCGATTCGCTCTATGTACTCACCATCAAAGATCTGTTTTTGATAGAAGGGGAAAATCAATCTAAGATTGATGAAGTCCCGCTCGCGGTGGATGAAAACGAAATCCCCAAACGCCCGAAATCCATCACACTTCACCAAAACTATCCCAATCCGTTTAATCCTGAGACAACGATTCAGTTTGAGTTGAAAGAGGCTTCACAAATTCAGATTGATGTGTTTGATATTTTGGGAAGGCAGGTGACGAGATTGATGAATGAACGAACATCAGCCGGCAACATGAAGTTGTGTTTAGCGCTGAAGATTTGAGCTCAGGTGTCTATTTTTATCGGTTGATGAGCGAAAATGAATCGGTTACGCGTAGTATGACGGTTGTGAAGTGAATTTGCTGGTATTAAAACAGTTAATGCTGCCTTGCTCCCATTGTGATGTGCCGTGCTTACAGCACTCAATGCTACAGTAACTCTTCCGGGAACCGGAATACCCCAACGGGATCGCTTTGCGGAATTCCGGCATAGGAAATGTGTCGAGCCTCTGGCTCTTTTTTTACTACGCCAAATCACTATTTAAAATATCGACTACTTTTTTAAATAAGCCCACGCACTATTTAAAATTTACCTCTAAAATTTAAATAAGAGATTCACTATTTAACAAATCGGGCTTAAATTTAAATAGCGTTGATTCAGCAGATTTTTTAAGCCGGGCAAAGTTATCGTGGCTCAAAAAGGCTTAAATACTTGCTGAATAGGTATTTTCGACCACGTTTGGCGCCGGTAATTTCATTTAATATGTCTAATTCCTCTAATTCTTTAATCAGATTGTAAACTGTTGGCATGGAAATAGCAGTTAGTTTTTGAATTTCATCTGCCGTGACAAGAGGTTTCTGATAGAGATGTTCAAGCACTTTCTGAGCATGAACTGTTCGTGCTCCTAATTTTTGAATCTCTTCATTCACATCTTTCTGTAGCTGTAGAATGTTCTTGAAAGTTAGAATACTGTCCTGAGCAGTTTCAATTATTCCCGTTAAAAAGAAAATAAACCATTGTGTGATATCATTTTCTTCTCTCACTTTTGTCAGGTTTTCATAATAGTCCTGACGGTGACGCTCCAAATAATCGGAGAGGTACAAAATTGGTTCCTGTAGAATATTTTTCTCAACTAAATAAAGGGTAATCATTAATCGACCTACTCTCCCGTTTCCATCTAAAAAAGGATGAATTGTTTCGAATTGATAATGAATCAATGCAATCCTCAGAAGCATTGGAACATATATATCTTCATTATGAGCAAACTTTTCCAGATCACTCATGTAGTCACCTATGGTGTGATGGACAGGCGGGATGAACTTTGCGTTATTAATTTTGCTGCCACCTATCCAGTTTTGACTTTTGCGGAATGCGCCTGGAAGTTTGTGTTCACCACGAACGCCCTGTAGCAATGTTTTATGTGTTTCTTTTATAAGCCGTGAAGAAAACGGAATGTTTTCCAATGACTCGATAGCCACGTTCATAGCCTTGATGTAATTTTGAACCTCTTCCCAGTCATCACGCTTCTCAACCGGAACTTCATCTTGTTCCAATAAAGCTTCTTTCATGTTAGTTTGTGTCCCTTCAATTCTGCTACTCTGCGTTGCCTCCTTCAAAACATGCATGCTGATGTAAAGACTGATGTTAGGAATATGCTCCGAATACATGTCCAGTCTCCCCAGCTCCCGGTCAGCCTTCCCCAAAAGCTCTTGAACCTTCATATCGGTATTCGACCATTGTCGGTTAATAAGTGACGGCTGAAAGCTTTTGTAGCTCCCCTGACTTACGTATTTACCTGATTCGAACTGTTCCATCTTTCCCTGTCTTATTTAAAAAAATCACCTGAAATTTAAATAAGCCCACCCACTATTTAAAATTTCACCCTAAAATTTAAATAAGAGATTCACTATTTAAGAAATGGGCCTTAAATTTAAATAAGAATCAGACTATTGCTTCATTAGAAATAGCTGTCGATATTGATTCGATTCATTAAAAGTCAACAAAATACGGTAATGCTATTCAGATCTCTCACTCTACTTATTATTACTTTTTGCTTCGCGTCTTGCGATGCATTAACAGATTCATCTCAAAAGCAGACTGATTATCTCATATTTGGTCATTTTTATGGTCAATGTGTCGGAGATGAATGTGTCGTTAATTTTAAGGTCACTGACGGTGGTGATCTCTACAAAGATGAAAATGACGCGTATGCGGGAGTGGGGGATTTCTCCTTCAAAAAACTGCCATCTGAAAATTTTGAGCTGGCTGAAGAGATACGAAGCAGTATTCCGCAAAAGTTACTCTCGTCAGAATCTCAAACCTTCGGCTGCCCCGATTGCGCGGATCAGGGCGGAGTATTAATTCAGGTATCTGAGGATGGCAATGAGAAAAAGTGGAAAATCGATCAGGACAAAGATAACATCCCGGCATATCTGCACGATTTTGTGGATGAGGTAAATGCTACTATTCGTGAGATTCAGCAGCACAACAAGTAATTCAGATTATAAAAGAGTATGAATCGGGTTAAGGCTAAACTTTTCTGATTCTTTTTGTAAACTAATCTGGCAGAAGTTCTTATCTCAACCTACCGGATTACTACGCTATGAAGTTTCAGTTTCCCACGCCCTACACCGTTCTGATGTTTGTCATCGTGCTCGCAGCCGCCGCCACGTGGATTTTACCCGCGGGTAACTACAATACGCTTTCGTATAATTCAGGCAGCGACACTTTTGAGATGTCCACACCCGACGGCGCTACATCATTCGAAGCTTCACAATCGAAGCTGGATGAGTTAGGTATTCCGGTTGAGATAGAAAAGTTCAGAAGCGGTGCCATTCAAAAGCCGATCTCTGTTCCCGGCACCTATAGCGAGATTGAATCAAATCCGCAGGGCATTATCGCGGTATTCATGGCGCCTATAAAAGGGATGTATGAGGTGATCGACATTGTACTTCTTGTTCTTATTATTGGTGGATTTATTGGCGTTTTCAATCATTCAGGTGCGCTGGATGAAGGCATTATGTTTCTGGCCGACCGGCTGGAGGGTCGGGAAAGTCTGCTGGTAATTATTGTCACCACGCTCATTGCCATCGGGGGAACCACGTTTGGGATGGCGGAGGAGACGCTGGCGTTTTATCCCATTCTCGTGCCCGTTTTTCTCGCCGCGGGTTACGATCGTCTTGTCCCGCTGGCTGTTATTTTCATCGGTTCCACCATGGGGACGATGGCAAGCACCACCAATCCATTCTCAACCATTATCGCCTCCGATGCCGCCGGAATCAACTGGACGGTTGGAATTGAGAGTCGTATAGCGATGCTTGTAATCGGGACAACCGCCTGTATTATCTACATTATTCGATATGGGAATAAGGTTCGAAAAGATCCCACAGCTTCATTTCTACACGGTAAAAAAGGAAAAAACCCGTTTTCAGCGATACATCTCGACAAAAAAGTTTCCCGTCTTCCTTTGAAAACGCTGCTGTTGCTCACCATCTTTGCCGGAACCTTTGCAGTAATGATCTACGGCGTTGCTTTTATGAGCTGGTGGCTTGAGGAGATGACGGTTCTCTTTCTTATCTCCGCAATTGCCATCGGATTTATTCAGCGCACGCCTGAACGTATATTCGTAAAAGAGTTTATTGATGGTGCCAAAGATCTGCTCGGTGTGTGTTTGATTATCGCTGTGGCCCGTGGCGTCACCATTATTATGAACGACGGATATATCTCAGATACCATTCTCCATAACGCCGTCCAGCTTGTGGAAGGGATGTCGGGTTTTCTCTTTCTGCCCTCATTGCTTGTTGTATTCTTCGTGCTGACTTTTTTCATCTCATCCACCTCAGGACTCGCCGTTGTTTCGATGCCGATTATGAGTTCACTCTCGCAGATTATTGGTGTCCCAGTAGAAGAGATCGTAAACGCCTATCTGTTTGGAGCCGGACTGATGTTTTTCATCTCCCCGACGGGCCTGGCACTTCCATCCCTCGGAATGGTGAATGTTGATTACGATTCATGGCTGAAATTTATCTGGCCATTAGTCGCTATTCTGGCAACTGTTGCGGTGTTGATTCTTTGGGCAGGGTTGTATTTTTAATGGATGATAAAAATTGTCGGCGTTGAATCGGTGAAGTGTTTATATTCAATTTTACTTAAACAAATACTGCTATTATGAAAAAAGAGATTACGCTAATTTTATTGTTACTATTTCCGCTTACGGGCTGTGTGACAGTCTTTTCTGATTATCAGTCGGCTAAAATATTGCCGGAGGGGTCATCTGAAATTACAGGTCATTATTCAAACTCCAACTACCACTCCGACGGTGACGCCCAAACAGCGCAGTCGAATATGGGAATTCAGTATGCTTATGGACTGAAAGAGAGGGTAGAAATCAGAGCTATGGTTCAAACGCCCAAAGCCAATGGCGAGGAGTATTTTGAATATCTGGTAATAGGTGGCGGACCTAAATTTTCAGTAGTCAAAGATCATGTTGCTGTCTATGTGCCGGTCGGGACTGTTTTTGGATCGGGAATAGAAGCCATTGATCAGATTGAGATACACCCTACCTTACTCTTATCCTATGATCCGATAGAAACAATGGAGTTGAATTCTTCTGCAAAAATGATTATTCCGGCCAATTCAAATAAAGATATGTTATTGGCTCTCAATTTCGGACTGGGGATAATCGTCTCAGAATCATTCACAATCCGCCCCGTGTATGGAATGTTATTCGATCCCGGCGAAGAGGGGTATTTCAGTGACTTTGGTATAGGGGTTTCGTACCGGTTTTGAGGGAGTTGTAGTGGGGATAGAGTTTAGTATTAAATATTTTAAACGATAATTTTTATGATTTTGCTAAACTCCAAACTTTTATAATGATCTGAAAATATTAAATTAACGTAGATTTTAAATTAATTTATATACGTGAGAGAAGTCCTCAGAAATATTAATCACATCATTGAGCGGGACAGTAAGGATACGACGTATAAGTTCGCGCTGTTAAGAGCCACGATTGATGTCATTCAGGAGCAATCGCCGTGGATTCGGAAGAATGACAATGAAGCGGAAATTCCGCTCGGTTTGCTGGTGCTGAAATGGCTGGAATATTACTATCCGATTATTGAGCAGCGCCTACCACAAAAGAATGGAGATAATTTTGATACCAACACACTTTCCTTCAGAAAACAATACCAAGAGATAATTGACGCCTATGCCCAGAACAGTGGATTTGAGCTTTTTTATGGAGATTTGCTGAAGGGGGATATTCCCTAAGAGATCTCTGATAAGGTGTACCATTTATGCAAGAAGATCAGAGACACGATTAAGGATCAGCCCATGCGCTATTTGGGGAGAATAGTTTTTGTTTAGCGAAATTTAGAAGAATATCCGTATGTAATTGTTGGTAAAGCACATTGGCATCAAGCAGTGCTGTAACTTTTACCGAATTAATCATTTAGCCCGAATTATTCACGAAAAACAGAGATAAGATAATTAGATACTTGATTTAACTAATGATACTTAAATTATAAAATCACCCAAATTTGAATGATCTCCAAAAGCTTCGAAATTAGCCCGTGGGCTGCGTTGAAGCAGAAATAGCGCAATCAGCGTATATTGATACGCTTCACTTGCAATTTCAGCTTCGCCTTGACCACGAACTAATTTCGTGGTGAATAATCCGGGTTAGTAATCGATTCCCATCTCCTGTGACAATTTGGCCAGTTCATCAAGTCCATTCTGCTGCGTTTGCTGCATCTCATTATCATAGCGTTGAACGTCTCTCAGTTTAATACGCCTATGGCGTCCTACTTTACGATAGGGCAACTTTCCCTCTTCAAGTAATTTCACCACATAGGGCCGCGAAACATTAAGCATATCAGCCGCAACCTGTGTGGTTATCTCCTGATCAGTTGGAACTATTGAGACTGCCTTGCCTTTGCTGATATTCTCAAGAATAAAGTCCACCATTTCGAGAATTTTTGGTGAAAGCTCTATCTCATTTCCACCATATCGATAGATAAACTCTGACTTGGAATCAGGGTTCTTCTTTTTGATTCGTAAAAAGCTTTTGGCCTCACGGGTGTCTTTTTGGGTAGGAATTTCTTGAAGTGATTGCATAAAAGAGTATTTAAAAGTTACTGCTTAATCGAAATTAACGAAACAATCATAGTCCTAAGTATTTAATATTCTATGTGGTAGTTAATGTATGTTAGAAATGTAGAAAAAGAGGGATGTGGATGAAGAGGGTGACTCAGAGGTGAGGGATATTGGGTAGGTTGTCGTTTTTCTTGAATGCCGAAGGCTGATCTATCCGCGGAGTGTTAAATAAATCAACTATTTGCACAATACGATCATCAACAATATTCGTATTATCAAATACACATACCAGAGTGTTGAAAAATCATGACCAAGTACAATTTAGCGAAGCATATTATCACTAAGTTTCCGGGTGAAATAACCCCGATGAAGCTTCAAAAGCCGTTGTACTATAGTTACGCCTGGCAATTGGTGATCGGGAAAAAGTTCTTTTCTGCTTCTTTTGAAGCATGGCCTTACGGACCTGTTGATAAGGAGATCTATCACACATACAAACATTTTAAGAAAGAACCCATTCCTGTTGTTGATGACGAAATAGTTCAAAATATTCCGCCTGAACTGAACTGAACTGAACTGAACTGAATTTAATTTTAGACAGTTATGGTGTGTTTTCGGCAATTGAGCTTTCAAAAACTACTCATGCAGAATCTCCGTGGAAAAATTTCAAAGACAGTGATAGCGTAATACCGGATGAGATTTTAACGACGTTTTATTCCAAGCAGCCATTCAAGAAAAATTTCCCACTGGATGAAGCTAAGGGTTATTATCCTCCAAAAACCTCAAGCCATTATTCCTTCACATTTGATATGGAGAAAGATTACGTTCCTGTATTCGAAGATATTGATGATTTTTTAAGCAGCTACCAATCTAATAAAGCGTTGGCTTTTGACATGTTGAACCATGTCGGTCAGGATTGATCCACACGAAAAAGAAGTCGCAGAGAGACTCCTTGCCGATTTTGCAGCATTTCCTTCAGTAACTGTCGAGAATTTTTACAGAGAAAGCTGGGAGAGATTCAGTGTTCTTGAGGATTCGACAGATCTTCAAAAAACAATTTATGAAGGAAGTTTAAAAAATTATCCGGGAGGTTTTGGAAAGCTCCCTTTAGCAATACACAGATTTATGTACGGGAATCTGTTAATCTGTGCCGGATCATATCGGAAAGTCACCGATCCCGCAAAAGGTAGAATCTACATTGGACTTCAAAAGGGACATTAACACAAATCACCATTCAGCGGAGCTTATCCATCAAAAATTGCAGACGGTGTAGAACAGGCTATTTCATATTTACGTGATGATAGCGTGGGAGATTTGACCAAAATTGTCAGATTTTATCAAAAATTTATAATAACACATCCTTTTTATGACGGGAACGGGAGAATCGCAAGATTGCTCTGCAATATCTACCTGGCGGGGGTAGATAAAACTATTTTGTGGAGTGAATTTGACGGCAAGAAAAAATTCTTAAAAAAACTTAATTACTGTCATAAAAATGAGACAGAAGAATCGTTTACCGTACTTGAAAGTTATTTATCCCGGCATATTAAACACTTTGACGATTTGGACGCCCGGGACGATATATGATTGAACATTACCCAATTACGGACGGCAGAGCCATCCGCGGAGCGCTTCGGGGATTATAGAATTTTCCCTGTTTATTTGACCGAAGATAATTTTAATCAACACTTTTCGACCCCCAAAGTTTTCGCTCTTTATGTTTAACTCAGATGCCGGATTGACTAATTGGTCAGATAACTTGGGTAAAATCAGAAAACGCATATTTTTGACTTGATTGTAAGTCAAAAATATACATATATTGACTTTGACATAAGTCAATATATGTATGGAAACATTATTCGAACATCAGGAAAATCTACTCGCTAATGTGAGTGATTCATTTTATCGCAGTCTCTATTATAAGCTGAACTGGGATCAGCGGATGCTGGGTATTATTGGTCTTCGCGGTGCCGGTAAAACCACTATGCTGCTTCAGTATTTGAAGTATAGCATCGGGAACAGGAAAAAAGCACTCTATGTAACTGCCGATCATCCTTGGTTTTATGACCACAGACTATTCGAGCTAGCAAATCAATTCGTGAAATACGGGGGAGAGATTTTACTGGTCGATGAAGTTCATAAACATGCTGAATGGTCACGAGAACTAAAGACGATTTATGACGCACATAAAGACTTGAGAGTCATATTTACAGCTTCGTCTGCACTGGATGTTTTAAAAGGTGAGCATGACCTGAGCAGAAGGGTGGTTATCCACGAATTAACGGGGTTGTCCTTCAGGGAATACTTATCTCTTTTTCATCAATTGGAATTTCCCCAAGTTGCGTTAGAAGATATTTTCAGAGAACCCTCATCTATTATAGAACGAGTTATGACTGAGGTGAAACCTTTGCCGCTTTTTCGTGACTATCTGAAGACAGGATATTTTCCGTTTTCAATTGATGAGCCGATGGAATCTTTTCAGATAAAACTAAATCAGATTTTAAATCTTGTTTTAGAAACAGATTTACAAATCATAGAAAACTATTCGGCATCCAATATTTTTAAGATCAAGCAATTGCTGGGAGTGATTGCTGAATCTGCGCCATTTGAGCCCAATATCTCTAAAATGGCAAGGAAGATGGAAATCGGAAGAGACTCCGTGAAAGCGTATCTTTATAATCTGCACAAAGCGCGAATCTTAAATTTAATTCAGCGGGATGCAACCGGGGTTTCGGCACTCCAAAAGCCGGATAAAATTTATCTTGAAAACTCAAACTTAAGCTATGCTCTGAAGAGGGATGCCGAAGTTGGAACAATCAGAGAAACATTTTTCCTGAATCAAATCAGAAATGCCGGAAGTGATATCAAATTAAGTAAAAAGGGAGATTTCCTAATCGATGACAGGTGGACGGTTGAAATTGGAGGTTCCGGAAAAAGTAATCGCCAAATACAACATGTTGAGAATGCGTTCAGAGCCCTCGATGACACAGAGCGTTCCTACCTGAATGTGATACCATTGTGGGTATTTGGTTTTTTGTATTGATGGCTGAAGAAATTGCAGTCCCATTTCTAAAACGGTAAAATGATCATGATTGCGCTGGATTAAAAGATCAAGCATCTCGACTGACGAGGATCTTTTTTTTACATCCGTCAACTGAATTAGCAAGTACTGATATAAAGTAGTGCAATAAAACCCAATTTTGTGAGCACAAAAAAAGCCTGATTCACTTTTCAGTAAATCAGGCTTTATATATTGAAGTGCCCTTGACCTGTCTGCCTAAAAGCATGAAAGATAACTATCAGGAAAGGACAGGCAGGCTGGAGTCGAACCAGCACGCTTATTGTTTTGCATTCATTGTAATCAAACAGCGCTCTTTAAGAAAACTTCTTCCCCGGCCGCTCTTTAGAAATTTTTCATGTTTTCGTGCTTCTGATCTGCTATCAAAAAGTTTGCAGTAAATCATAATAAAGGGCCGATACGGTCGGGTGGTTGCATTGTATCCCAACTGATGAGCCTTGTATCGTTGCATGACGTCTGAGGATAGTCCTTTGTACAGATAGTTCTCTGTTACACTTTGAAGAACGTAAACGTGATATTTTGGAGGTGGTATTGATTTCGCCATGTCTTATAAATACAAAAAAAGCCTGACTCACTTTTCAGTAAATCAGGCTTTATATATTGAAGTGCCCTTGACTGGAGTCGAACCAGCACGTCCGTTAAGACACACGCCCCTCAAGCGTGCGCGTCTACCAATTCCGCCACAAGGGCATTTGGCACTTCTCCCTGAAC
>Ga0306910_1000298_pt1 | contig 27935 bp, 27 predicted proteins | sample AntRauMFilla2698_FD_190438 | JGI IMG/M metagenome (GOLD analysis project Ga0306910, IMG submission 190438) | Saline lake microbial communities from Rauer Islands, Antarctica - Metagenome Filla 2 #698 (v2) (version 2) | ecosystem: Environmental > Aquatic > Non-marine Saline and Alkaline > Saline ... | reverse complement strand
TTTGTTTTAGAATAAACCGATCACAGAGTAAAGCAACTATATTCAATAATCTAATTGTCAAAATGGTGGAGGGAGACAAAATATATCAATCAGAATTAATAAGTAATTAACTACTGACCTCTAAAAAACTTATTTTTTTAAGTGAATTTTTAGGACTTGTTTTTTGAAAACTCAACTAGTAGAATGGCTATGCATCCACGACTCCCTAGTCCTAAAAAATCTACTCTTTCTCAAAAAGCAGCCTTAATTTTGTAATCATGATAAGTTCACTCTTATTTGTTCCCCACAAGGCGTCGGTTATAGTTTGAGCTGTTTTTAAAATAAGACTTTTCTTTTTCTCTGTAAACTGAGTTTTACGCTCCAAATAAAAATTTATAAAGTTTTTATAACACTCTTCAGAATTCATGCGCTCATAATCAAACCACTTAAACACGATGGAGATTTGATAAGCAGCATCGTTATTGAATTCATTATCGTAGTGCTCTCGTTTTCCTATTCTTTTTCAACGATTTAGCTAAGGTGTTATATTCTTCTTCTTTTACAAGCTGGTCTGATGTAGAAATCGCATTAAAAAGCTCGCCAAGAGTTTTTGATAAAAAAATAATTCCGTCTTATTTGTCTTATCCATTAGTTTTATAAACCAAGTTAGCGTAAAACTAAATGTGAGTTTAAGCACTTTTATAGTTGCTATTAAAAGTATACCCTGTTGTTTACAGACTTAATATTTTGTAGCACTCCAATTTAGTGGATTTGGGTTCTAGGAAACTGTGCCGCTCATAGTATTACCTAAAAGAGTTCCTGTAAATAGATAGTAATCGTTGTTAGTTGGATCTGAATCAATATCATAAGTTAGTGGATTTCCGTTTAAAGACCAGGTTCCATAGGAGGTATAAGTCCCAGGCGAGCTAGGTTCATCATAAAGCGTTGTTCCGTCTGGGTTAAAAGTTACATCACCATTCGCTGTTTGGCCATTGTCATAAGTAATTAAAAAATCCCACATAGTGCCATCTAAGCTTGATGTACTAAAAGATTGTTGTGCGCCATAGCTTGTCCCCATTGTAGATTTATTATCACTATTAGTAGCATAAATTCTAAAATAATAGGTCGTATTAGCAACTAAATCAGTAATTGTACTTGTAAAGGTATTTGATGATTCTGTAGTTTTATCACCATCAATTGTAGGATTCTCACTAGTACTCCAACAAACACCTCGAGAAGTGATTTCATTGGCTTCTTCAGAGGATACACTTCCGCTTATTTTTATTGAAGTGTAATTGGCTTCTAAATTACCACTCGTTGTTTCATTTGTTATAGTTGGAGCAAATAATTCATCGGTGTCGTCTGACTCACAGCTTGAAATTAAAATGACAGATAGTAATACAAAAGTTTTAAAAATATGTTTTCTCATAATTAAAATGTTTTATTGACCTACTTCAGAGTTTGATTGGCTTTTCGGCTTATTCCCAACATTATTTTAAGTCAATTTTTATAGTTACTTTTGGCTTAAAATAATCTTAATTACGAAGTAAGTTAGTAAAATTTTAACTATAATTAGACGAATTGAGATGAAAGTTTGTTTTAGTCGGAATATTGGTCTCGAATTATAAGTGCCTTTAGATTATACATATCTTTTAAAATTGTAAAGAACTATGATATTCATCAGGTTTATATTTACGTATCTTTAAAAAATGGACGTATTTAAAAAAGGGACTAATATTTTTAAAATTCTTTCTGAAGCAGTTTCAGAAGGTATTGTTATCGTAAATACCTCTCACATTATCGTGGAGACCAACGACTCCGCCAATCAGATTTTCGGATATGAAAAAAAAGAATTGGTGGGGCAGCATTTGGATATTCTCATTCCCAACCAATACCGTCGTGGGCATAATGAGCACGTGAGTGGGTTTATGGAAAAAGGGCAAAAGCGACAGATGGGCCGAGGGCGTGATTTATACGGCCGCCGCAAAGATGGTAGTGAATTCCCTGTTGAAGCAGGTCTTAATCCTTTTAGTGTTTATGAGAATGATTATGTGATGGCCCTAGTCATAGATATTTCGGTAAGAAAAAAAGCTGAACAGGAGTTGCAACATTGGGCAAAAATATTCAACGAATCTCTTAACGAGATTTTCATTTTTGATTCTAAAACGCTTCAATTTTTAAATGTAAATAAAGGAGCTTTAAAAAATATAGGCTATTCACTTGAAGAGCTTAAAACCATGACTCCTCTGGACATCAAGCCAGATTTTGATAAAGCTCAGTTTGTAGAAAAAATCACACCGCTGCTCGAGGATTCTCTGGAAAAGTTGAAATTTAATTCTGTCCATAAACGGAAAGATGGCACTCTATATCCTGTGGAAGTTCACCTTCAGAAATCATCTTTGCGAGAAAATGACATGCTGGTAGCTATAATACTCGATATTACAGAGCAGGAAAAATACACCCAGAAACTAGAGGAAACTGTTGACCAACGTACGCGTCAACTTCAAAAAGCCTTAACAAAAGAACAGGAACTAGGAGAACTAAAGACCAAGTTTTTGTCCTTGGTAGCTCATGAATTTAAAACGCCTCTTAGCGGTATAATGACCTCTGCGACTTTAGCTGGAAAATACCCCAAGGAAGAGCAGCAAGAGAAACGTGAAAAACATTTAAAAACGATTCGAGGTAAGGTCAAGTATTTGAATAATATCATCAACGATTTTTTATCCATAGAGCGTTTAGAAAGTGGAAAGTTTACTTATTCATTTTCAAAATTTCCTATTAGCAAAGTGGTAAATGAAGTTATTTATGATGCAAACATGCTTTTAAAAGAAAACCAGCATATTGAATATCCAGACCAGATAGATGCAATTTATTTAAACTTCGATGAAAAGATTTTAGAACTTATATTAACCAACCTCATCAATAATGCTATTAAGTATTCTTCTGAAGAGTCTACCGTTAATATTGTAGTTGAAGAAAATGAGGGTACATTAGTTTTTTATATTTGCGATGAAGGGATTGGAATTCCTGAAGCAGAACAGAAATATATTTTCAACAGATATTTTAGAGCAGAAAACGCTCTATTGAATCAAGGAACAGGTATTGGTCTAAATATTGTAAAAACCCACCTAGAAAATTTAGGAGGGACCATTACTTTTACAAGTATTGAAGGAAAGGGCTCAGAATTTAAGGTGAGCATCCCGTTAGAGACCTCTTAATATACAACTATGAAAACAATACTTTTAATAGAAGATGATAGCGCATTGAGGGAGAATACAGCAGAGCTACTAGAACTCTCAGATTACACAGTACATTCAGCCGCTAATGGAAAAATAGGTATCGAAGTTGCCAAAAAACAACTACCAGACCTTATTATTTGTGATATCATGATGCCAGAAGTCGATGGCTATGGGGTTTTGGAAGCGGTTTCTTTGGAGCCTACCACCACTCACATTCCCTTTATTTTTCTTTCAGCAAAAACCGAACATAAAGAAATACGAAAAGGAATGGATCTTGGCGCTGACGATTACCTCACCAAACCCTTCGAAGAAGAGGATTTGCTAAGTGCTATTGAGAGTCGGCTCGCTAAAGTTAAAATTCTTTCAACGATGAAAGAAACTCCTTCCCATACTAATGAAGCTGAAGAAGATGTTCGGAATCTAAATGAGCTAAAAAATCTTTTTGATGATACCGGAGAGATTTTGAAGTTTAAAAAGGGAGAAGTTATTTTTAAAGAAAGTGCGCCGTCTCATAAAATATTTCTTATTCTCAATGGGGTTGTCAAAAGTCATAAAATGGAGGAAAATGGTAAAGAGCTTATTACAGCCTTGTACAAACCTGATGACTTTTTAGGGTTTACCTCTTTTACAGACAATATTCCATACCAAGAAACAGCTACTGCTGTAGAAGAAGTGGAATTGGCGGGTATCTCAAAAAATGAGTTAACTGCTATTTTAGCTCAAAATCAAAATGTCTCGTTGGAATTAATGAATCTCCTTACAGAGTCTGTTTCTGAAATAAAGAAGCAATTACTGCAAATGGCTTACAGTTCAGTAAGGAAAAAAACAGCACAAACCCTACTTCAGTTTGCCTTTCTTTTGAATAAAAAACCAGAGGATGCTATAAATATTTCTAGAAGTGATTTGGCAAGCGTAGCGGGCATAGCTCCAGAAAGTTTGATAAGAACTCTGTCTGAATTCAAGAAAAAAGGATTGATTGAAATAGCAGGCCGTAACATAAAAATTCTTCAATTGGAAAGTTTGGCAGAAGTACAATAATCCTTTAGTTGATTTTTATCATATTTATAAGTCGTTGACATCGATACTTTTGTTCCCACAATAATGACGATGCAGCATATTTTAATACCTACCGATTTTTCTCAGCATGCGTGGAACGCTACGAGCTATGCTTTACAGTTTTTTAAAAGTGTAAATACCACTTTTCATTTTTTACACATAGAAACGCCAACCGACCTAAGTAAGAATCCTTTGCATTGCGATGACCTTATTTCTACAAAGATAATTCCGGAAAAAAAGATTTTAAAAATGAAAGAATGGATGCAAAAGGTGTCCACTTACGATACTTCAGTCAATCATAATTTCAAGCAGGAAAGTGTAAAGTCCTTTTTTGTAGAGGCTATAAAAACGTACATCATCAAGCATTCTATAGATTTGTTGGTTATGGGGTCTAAGGGATGTTATTGCCTTACAGGTAAGACTATTGGAAGTAAAACAGCCAAGGTTATTACACGAGTAAAATGCCCTGTGTTTATAATTCCAGAAAAAGCTGTTTTTAAAAAACCAATTCATATCGGTTTCCTTACCGATTTTAATATGGTTTATAAAAATAAGGTTATGCAGACTTTGCTGGAGGTGTCTCAAACTTACAAATCGTCAATTAATGTCTTGCGAGTAGCAGGGGCTAAAAAAATTTTAGAGGATTCTCAAAATAACAATCGAGAGCTTCTCAAAGACCAATTGAAAGAGGTTTCTCATAGCTTTCATGTCATAGAAAATCCAAACTTGGAAACGGCGGTTCAGTCCTTCGTAGATGTTATGCAAATTGATATGATCGCAATGATTGCCAAAAATTTAAACCTTTTTCAGCGTCTACTATTTAAACCAAAGGGTCCACAAAAAAACCATCCTATGCAGGTTCCATTTTTGGTTTTGCACGAATAAAAAATGCATTGCATAGGCGATTATGATATTTATCATTTTACAATCGACAGAGGTGAGTAATTTTAATCCCTTATTAAGGATTTAAAGCTCTATGCTATAAGTCAGACTTTCCAAGGTTGAGCTCGAAATTGTGAAATTAGGTGACGAATTCATCTTTGGTCAGTTCGTCTTAAAGTTCTTGAATAAACTTAAAAAATAACAACATGCTAAAGATATTGATTCCTACAGACTTCTCCGAAACTGCAAAAAATGCAATACAATATGGTTTGGAGCTATTCAAACATCAGGAGAGTGAATTTATAATTATGCATGCTTATGCAGATGAAGTGTATAAGAATGGGATGGAAATGGATCAAGAATCGTTCAATGTGTTCAAAGAAAACACCTGTCTGAAAGCGGAAAGTCAGCTACAAAACGAGGTGATAGAATTTTCTGAGCTTTCTCCAAATTCTAAACATACCTTTACTTACGAAGCCTGTTTTGGAAGCTTAGTGGATGAGACCAATGATAGTGTAGAAAGGGAAAATATAGACCTTGTGATTATGGGAACCAAAGGGGAGACCAACAATAAAGAGATCTCTTTTGGTAGCCACACACTCCAAGTTATAAAATATATTAAATGCCCAGTTTTAGCAATTCCAACAGGCTTTAAAGAGACCTCTCTTCACACTATCGGTTTTGCGACCGACTATATGCTTCCTTTTAAAAAGCGAGAGTTAAGATTACTGAGCACCTTGGCGATGCAGCTCTATGCCGTTATTTACATGGTATTTATCTCAGATTATAAAAGCTTATCTCGAAGACAACAAGACAATCGTTCCTTTTCAGAATACTGTTTAAGAGAAAACAAAACAGACTTTATCCAGGAAACTGGGAAAAATATTACTGAAGGAATAAATAAAGTATTACAAGAACAAAATTTCGACATGTTAGTGATGGTGAATCAAAGGCATTCGTATCTAGAAAACTTGCTTTATCATTCTACTATTGAAAAAATAGGCTTACAAATTAAGATTCCCTTTTTAGTCTTACAGAATCTAAATCGCTAATCAAACACTCGATATCATGAAACGAATACTCTTGCCTACAGATTTTTCTGATAATGCCTATAACTCCATACAATACGCATTGCAAATGTTCAAAGAGGATAGTTGTGAATTTTTTATTCTACACACCTATACTCCTGTCATGATTTCATCTGGAAGCATGTTGGATAGCGAAACAGCATTATCTCTTTATACTATAGCAGAAAAAAGTGCTCAAAAAAAGATGAATGCTCTTATAGATAAGATTCAGAGTCAGTTTCCAAACCCAAAACACAGGACAATAGGGCAGGTTTCCTTCAATTTACTGCTCCCTGAAATGGAGAACTTGATTAACGAAAAGAATATAGATGTTGTAGTGATGGGTACTCAAGGAGCTACAGGAGCTAAAGAGGTCTTTATAGGAACACAAACCATGTATGCCATCAAGAAATTGAATTGTCCTTTATTGGCCGTACCTGCGAATTTTGACTATGAAGCTCCCAAAGATATTTTATTTCCCACAGACTTTAATCTAAGGAAAACCAACACATATTTAACGATGCTTCGCGAACTTTGTAATAGTCACGTTTCTCGTTTGCATATTTTAAATGCGTATTATGGTTATCCACTCACTGATGCACAACTTGAAACCAAATCTTTTTTAGACCATTATTTCATCCATACTGCACACTTATTTCACCTAGGTGAAGGCGGAGATGTACTTGAAGTTATAGAGAAATTTCAGATAAAGATTAAGACCAATCTGATGGTAATGATTCATAATAAACATAATTTTTTAGAAAATATGCTTTTTAGACCTGTTATCAATCAAGTTGTATATCACACTCAGGTCCCCTTTTTAGTGATTCCTTCTGAAGAAAGACAATAAGGTCAGTTTTCAATCTTAGAAGGCTATTTTGAAATACATTAGTATTCCTAAAAATCAATTGATATGGCTAATGGATGCTGATAAATATCATAGTTCGCAAGACGTATCTATTATATTTTTAATGCTATAAATACTAATGAAGGGTGTCTTTGAAAAAGAGCTTTTATGATCACTATGCCTAAAAGAAATTAAGGACGTTTCCGTGACTAGAATCTAATCTATTTTTAGAGGCTTTTGCTTAAAGGGGTTTGTTTTCCTAAGATTTTGTAGCCTTAAAAAATTTGATCTTGATGAAGAGGCCTTAAATTTTTAGCATTTGTTTTTTCAGTTTTCTTATAACATCATAAATACAAATATCACCTTCATTTTTTGTCATTTTTACGAGTTTAATAGTTTAAAATCATGAAAGATAAAAGCTTTAAAATCATCAAGTCTTCTGGGGAAAAGGCAGATTTCTCTTTGTCTAAGCTAAGGAGGAGCTTATTCAGTAGTGGCGCCGATGAATTAACGGTAGATAATATCCTTAATGTTGTTCGAGACGAATTGTATCAGGGTATTTCTACTAAGGAAATTTACAATAGGGCTTTCGCCTTATTAAAGAAAAGTAAATCGATTTATGCCTCTAAGTATAAATTGAAAAAAGCCATCTACGAATTAGGGCCTACTGGATTTCCTTTTGAAAAATTTGTAGGTGCACTAATGACCTATTCTGGCTACAGTGTAAAAATTGGAGAAGTTTTACAAGGGAAATGCGTCTCACACGAAGTGGATATTGTTGCTATAAAAAACGGAGAACATATTGTAGCTGAATGTAAATTCCATAGTGCAAAAACAAACACTTGTAATGTAAAAGTACCCTTGTACATCAACTCGAGGTATCAAGATATTATCGCTGAAAAAAAGAATACAAAAGAATGTCCTAACGAGGGGTGGGTAGTAACCAATACACGTTTCACTTTAGATGCTATCACCTTTGGCTCATGTGTTGGACTTTATTTATTAAGCTGGGATTATCCCAAAGACAACGGCTTAAAAGATCGCATAGATAGGTTAGGCTTATATCCCGTTACCGTCTCCACACTTATCACTAATAGAGAAAAACAATTTTTATTGAGCAGAGATGTCGTGCTCTGCCGTCAATTATTAAACGATAGTTTTTACCTAGATCATTTGGGTATTTCAGAAACGAGGAAAACAAAAATACTATCTGAAATTTCAATGCTCTGTAACACACATTAAAATGAACACTATTAAAATCCATTTTTTAGGAGCTTCAGAAACAGTAACAGGATCTAAATTTCTATTGGAAACTCCTGAGCAAAACATACTTGTAGATTGTGGGATGTTTCAAGGTATAAAAGCCCTTAGAGAGCAAAATTGGCAGGACCTACCTTTTGAGGTTTCTTCAATTGACGTGGTCTTATTAACCCATGGTCACTTAGACCACACCGGTTATTTGCCAAGACTTGTAAAGCAGGGTTTTAAGGGGAAAATCATCGGGACCTTGCCTACGTTGGAAATTACTAAAATTATCCTGTTGGATAGTGCTAAGATCAATGAAGAAGATACAGAACGCGCCAATAAGGAAGATTATACCAAACACCATCCAGCTTTACCGTTTTATACCATAAAAGATGCGGAGCGGACTTTAAAGATGTTTAGCTCAACAGAAAAAGATAAATGGTACACACTTTCAGAACATATAAAATTCCGATTCAAATATAATGGACATATCATAGGCGCCACTTTTATTGAGCTAGAGATGTTTGGTGAAATGTTTGTGTTTTCTGGAGATATAGGAAGACAAGAAGATTTGCTTCTTAGGCCTCCACAAAAGCCTCAACGAGCAGATTACCTGTTTTTAGAAAGCACCTATGGTAATAAGCTTCATCCAAGAGATAGTGTGTCTGAAAAACTTATAGAACTCATCAACAAAACAGTTCATAATAAGGGGATTTTGATTATTCCATCCTTTGCTGTCGAACGCCTCCAAACCTTAATGTTTCTGTTATGGAAGCTTCATGATGAACACCGAATTCCAAATATCCCCATTTTTATAGATAGCCCGATGGGTAATAATGTACTTGGTGTTTTTGAACGGTTTGCAGCTTGGCATAAAATTCCACCTGCCGAATTTTTTGCTATGAAACACCGAATGAATATTATAGCCTCCTATAAAGAAACTTGGGAAACTATAGATGACCCTAGACCCAAAATAGTGATTGCAGGCAGCGGTATGGTGACTGGAGGTAGAGTATTGACTTACCTTAAGCAGCTCGTCGATAAGAAAAATACAAGTATTTTATTGGTGGGATACCAGGCTGAAGGGACTCGTGGTCGACAATTGTTGGAGGGGGCTCATGAATTGAAATTCTACGGAAAATATTACGATGTAAATGCCGAAGTTCACCATATAGAGAGCTTGTCTGCCCATGCAGATCAGGCCGGTATTTTGGATTGGTTAAGCGAACTCAAAAACACTCCCAAACGTACATTTTTAATTCACGGAGAGCCTACAGCTCTTCAAACACTTAAAGTTAAGATTCAGGATACTTTTTCTTGGGAAGTGACGATTGCAAAACACAATCAAGTTTTGGAAATTTCGGTATAAATCTTTTTAGAAAATCTATTGATTTCCTTTTTAGTCGAAGAAGCTAAATTGCTTTTAGTAGTCTCAACAGATTATCTATAGCGGTTTAATTAATTCACCAGGTTGAATTGCTTTTTTAGTTCAATTGGTATTTCAGATAAGTGTCTCTAAACTGATAATTATCATTTTTAAACTACTGATTATAAGCTATTTTTAGGTAAACTAGTAGTAACCCTAAAATTTAAGCCTTATGTCTTTAGTAAACTATAACAGTAGAAGAACTCCGTGGTTTAATGGCGGGGTTGAAAAATGGTTAGGAAATGAGGAGATCTTTCTCGACACTTTCTTCGACCGAAAAGCCAAATTGCCAGCGATGAATGTAAAGGAAAATCCTATTCATTTTGAAATAGAATTAGCCGTACCTGGCTTCGATAAGGAGGATATTAAAGTGAGTTTGGAGAACGATATCTTGCATATTCGAGCAGAAAAGAAAAATGAAAGAAGAAAATGAAGATGGCTATACCCATAAGGAGTTTAGTTACCATTCCCTAGAGCGTAAGCTTCAGATGCCAAAATCTGTCAACCAAAACAAAGAAGTGAAGGCCAACTACAAAAATGGAGTGCTCAAACTCCAACTCACCAAAAATGAGGACGCTTCAAAACCCACTAAAAAGAAAATAGAGGTAGTCTGAAAATATCTCATCGACATAAAAATATAAATGATGCTTTAAAAAAAAAGCAGAGCAGAAGTTTTTCCATGAGATATTTAATCGTTTTTATAAGTGTTTTAAGCTTCGCTACTTTTTTGATAGGGTGCCGTTCTGCGACACTTATCCATGATTATAAAAACCAAGATATCAAAAGTTTTCAGGCTAGTAGATTACTTGTCGTTGGGATTTCAGCAGATAAAGAGGCAAGGCAATTGTATGAAACAACACTGGTCGAATCTTTAAAAAAAGAAGGGGTAAATGCTTTAAAAAGCATCACCTTCTTTGAAAACTCCTTTACAGACCAAAAGCAATCTCTTCAACAACTTAATGCCATTGAGAAAAAGTTACTTAGGGCTAGGGTTGATGCCGTCTTATTTACAAAAATCACAAATCGAAAAGACAGAGTCACTTTGGTAAACGCTTATCAAAACTTCGCACAATCTTATCAAACCTTTAAAAATTACTATTATAATAATCAAAGTGCTTACTTAGAGAATAAGCATGAACAAGTTTATACCATTGAAACCTCTCTTTTTTGTATTTGCCCCGGACAAGAGCGCGAATTAATATGGCGAGGAGAGATGGAAGTTATAGAGAGCAAAAGACTAAGTCGAAATATACATCGCTATAAATCTTTACTTTTTAAAATCCTCAAGCAAAAAAAACTAGTATTGAACTGATGAATGTATTGATTTACAGTGCGAAGCCTTTCGAAATTTCCTTGATAAAAGAAGAGAATAAAGGTAGGTATGCAGTAAGCTTTACAGAGAAACGGTTGAGCTTAGTTACCGCTAAGCTAGCTATGAACTATGATGCGATTTCAATCTTCTCTGCAGATGATGCTTCTTCTGAAGTCCTCGAAAAGTTAAAAGCCATGGGGATTCACTACATCACCTTGAGATCCACGGGACACGATAATATCGATTTGAAAAAGGCAAGGCAGTTAGGCCTTAAAGTGGCTAAGGTGCCAAGTTATTCCCCAAATTCTATTGCAGAACACGCTATAGCACTATGTTTGACTTTCAACAGAAAGATTGTTAAGGCACAACACCAAACCTTAGAATATAACTTTCTCTTAGATGATTTGATTGGCTTCAATCTACATCAAAAAAAGGTGGGAGTAATGGGAACAGGGAGTATTGGTGAAGTGCTCATAAAAATATTACATGGCTTTGGATGTTCTATTTTAGCAAATGATATACATAAAAATGAACAGTTGATTAAGGATTATAAGGTTCAATACGTCTCTAAAGAAGTCATTGCTGAAAGCGCAGATATCATTTTTATATGTTTGCCTCTCAATAGTAATACTCGTTATCTTATTGATAAAGATTATTTGCATCAGTTGAAAAAGAAACCAGTTCTTATAAATATTGCCAGGGGGGGCATCGTGCATACAGAAGAACTCTTAAAAGCTTTGGACGCCAATGTGATAAGCGGTTATGCCACGGATGTATACGAATTTGAACACGGGGTGTTTTTTTATGACCGTTCTAAGGAGATACCCGAAGATCCAATATTACACCAACTGCTTTGTCATTCTAAAACACTAGTCACCCCACATCAAGGCTTTGCGACTAATGAAGCTTTACAAGCTATTATTTCAACAACTTTTAAAAACTTGAACGCTTGGGAAGCAGGAAAAGATTCTGCTTATGAATTGTCCTAATTATCCTTGTGAAGAAATAGTAATGGGATAAGAGTTCCGTAAGCTAATTGCGAAGTTTCTGAGCCAAAGAATAAGCGCTTAAGGAAAGTTTCCTTTTCAATACTTACAGCATGAAGGTCTATTTTCAATAGTTGTGTAGTCGTATTTAAGACGATCAATCCAGGGATGGTGTTGAGGTGAAAGTAGGTGTAGGGATAATCTTGAAAAAGCTTTTGGATACTTTGGTTATCTTCTTTTTCACTTGCTTCTGTTTGGCTGGTATCATCTAATTGGAGAACATTGAGTTGACACTTATGCATAGTTAAGATGTCCTTGAAAATATCCATCCCCTTAAAGGTCAATTTCTCATCATCTTGCATAGAGAATAAGACTTCTTTAATACTTGAGTATGAATAATGTTCTGGGACCGTAAGTGTTGGGCAATCGACGTATCTTATCACTTGTAATGTATTACTCCCGAAAATCACCTCCGAGGCATCTGAGGCGCCGTTATTGCCCATTATGATGAGGTCTATAGCATTAAGCTCAACGGCTTGCTTGATGGCCGATACAAAATCATCATAATCAAACAATTCATGAAAGGTATAGGCTTGAGATTTGGTTTTTTTACTCAAAGCTTTGACCAAATCGTGAATTAAAGCTTTATTATCTTTTGAGATGCTGTCGTAAACGCTATCACTTTGAGAACCTGCAACGAGATCCGCAGTGATGTACTCTGATGACTTTTGAATATTGAGGATGTAGAAATGGCATTCTTGATTTTCGAAAAATTTCATCGCATATTCTATTGCGTTCTTAGAATTTTTTGAAAAGTCTGTAGGTAAAAGGATGTTTTTCATTTGTTGAAACATTTATACTATATAAAAGTACTATTTAAAATTTAGCTACACATGATAATAGTCAGTGAAGAATAGAATCTTAAATCGAAATTTGTCCTCAGTGTATAATGTAAAACCCAGATAGAGTAGGTTCTACCTGGGTTTTTGTATGATCCTTTGGAAAGTTTGGCTAATTCCAACATGGATCATAATTAACAAGAAATAACTCTGTAAAAAGGACATTCATAATAGAGGTTATTTTGCTAATTGAGGATTGCTTCTTGAGTAGAGGCAACCCAATTCATACCCTTTTGGTAACGAACGATAACATTTTTATCAGTTGGGTCCATTACCAAGAGGTAAATCCATTCATTATCTAATAGGGATTTTAAATTTTCATTTTTGTTTAAAATTTCTTGTATTCTTTGCTTCGGAGCTTGAATTAAGACCGAAAGTCGCAGGGGTTGATGGTAGGCTTTTTCATCGGTTTCATTTACCGACTGCAGAGGAAGACCAATCTTTAGATCTCCGCCGTTTCCTTGGACTACCCCAAACTTACCTGTGATATTATGAGTAATTTTAGAGCCTCCTCCGTAGGTTTCGTTATCGACAGATGAGAAATAATAGTGATTGTTGATCCATTGTGTAACGACCATAGGCCCTTGCATAATACCTTCTAAGGCACCACCTGTTGTATCCAGTTCCCAGTTATAAGAATGGAGAAAGCAATTGCCGTTCAAGTTCATCGTTTTGGTAAGTGAACGAGGACCTACAATAAACCCTGCGTTTTTCGCTAAACCCCATTCTGGACGTGTTTCAGACCAATCGTTTGTTTTTTTATGTGCTGCTTTTACACTACCCAATCCTGAGCCTAAACGCTCTTCAGTAGCAGTTTGCTGGGCACGTTGCAAATCGATTTTCAATCGATCTAATTTTTCTTTATGAGAGTTTGGAACTTCAGAATCGAACACTACGATTTCATCTGTGGTGGTGTTGTGCTCTGCTCCAATGAAGACGGTTTCTTTTGGGATAGTGATTCCTTCCTCATCTTTTAATAGAGTTCTAACTTCAGGAAGGTTAGCTAATTTAGCCAGCATTCTTGCATTATGCCTCCCTGGACTAGCTGCACAGGCGCCGCAATCCAAACTTGATCCAAATGGATTATTAGCTGAATGGCTGCCGTGTCCCACAAAAAGAACTAGTGGTGAAAACTGTCTCCATCCCATAAGAGCGAAGGCGGATTTTACAATAGCTACTTTTTCTTCTATGGGGATCCCATTGTCCGACGTATCTTTATTTTCAATGGGGTTGATCTTAGGCTCACAGCTCCCTTCGTGGGATAGTTTATTATCCTTATCAGGATGGTATAATTGTCCTGGAATTAGGGTGCGAGCAAGTAAAGAAATTCCATAAAAAACACCTGAACCCTCTACATAACCAAAAGCTGAGGGGAGCATGTTTTTCATGCGTTTCAAAAAGTAATCGGTGAATTTTTGGGTTTCCAGTCGTTTTTTATAGGCCGTCAATTCATGGCCTTTATCGGCTTGAGCAAATTCTGATACCGAATATGCAGAATTTAAAATAGGAGGGCATGATTTTCTGATAATCTCATTATCCAAAGGCTTATAGTCCATGGCGATTCCAAAAAAACCTGCGTAACCGAAGGTTTCATAATGGCCTTTAGATTCCACGTTTCTCCGGATTAGCTCAGACCGGGTATCGATGCAGAACACAAGTTGAGCCTCTGGAAGGGCATTCACTTTTTTCTCTTTGGGTTTATTTTTCAGGCCAGTTTCTAGTTTGTTTTGCCAGCTTTTTTCCCAAGCTTTTAGCCAAACATAGGAGAGGTCTATTGAAGAATTCCTATTTTCTGGATTGGGTTTAGTTGGAAGTATGTTGGCATCGATGTGGTTGGCTATCCATAAACGAACGGCTAAGTAATCTTCGAGCGTGATTTTACAATTTTGCTGCCAGATCGAATTTTCTTCTGCTCTATATTTTATATATCCAGTCCAGCCAGGTAAAGCAGCTAAGTGACTTTGAATAATCGTAAGACACTCTTCTTCAGAATACTTTTCTAAAATTTGAAGCAGAACCTCTTCACTAGTTTTAGGAATTTCAGATATAGATCGCACACGAACTTGGTTATCGTATGGAATCAAGTGTCTCCAAGCATCAAAAAAACCTTCGCTTTTATTGGGGAGTTCCCATTCTGCTAGCCCTTCATCGAGGAAAGCCATGAGCCATTTCAAAACCATCCGGTCCAAGTCGCCATTGGTATTTTGGGTTGGCTCGGACTTGTGAGAAGACATTTCAGTAAGGCACTCTTCTGGAGATTGTTTTATATGATGTTCAGATAGAAGCGCGATTAATTCTTCGTTGTTTATTTCTCCTTGTTCCCAAGCTTCACGAAATACTGATGCCTTCGGGAAGGATTTCCCCCCGAGTAAGTGTTCAGCATCTCCTGCAGCTTTTTTGAAGTGAGCCTTCTCATAACCCGATAATGGATTTGAAGTCACAAAAGAATACAATGGCCAGGTTTTACCTACTACTTTAGAAGCTGTCTCAATGGTATTTTGAAGCTGTTCTTTTGTCATTTTATTACTTTTTATAAGTGAGGACTGTTTTATGATGGGGCTGAGACAAGTTGAGCAGCTTAACGTAGAGCCATGGTATTTTTCTGTACACTCCCAATTTCATAATAAAGAAACCGAGTAGGAAGATGATACCGAAAGTGATTTGTAACACGGTTAGAGAATGCGGGACTTCAATCATTGGCATTTCTATCATGATCGAGGTAACTACATTAAATAAAAGTGCATAAAGTCCTATCCCAGCTATAAATACTGCACTGGGTACTATTACTTTTTGTACAAATGTGAGACTTTGTTCTTTCACAATATTGTAGGTGGCTTGCCCAACGGTAATGGCGACGATAAGCGTTAAAAATATACTGCTATCGGTTAAGTTGGTTTTTCCTGTAAGTAAAGTAAATAACCCAGCACCTAGCGCTCCGAAAATCAATACCACTACAATTTGCATTGGATTGATTTTAAGGTCTATTGGCTTTCGAGGGGCGTTATTTGCAATTTCTTCTCCAGAAGATAAAAATAGATAGGCTTTATAGAAGCCGTGTAAGATCAAGTGGACCACTGCAGCATTAAAAAAGCCGAGTCCGCATTGCATAATCATAAATCCCATTTGGGCGATGGTAGAGCAAGCCAATTTCTGCTTAACATTTACCTGAAGTAATTTTGTGAACTGCGCTATGATAGCGGTCAGTCCTCCGATGATAAAAATAAGAGTTAAGGTGTTGGAGGCAATGACTACTGTGGAAAACAAGGCCAATAATATCCCCGAACCATTTACAAAACCTGCATGCATCAATGCAGAGGCTGGAGTTGGAGCAGTCATTGCAGAAAGCAGCCAACGGTGAAAGGGATAAATAGCCGACTGTATAATGGCAGCTGTGATGATAAGTAGAGCGGCAATAAGAAGAAAATAAAAGGGTATTGACTCTAAATTATCGACAATGCCTGATAATGTATAGTGATTGGTTAAAAAGGCAAGCAAAATAACCCCAATACTCAAAAGCAGCGTTCCTGCTAGGAAAAACTTTTGAGAAAATTTTTGAGCCTCTCTGGCCTCTCCCCAATCTGAATTGACGCCTATCAGTCTTGCCATAAAAACGCCCATGGCAAACCAAGATAGCAATAGAGCAAAAATATGATTCGACATGACGAAGACCATAACAGACCCCGTAAATCCCAAACTTAATAAGGTGAAGCGCTTGTGATACTTAAAGCCTTTGAGGTAATTTTTGGAATAAGTGCTTACAATTGCACTGAAAAAAGTGACAGTCGCCCAGATGAGAAGTGTAAATCCATTGATTCTGAAGGTATCAGTCCAATTCCATTGAGGTGTCTCGATCTGGTAATAGATAAGTGCACCCAAACTGGCTAGAAATAAGAGCCAAAGTAGGGGAGCAGCAATTTTAGAAATAACAGGATTTGAAGAGGTTTTAACAGGAGAGGTTAAAACTGATGGTGTTAGTGTGTTTGAGCTGGTATTCAAAGCCATTTATATAAATTTCAAGTTAAAGTTGAATATGAAAGTTGGGTAAAAGCTTTATCCTTTTTGTTTTAAGCTAATCGGCTATACTCAAATTCAAAATGCCGTTAATTTTTAAATTCTTTCCTTTTGCCTTTAGTTTAGCAATAAATTCTTCCGCAAGTCTTTTTTCTTTTTCCAATTCGTTTATGCGATTGCTTAACGGCTTTGGGTCATTGTTATGATCTCTTTCCCAAAGTTGCAGACCTTCTATCTTGTGGTAGTTGATTTTCTGGTTAATCAAAGCAGAGATAATGTCAGAAGCTTGGGAGGGTGTGAACTCGCCATCGACCAACTGGATATTTTGTACTTTGACTTCCTTTGAAATTGTATTTTTTGTTTCCATAGGTTTTGATGATAAATGATCACTGCAAATATTATATTTTTTAAACATTTATTTTTATTTATATTTGCAATGGTTTATATAAAAATTATTTATGAAATATACTTTACATCAACTTCAAATATTCTTGGAAATATCACAGTGTAAGAGCATAACGAAGACAGCAGAGACTCTTCATTTATCTCAGCCAGCAGTATCCATACAGTTGAAGAATTTACAGGATCAGTTTTCTATTCCTTTAACTGAAGTTGTTGGCAGAAAGCTATACGTTACTGAGTTTGGAATGGAAATCGCTAAAGCTGCTCAGAAAATCATCGAGGAAGTGGATGCCATAAACTATAAGTCTTTATCCTATGCTGGTAAACTTTCAGGTAAGATTAAAATCTCCGTTGCCTCCACGGGTAAATATGTGATGCCCTATTTTTTATCAGATTTTATGAACAAACATAAGGGCGTAGATTTGATCATGGACGTGACCAATAAAACTAAAGTCCTAAGGAGTATGGAGCGTAATGAAGTGGATTTTGCCCTCGTGTCTGTCCTTCCTAAAAAACTAAAAGTAAACTCCGTAGAACTTATGCAAAACCAATTGTACTTTGTAGGGGGCAGCCAACTCGAACTAGAACAAGTCCCTACCCAAAAAGAATTGTTTACTAAGTTGCCACTCATCTATCGAGAAGAAGGTTCTGCTACACGAAATGCCATGGAGCAATTTATAACTAAACATAGTTATCAAGTACGGAAAAAAATAGAACTGACTTCCAACGAGGCTGTTAAACAAGCTGTTCAGGCAGGCTTGGGATTTTCAATTATGCCACTGATTGGAATTAAAAATGAACTTAAGGAAAAAGAGTTACAAATTATTCCTGTAAAAGGTTTACCAATTTCTACCACATGGCAAGTCATTTGGCTAAGCTCTAAGAATCTTTCTCCTGCCGCAAAAACTTATCTAGAGTATCTTAAATTGAATAAAGAGCGCATTATTGACTCTCATTTTTCTTGGATTAAAAACTACCAATCATAAGAAGGGAGGTGTAAAATTTTTGTAATGTTTGAGGCTATTGAAAGTATAAACTTAAAACCTAAACGATGATGGATCAAAACTTTAAGGGCTTAAAGGCCATTTTTCTAAACTGTACACTCAAAACATCACCTCAAAAAAGCCATACCCGTTTACTGATGGATGTCTCTGTAAATATCATGAAAAAAGAAGGAGTAGAGGTTGAGGTTTTGAGACCTGTAGATTTCGACTTGCCAGTTGGTGTGCAGCCAGATATGAAAGAGCAAGGTGCAAATAAGGACGATTGGCCTCAGCTTTATAAAAAAATCATAGGCGCCGATATTTTAATTTTGGGAACTCCAATTTGGCTTGGAGAACGATCTTCAATCGCCTCCAAAGTCATTGAGCGTCTCTACGCTATGAGTGGCTATCAAAACGATAAAGGTCAATATGTGTATTACGGTAAAGCAGGGGGGTGTATCATTACTGGGAATGAAGATGGGGTAAAACATTGTGCAATGGGCATGCTTTACGCTTTACAGCACCTTGGTTATAGCATACCACCACAAGCAGATGCAGGATGGATAGGTGAAGTGGGGCCTGGCCCAAGTTATGGAGATACAGAATGGGATGGAAAAACATTGGACGAACCACAAGGGGTAAATTCCAATTTTACCAATAGGAATACCACCTTTATGACTTACAACTTGTTGCACCTAGCCAAAATGCTTAAAGATAAAGGCGGATACCCTTCTTATGGGAACTCACGGAAAGACTGGGATGCCGGAACCCGTTGGAATTTCGAAAATCCTGGATATAGATAGCTGGAAGAAGGTATTAATTCTTTTTTTTAAGTAAGAAAAATGCATAATTTATAGAAATATAAATGGGCGTTCAAATTTAATAGGATAGGCTTCTTAAGCGGAGATATGGATGAGAATCAGAAACGTTTGTTAAAGATATTCATAAGCTGCAAACCTAATGCTGTTCATCAATTGAAAAATATCGATATTGGTTTATATTACTCATATAGATAATTCAATTGTCTAATTTTTTTAAAGTGAGACAGCAATACGATAATGAAATGAAAATAGCAGTATTTAGCACAAAAACCTATGATCAAGATTATTTTGAAAAATATGCTGAAGACTATAACTTTAAGTTTTCATTTTTTGAAACCTACTTAAATAAAGAGACTGCCAACCTAAGCATCGGTTTTGAAGCGGTTTGTATTTTCGTTAACGACACTGTCGACAGGGAAACTATAAAACGGCTATCTGAAAACGGCGTAAAACTTATTGCTTTGCGCTGCGCTGGCTTTAATAATGTAGATGTGGAAGCAGCTAAAGAGTATGATATCAAAGTGGTTCGGGTGCCTGCCTACTCACCACCGGCAGTGGCGGAACACGCCATGGCACTCATTTTGACCCTCAACCGTAAAACACACAAAGCTTACAATAGAGTAAGAGAAGGTAACTTTTCTTTAAAAAATCTTATCGGCTTCAATCTGTCTGGTAAAACGATTGGAGTTATAGGAACCGGACAAATCGGGGCAGCCTTTTGTCAAGTCATTAAAGGCTTTGGATGTAAAGTTATCGCCTTTGATATTTCAAAATCTGATGAATTGAAAGATTCTGGAGTAGAGTATTTGCCGTTGGACGACGTATTTAAACAATCTGATGTCTTATCTCTGCATTGCCCACTTAACACCCACACTCGACATATGGTCAATAAAGAATCAATTGCCTTGATGAAAACTGGAGTCATGATTATCAACACAAGTCGGGGAGCCCTCATCAATACTGTGGATGTTATTGAGGGACTTTCTAATGAGAAAATAGGGTATTTAGGGATTGATGTTTATGAACAAGAAGAAAACTTATTCTTTGAAGACTTGTCGGAAAGTATTATCCAAGATGATCTCATCTTAAGATTGAATGGCTTCCCAAATGTTTTGATTACTTCACACCAAGCCTATTTTACAAAAGAAGCTATGGAACAAATCACGACAACAACTCTTGAAAATATAAAAGCTTTTGAAAACCATCTAAAATTGAACAATGAAGTCAAGTAGGGGTATGTTTAAAAGAATACAGGTCTACACTTAAATATTTAAATAAAAGACCTGATATTCAAACCGATAACAAACTCAATACCGCCTATCTTTAGTTTCAAAATATCGTAGAAAGCTTAAAAGATAAGTTTTTACCTGACTCTATCGTCGATTCTATTAATACAATTATCCAAGACTTAAACTCAATTTCCGACGCTGAAAACACCTAAGGTCTCAACTAAAAACCAAGCAATTTACCCTAGTTAAGTTACTAGAAAAGCAGGTAAAAATCGTTCCTAAAACTACTATCGCAACATGTGGTTGGGTCTTGGTATGGTTACTATTGGCTCATCTATAGATCAAAAGGCTTTAAAGGAATGACGCCAACTCGACCTGGAAATTTAAGATTATCCCCATTCTTTGTCATAACACTTTTGTCTGTGACTTTTGAAAATCCCACGCCTGGTAAAAGAGTGATAAAAAAAGTAATTAATGCTTACACTGACATGAGATTACACTTATATTTGAGCTTTTTTAAAAACTGACTATGGTTTATAGAAATACAGTGTAATTCCTTCGTTTAAGGACTGTATAATCTGAAGCCATATTTCAGGACTAGATCTTTAAACCTATGCAACAACTTACTAGTTGTCCTATTTGTAACTCTACCTCTATAGGTTCTTTTATTGAAACATCTGCTCAGATGCATTCGGATAAGGAATTGTTCAATTTCGACCAATGTGCTGACTGTCAATTGGTGTTTTTAAACCCCAGAGTGCCTTTAGATCAACTTAAAAACTACTATACCTCTCATTACTTACCTTACAGAGGAGCAAAGGCTTGGGGGAGGTATGAGCAATTGGTCGAGAACAGTCAGCGAAAGTTAGATGCAAAACGGGTAAAGCGAGTAAAAAAAGCTCATGCTATATCTTCGGAGTCTTTAATTTTAGATATTGGCTGTGGCAAGCCTAGTTTTTTAAAGGCTTGTCAAAAAGAGTTGAACTGTAAAACCATGGGGATCGACTTTAGTGATGAAGGGTGGAAAGACCAACCAGATCATTTCGATGGAGTAGACTTACAAATAGCAGAAATTAAAGACTTAACCAGCAGTTTGAAGCCCGATGTCATTACCATGTGGCATTATTTAGAACATGATTACACTCCGCTTGAAAACCTATCTTATCTCAAATCCATTTCGAAGCCATCCACAACACTCGTTATTGAAATTCCCAATTTCGATTCCACCAGTAGAAAAAAATATGGCGAAAACTGGGCAGGTTGGCATACCCCCCGTCATATTTCATTATTCTCACCGAACAATATCGAGTTATTACTTCAGAAAAGTGGTTGGAAAGTCACTAAACTAATGGCTTATGGAACTATGAATCATTATATGCTTTATTGGATGAGTGAGATGGAGCAAAAAGGAATCAAGTGGGATAAAAATATGCAAGATGAGTTTTGGGAGTTTATGCGGGGGATGATACTCTTTATGCCGAAAAAATGGAAGGAGAAAAAATCTTCTCTTGGAATTATGACAGTTATTGCAACCCCACAATAGAGTCTTATTTCGGATAAACGCTTATTTTCAAGGAGATATAACTAGTTTTAGAAGATATATTTCAATCCAATAGACCACAAATCCATGATTGATGAAACTTACTTTAAGCATTTTCCAACCTTAGAAAGTGAAAGACTTTTATTAAGAAAGTTAGAATTGACCGATGCTCCAGAGATACAAACTATTCGTTCAAATGAAAGGGTTATGATGTATATGGATTCTGAAAGACAATCGACAGTAGGACAATCTGAGCGATTTATTTCTATGAAGCTAAAAATGTATCAAGAAAACACCGGAATCTTTTGGGCCATCATTGAGAAATCGACCAATGCATTTATAGGGGATTTTTCATTTTTTAAAATGGATCATAAAAATTCTAGAACGGAGATAGGATATACTTCAAAACCAGAATTCTGGGGGAAAGGCTATATGCAGGAAGCCATGACTTCTATTTTTAATTTTGGCTTTGATAAGTTAAACCTCCATAGCTTAGAAGCCAATATCAATCCTGGAAACGATAAATCTCGAGCGATATTGACAAAAATGGGATTTCAGAAAGAAGCCTATTTCAGAGAGAATTATTATTACGACGGAAAGTACCTGGATAGTGAAATTTATTCGCTACTCTCCTCTGACTTTAAAACTGATAACACTAAAGGGGAAGCTAAGGACTTAATTTAATATCGGTGATTATAAATTGCAGGTAATTCATTAAGAATTAGGATTAAAGGTTTATTTTTAGGTGTCTATAACAATCTGGCCAACTAAATAATGCAACCTATGAATATAGATTTAAAGCTTCAAAAGAACTTGATTATATTCGGAATACCCTTGTTAATCGTAGGTATAATGGTAGCCATTGCGAAATCTCCCATTTTTATTGCAAACCCGAATAGTTTATCGATTGGAATTACTTTTGATTTACTTCTAACTGTCCCTCTTGTTTATTTTTTGCTCATCAGAAAAACAAATATTCCAAAGACAACGCTAGTTCCTTTTTTAATCTTTGGAGTTATCATCTGTTCGTTCATACTTCCAATTGAACATCAAACTTATCTCAGCCTTTTTAAGATTTGGGTGCTCCCCGTTGTTGAATTATCGATTTTATCATTTGTTATTTTCAACGTCCGTAAGGGAATAAAGCGCTTTAGGCTAAACAAAAACGAATCTTTCGACTTTTTCACAACTTTGAAAAGCATCTGCTATGAGATTCTTCCCAGAGGAATAGTTATGCCAGTGGTCACTGAAATGGCAGTTTTCTATTATGGATTTTTGAATTGGAGAAAAAGAGAATTAAAGAATAATGAATTTACTTACCATAAAGACAGTGGGACAATCGCCTTATTGATTGTAGTCATTTTTATCGTAGCTATTGAGACTTTCGTTATTCATATTTTAGTACAAAGATGGAATAATACCGTCGCTTGGATTTTGACTTTTTTGAGCATTTACTCTGCCATCCAAATATTAGGGCTTTTAAGATCAATGCCTAAAAGACCAATATCGATAGAAAACGCTAAGCTTTATCTTCGTTATGGAATTATGAACGAAACTACTATCGAATTCAATAATATTGAATCTGTTGAACTTTCATCTAAAGATATTGTATCCACTAAAGGGACACGACGATTATCGATTTTGGGAGAATTAGAAAGTCATAACCTAGTCATTCGTCTAAAAGAGGAAAACATCCTTTATGGGCTTTATGGCATTAAAAGAAAATACAAAGTTCTAGCTCTATATGTCGACAATAAAGAAGAGTTCCAAAATCAAGTGAATAAATACATTCAATGACTAAGCATAAGTTGGATTGGTATAACCTGAAAATTATCGCCTCCGGCAGCTTACGTTTGATAGCTGGCAGGTGTTGCGATCTTAAACAGAAAAATTAAATAACAAATCTAAAAAATACTTTTTTTAGAATATTTTCAATAAATTGCTATTCAAATAATGAGAATAAATGATCAAATAATTTATAAAAGCATAATTCAAGCACCAAATATTTAATAACTATGGAAAACCAAGACTTTAAGATTAGCATTAAGACAGTTTGGGTTTTAGTGATAGGGAATTCTTTATTAACTATTCTAGGGGCATTTGCCAAAGTACAGCATTGGGAATTTTCTCAAGTAGTTTTGACAATTGGACTAATTATTTTTTTCTCAACTTGGATAATTGTTTTTAGTGATATGGCAAAGAATAGAATAAACAATAAGTCCTTTTGGATGATTTCTATGTTCATTCTTCCATCCATCTCACCTTTAATTTATTTGATACAGAGAAATAAATTAATTAAACTTGAGAACAGTTTTAGTCTATAAAAAATTAATTTATACCAACTTCTCCACCAATTCCTTTAAATCCTTTACTACCAAACTAAGCCCGGGCGACTTAGGATATAAAAACTTTCCTGGCCGTTGGACAAAGGCGGTTTGTAAACCTACACGTTGAGCACCAATAATATCCCAAGCATGAGCTGCTACTAGCATGGCTTCATTGGGTTTTGCCTCCTCTTGGGATAAGACATAGCCATAGGTCTTAGGATGGGGTTTAAAACGCTTAACTACTTCTACGCTATAAAGACTATCAAAATAAGATTCCAACCGGGAAAACTGCATCTGTTGTTCCAAAGTGCTTTGTCCGCCATTGGTTAAAGCTACGAGTCTAAAGCCTTTTGCAGCTAGTTGCTCCAAACCTTCCATCACATCGGGGTGAGGCTGGAGTTGAGTGATGATGGAAAGGGTGTCTTTAATTTCTTGCTCCGAGAGGGAAACCGACAGCTGTTGGGCTGTCATCTCCAGCGTCGCTGCACCAATGTCTCCAAAATCTTGGTAGTTATTGGTAAGCGTCTCCACCATAGCATATTGCAATAACTTAGGAAACCAAAGATCAAAAGCAAGGGTAGAGTTTAGCTTGGTGTTGATGAGTTCTTTTAAAGGCGTGAGGTCTAGTAAGGTTTCGTTCACGTCAAAGACGAGAAGTTTGGGTGCGGTGTCCATGAATTTGAGTGTTGCGTTTACATCGCTCGGTGATGCTCGGTTTGGGTTTTATAAGCCTTATATTTCTCTTTTACGTTTTTATCGAACTCCAGCGGGTGATTCAAGTTAGTCTCCACATCCTTTAAGCGTTGCTCGCCTCCCAAGATCACATCGATCTTCTTTTGTAAAAGGCCTTCGATAGATTTTTGAGCGACCAGATCGGCACTATCCATATTCTCCATCTTGGCCGTGATCATCATATCGGTATCCGTGGCGGTTGGGTAAACCGTCATCACATGAATGTTTTCAAAAATAAGCTCTCGGCGCATGGCTTCAGAAAAATGTCTTACGCCAGCTTTGGTAACGGCATAGACCGAATAAAAGGGTTTGGCGATGTAACCAAGTCCGGAGGATATATTCATCAAGCCTGCTTCTTTGCTTTTTAATAAAAGCGGTAAACTCTTTTTCGTGAGTAAAATGAGTCCGGTTAAGTTGATATTGATTTGGTTAACGATATCGGCATCAGACAAGTCTTGTAGTGCTCCAGTACTTATCACACCAGCATTATTAATCAATAAATCGATATGATCCCATCTGGTGCTGACGGTCTTAATGATACGCTCGACATCTTCGAGTTGAGAAACATCGGCAGCGATAAGAATAAATTCAGCTTGCGGAAAATCTACCTTAAGCTTTTCTAGTTTGTCCTGACGTCTTCCTACCACTGCAAATTCTTTTACACCGTGCAAAATCAATTCGTGGATGAGAGCTTTTCCTATACCAGCACTTCCGCCAGTAATGAGTACTTTTTTATGTTTCAGATCCATGAGCATTGATTTTGATGATTATACGAATTTAAGCTTATAATGTCGCCAAAAATCGTTTTACTGAAACGAATTCGGCACCTGCTTTTTTCGCTTGTTTTTTATTAAAAAACCTGTGCTGAGCTACGTCGTAGTATAATTCAATTTATTTATACGGCATTATAAAAATAATTCGATAATAAAGATAAGCGGAAGTTCCTAGCCAGTTCTGCATAGGTCTGTCTTTCACGTTTATTTAACCTGCTGATTTTTATTTAGACTTAACGTAAAACTATCTTCTTTAAAAGTATAAGCCTTAAAAAACCTTCAGCATAAAAAAAGCCCTGAATTCATCAGGGCTTTTCAAGAGTAAAAAAACTATATTACTTATTTATCATCCGTTTTATCACGATTTTTTGTTCTCCTTCAATAGTAATAATACAAACTCCAGCTGCTAGTTGGGAAATATCAAACTGTCCATCGAAGACATACCCATAAACATCTGGTCCTTGATAGTCTGTAACAAGATCTATAAAGTCATCAGTAGTTCCACCCACATCATCACTTCCAAGAAGAATAGTATCGATGGGATCTTCCTTACTTTGCCTGTTTAACAATTCGGCGATTGCTTACTAAAAAAGACAGTGTACAATTATCACGATTTACTGCAGATTATTGATTCTCTCATTGGAAAATTTGGTTTAAAGAAAACCATCGGTTTGTTGCGGGAAGCCGTAATTGGTGTTTTCTTATTAAGAATAGACAATTTACTGTGTTGGGACATACTTTTACTAAGACCCTAGATTACTGGTATTCAATTCATATCTATATTAATAGCATAACGGACTATTCAATACCGTCTTGTTAAAAAGGGAACGGTTTATTAGGTAACCAGCGGTGCACTTCTTAGGATGTGGATCACAACTCCTCAGTAGTTTCAACGGCAGGTAAAGAGACCACAAGGCTATCCATCAAAACAGGTGTTATCTCTAGTACTGGAGGTGCTAATAAGGAATCTTTAATTATTAAACTTTCTAGGTAGGTACTGTCATTTTTATAATATAGAGTAGATTTCATAGCGTTGATCTGGCTGTAATCTGGACAAGGGAAGTAGGATTGATCGTATTCAAAATTGGTTAAAAAAGGCCTTTTCCAACTACTTAAACTTTTAAACATAGAAGCTACCATAGGCATTGCGGTACTTGCACCACTACCCATATACGTACTTTTAAAATGCACCCGTTTATCACGAGCACCTACCCAAGAACCTATAACAAGTTCTGGTGAGCAAGCTAAAAACCAACCGTCGCTATTATTCTGTGTGGTTCCTGTTTTCCCTATTATATTATAAGGAATGTTGTAATTACTAAATCCAGCACCGGTCCCATTTGTTAATACGTCACCCATCATTTGCTGGAGTTTCTTGACATTTTTTGCGCTAGCCACGTAGCCTTCATATTTAGGTATTGCTTGGAATAAAATAGTTCCTTTTTGATCGGTTATTTTTTGAATCATGTAGGGCTTTACCAGACGTCCACCGTTAGAAATGCTAGCGTATGCCGTTACCATTTCCATCAAGCTAATAGGAGCTGTTCCTAAAACTATGGAAGGAACTTCTGGAATATCAGATGTGATCCCCATCTTTCTTGCCTTTTTGATTGTATTGGAAACACCTACTTGCAATTGTAAGGCTGCCGAAATGGTATTCACACTGTTAGAAAGCGCACCGTGTAAACTATAGCTTCCACCATAGCTACCATCAGAGTTTTTGGGCTGCCAGTCTTCATATTTGCGATACGTACGTAGAGAGTTGTCGAAATAATCGCATGGATCAACACCTTGTTCTAGCGCTGTGAGAAAGGTGATAGGTTTGAAGGTAGAGCCTACTTGATTTTTGCCTTTTACATTGTCGATTTGAGAAAATCCGTAATCAATACCCCCTAGATATCCCATAATGGCACCACTGCGGCTGTTTATGGCTAGAATTCCAGTGTGTAAGCGCACTAAGGAACTGATAATACTGTCTTCCACAGTCTGCTGCCGCTGCTCAAATCCCTTTCCTATTTCCCAGTATTTTCTCGCTTTTGTTTTTTGAAGGTACCTTAAATCCGCAAGTTAACTTCAAATGCACAAAATTTCTTCAAACAACGTCTTTTAAGTTTATTTTTAGATAGACTTGAGTAATAAAACGCGATTTCGCTTGTCTAACCGCTTTTGAAATTGCGTT
>Ga0306910_1000295_pt1 | contig 28120 bp, 38 predicted proteins | sample AntRauMFilla2698_FD_190438 | JGI IMG/M metagenome (GOLD analysis project Ga0306910, IMG submission 190438) | Saline lake microbial communities from Rauer Islands, Antarctica - Metagenome Filla 2 #698 (v2) (version 2) | ecosystem: Environmental > Aquatic > Non-marine Saline and Alkaline > Saline ... | reverse complement strand
GTTTCTCTACCATTTGTATTTTGTAGGTGCATTGTTTCAATCCATTCTACAAGTTCTTCTTTTGTTTCAAATTTTTTCATTTCAATTCCGTTTAATTTACTTTCCATACCCAAACCGTTAGCAACAATACTACTGAGGTGCTTGCATTTGTATTGATTTTGGTTTTATAAATGGCGTTACATAGACACTATGCTCTGTCATTTTACCAAATACTTCTACTTTTTTTTCAACGTGAATAGTTACAGATACTTTTAACTCTTTCCCAAAAAGTATTCTCAATCTATCCATATATCCAAATGTTATTTTTGTGTTGTTGTAAATTTTAAATGTTTTCATTTTATCAATTTTTAAGTTTTGAGTAATGCCCTATCTTTTCAAAAACGTCATCCTCATCTACATAAGTAAAATGATTCCCACCATTTATAATAAATTGAAGATATCCAGCCGTTTCGTCAACTATTATAATTGTATCGGAGCTTGCTAAAAGCATTCTACGTCTCTTATCAAGTAGGTGTTTGTTATGAGCCAACATATATTCATGTGAGATAAAAAGAATATCCCCATCAATAACGTCTTTTGCTTTTACCTTTACTTTTTACATAATTTTATTTTAAATAGTTATTAATTAATTTTAGTTTCTTCAGAAATTGGTCTTTTGCATTTAGAGCAATGGTGTTGTGTTTCTTCCAATTCCAGGCAAGTATTTATTACTTTTATAAATACGCCTGTATTCTGGCAATTACATAGCATCTCTAGTCCCATTCATTTAATAATTTAAGTCGATTTACATAATCCAAATAGGTTTGATCTGGAATATGGATTGGTTTGCCGAAATGCTTAACTATAGCTTTTATTTCGTCTTTTCGTAAAATTTTACTTCTAGTGTTTGTATGAAGATCTTGTTGAATTTCAAGCACTATAAATCTTATATAGGTTTTGGATTCATCGGGATACCATTCATTTACAATTTGATGCTTTGTAGCATTGTTAAATTTTTCTAAGGCCATTTGTTTAGGATTTTGAAGTCAATATTTGTTTTCGCATAGCTAAATACATTTGGATAGTCTTTTCCTGATATCCAAGATCTCCTTTTCTCGGTTTTTTACTAAATACTTTTTTACCTGGTATCGTTCTAGTTGGCTCTACAGCATCAAGCCTTACCTTTAGATTTCCTACGGGTATCGGATTAACCTTGTAGCCATGGTCCCAACAAAACTTTAAGAGTTCGTGAACTTTAATTTCCATAACGTTCATCATTTGATTCGTTAAAAATATCATCATCGTCGTCATCTTCTTTTTGGATATCTGCCTTATTGGCTTCATATTGCTCAATATAGGATCGAGGAGTCCTAATGTATATGCACGTTTGCGTACTATTCGCAATGTTTTTACGTATGTAACCACCTGCACCTCTGTATTCTTCTGGATTATACTCAAAATCTTTAAAATCTACCCAGGATTGTAGTTTTTGGATAAATTTCTGTGAGCTTATTTTAGAATTTTCTTTAGAAAAATCTTCCTTTACTTCCTTCATAGGTATAAAGGAATTTAGCTTGTCTATAGTGAAATATTGATTTGCCCAAAACTGGAAAGTACCCATAGCAGACTGTTGGTTTCTTTTTTGAATATTATCAGATACAGCCTTAACTGGCTTATCTTGCTTCATCACAAATTGAATACACTGTGCATTGAAGTTATAAAAGTCGTTCCAGTCTTTGTCGTTCCAGTCTTGAAAAAATCTTTTATCAAAATCGTCTGATGGTTCCCAAGAGTCAAGATCTTCTCTTGTCTTCTCATGATAATAGTCTGAAAAAGGAACTACAAAAAGCCGTCTTATTGTAGATCCAGATCTTTCCAGATCAGCCAAACCAAAATTTGAAAGAACACAAATTTTTGGCGAATCTTCTGAAGCCATTCTAAACTTTGAAACGGACTTGACTTCCACCGAAAAACCATTAGTAATGGCATTATATAAAATCCGCATAGGGAACCAGGACTCGATGTCATTAAAGACAACAAGATGTGTCTCCTTCGTTACATTATCAAAAAGAAATTTATCCTTTGCTAGATCGGGTTTAGAACCGTCAATTTCTTCAACATTCTTAAAACCGACGGCGTATTCTAATGCCTTTACAAATAATAAGGACTTTCCAGATCCCCCGTTGGAGTCGCTAGAATTTTCACTTATTTTATTATCCATAACAAACGGGGCAAAACTTTTCGAAGCATCTTTATGGCGGTGTAACATATAGCCATATGCATAGATTTTATTTATAAGGGAAAGGCGCTGTTCGTAATTTTGTTCTTGGGTTAAATCCGGTTCATTTATGCAATTTTGATACTTTTTTTTATAATCGCTCATATCAATAATAACCTCATGTATTCTTTTTTGAAGATCTACACCTTCATATTTGCCTTTTAATTCCAGTATTTTAATTTGGAAAGGCTTAAGTCCAGTTTCAGCCCAATGCAAACGAGAAGTATTCATCATAAAATTGAGAAAATCGAAATCCTTTCTCAATATTTTTATGTCGATTTTTTTGTTTTCATTATAAAATATTTCAAAAAACTTATTTTTTTGGATAAGAGCATTTTGATCGAGTATTTTATCCTCATGTACATCAACGTCAGCTTTTCCATAGTTAATTTGAAAAATAATGTCTGGTGTGATCTTCCAAATTTTGTTTTTGTAAAACTGATATTGATATTTATTACCGTGATGATTATATCTAGGATCTAAAAGTGGCAAACGCCTTAATTTATCTTTATTAAGCTGAGCGGATCTGTGCATAGTATCGATCAACTTTATAGGAAACAGCTTTTCATTAAGCCATTTTATAGGAAAGTTTTTTAAGGTCGTTTCGTCTGAATCGCGAACAATATTTTTTTCATAATTCACGAAGTTGTAATCGTCTTTTTTAGAATGTTCCTCCTTATGCCTTTGGAATCCATTGTAATGCAGAAATCTTAACATAGCTTCATTAGAGACTTCATACCCTTTAGACCCACCTTTCTTTTTTACTTCAAACCAAAACTTTGCGGGTAATGCGTTAAAAACTAATTTTTTAAAATAGTTTACAACCATTTTAGGATTAATAGGATCAAACATTTCATCAACAAGATCTTTCACATCTTTTTTGGGCTTAGATCTATACGTTTTTTCTTTTAAAAAATCGGGAAGCCATATTATTTTTACGTCTATATGAGTTTTTGCCAGATCAATAGTTTCCTCAACGCCTGTAGCATCTATATCTCCGCAATAAGAAACGTCTTTAGCTAATTCAAAAAGCCTTTTTTTGAGCTTGTAATCTAGTTTTGCCGTTTCAGAATTCAACCAAACAACATCGAAGCCCATCGAAAATATATTTATAGAATCTCTATCTCCAGAACCAATAATGACGTTGTTAATTCGGGGATCAAGCTCGCTGTCATTTAGTTTTCTCTCTTCCTTTTCAGCTAATGCTATCTCTTTTTTAATTTGTTTTTTGTTGTAATCAAATTGTTTATCCAGTTGATCTAGTCCAAAAACAAAATTTGTAGGCTTATCCCCAGCGTATCTAAATCGGAAACTTTTATCTTTATTAAGAGGTTGGTAAATTTTTTGCCACTTCACATAATCAAAAACCAAAATAGGATAGGTGTCAGTAGACTTTGTTATGATTTGCATAGTCTTTCCAGCATACTTATGAGTATTTGTACTCTTATGCTCTTCTATGTCCTTAGGATAGCTCTTAACCTGGGTAAATTGTTTACAGGACTTTAGATTAAATCTATCACAATGCGATTGCTCAACAAGTTTACCAATGGTTTCAAGCTCATAATTGGTAAGCTTCTTATGATATTCAAAAATATATTCACCATCTTTTTGACCCTTTTTAGCTTCAATCATTTCGAAACCAGCTTGCCCAAAATTTGACGGTCCAGAACCCATGTCCAAACCCATTTCGTTGGCTATCCATTCACAAGCCTCGTAGAAACTCAAAGAATGTTCCTCCTGGACCAACTCAAAACAATTAAAGGATCTACCACTAGAAAATGACTTAATGACTACATTATCTGTATCGACAGTTTTGGGAATAATGCAAGTCGAAGGTGTTTTCTCGTTTTCAAATGAGAGTTGAATTTTTTGCCAGCGTCCGCCTTTTTTATCTGCTTCAGGATAAAGTGTTAGAATGACATCAAGACCACCGTTGGTTAGCTCTTTTATTTCGTGAGCATCATATTTAAATGTACTACTCATACCTTAAGAAGGTTAAAGGATAGGCTTAAAAAATGGGCTTCCTTTTTTTGTTTTTCAGCATAGTATTCTGGTAAATTGTTTTTAGATACAATATCCATGTCTTGTTGTGATACGAACTCACGGCAAATCCCATAGTACAAATATTTAGAAAGTAAAATAATACCCCTACGTTCAAAAAACTTAGGCAAATGAATAATTTTAAATTTTGAAGAGATATCCCATAAAGTATCAATAGGATTGTTTACAAATACTAAGTTGGTTGAACTTCCAAAATCTACCGAATTTATTAAATCACTAGGAAAATCATAAAACAATTTGACTTTGGATTTGTCCTCAGTAATTTCAGTAAAAATATCTATTCCATCATAATTTTTATATAGTTGAACTTCATCTGAATAATTTTTGCATCCTTTATCCAAAAGGCGTGTCAACTCAAAAATTACTTTTTCGTTATTGTTAGATCCTTTTTCTGAAATAATTAAATGAGCCTTCATCTGTTATTTTTTTAAGATTTCTTTTTTTAATTGATCGATTTGTGATTGATGCCTATTTTTTTAAAGCTTCGTTCACGTCCATTAGCATTTTATTGTAATCACTTACAACCTTTTCGGAAGTCTCTGAAGTTCTACGACCTCGTAGGCTTTCGGTAATAAAATACCTACTCAAACCATACTTCTCTTGCAAGCGATCTAGAACATCTTGGTTGTACTTTCTCTTTTTTTCCTTAAGTTTACTCATTTGAATCTTTTGTTTCTTATTCGCAAACAAATATATAAACATTATGTGTATTAATAGCAAAAACGTAAACGTTTTGTTTGTTAAAATTTAAAAAATATGGATAAAGCTTTGATTTTAAACAAGATAAAAGACACAATAGGAATTAAAAAGGATTCAGAGTTTGCACGATATTTAAATATATCGCCACAAACTTTATCTAATTGGAAGTCAAGGAATACTTATGACGCAGAACTATTATACACGAAATGTTTAGAGTTAAATCCTGAATGGCTTTTAACGGGTCATGGATCTATGCTAAAATCTGAATCTAAAGTCATTCTTACTGAAAGTTATAAAGGCATACCTCTTATTCCTTACGATGCATTGGCTGGATTTGGTGAAGGTAGTATGGTAGTGATGGAAGATGATGCAAACAGATATATAGTACCAGAATTTGATCAATTGCAATTTGACTTCATCATAAAAATAAAAGGAGATAGCATGGTCCCTAAGTATTATGGTGGCAATTTGGTCGCCTGCAAAAAAATTGCTTTGGGTAGCTTTTTTCAATGGAACAAAGTATATGTACTGGATACCGATCAAGGCCCACTCATAAAACGAGTAAATAAAAGCGAAAAGAATAATGCTGTACTTCTAGTGAGTGATAATAAAGACTACGAACCTTTTGATATTGAATTGAAAGATGTCTTCTCACTAGCCATTGTTGTTGGGATGATAGGCTTTGAGTAATGGTTAATGATAGATATATATTAACCATCATTAACCATCATTAACTCGATTATTTTGAATTAATTATTTTTATTATTATTTATTATTATTTTATTATTGGGCTAATCCCTTGAAAATCATATGTAAAAATCCATATAATAATAAAATAATTAATTTCTCTATTATAGAGATAAGAAGAGAATCAAGTTTCAATATATAAAAGGGAAAACTCGGTTTTTTCAGCAATCTTAGATCAAATGGTTGCTTTTATGTTACCAAGGCCAGCAGATTCATATACAAATATTAATAGGGGAGCTGCAAGGGTAGTTTATAGCAAATTGTAGGGGAGTAAGTAGGGGAGTGAGCGTTTTTTGATAGAATTGGGGTACCCTTTGGGGCCCCCCCAATAGTGATTTCGGTCTTCAAATGGTTATCAAGCCTAGAAAGGATTTTTTTAATTGACGATCGCCTGATAATAATTAACTATTTCTTTTACAAAAAGTTATGGGGTTCGGGGTTCGGGAAAACCATAGAAATAACACGAGAAATTACGCCCCTTTGACCCGAGCCAAAAATGAGTCAAAATTTATTTTAAATTAATATGGAAAGCCAGTGAAATCAAGCAAAAAAAGGTAAAAAACAAGGTGTAACGACTTCGATTCCCGCCCTAGGTACACATTAAATCCCCTATGGCCGTGGCTTTAGGGGATTTTTAATATAAAATGAGCTATTTCCGTGTCACTCAATTACCCTTTTTTTGACTTAAAAACTTAACGAAAATGAAGAAATTGAAGAAGTATAAAAAGACCAACGAGCGCACGCCCTTTTTAGATTTTAAGCCTTCAGAGCTGAAAAAACATTCAGACGAAAACTGGATTATTGTATTTTATTGGAAGCCCACCAACGGAACCGAAAAAATGACAAGGTTTAGGAGAAGGGTAAAATTCATGTCTAACAAACGAGAGAGAACAAAGTATGCCAATATAAAAATGGCACACATTAATGATCTGCTCCAGTCTGGTTGGAATCCAGTCAATTCTAAAACTGAATTTATTGGATCATTTCTTGAAGTTCTGGATATATATATTGAGAGCTGCAAAAAAAGATATCAAAACGATAAATTAAGATTCGATACTTTTAGAACAAATTCATCATTTGTAAGATCAATAAAGCTCTACATACAAATTCGCCAATTGACTTCAATGGAATGCAATGAATTCACAAAGAAATTTGTGTTAAGTTATATTGAGCACAAGGAATTTAATGATGAAGTATCACAGCGAACTATAAATAATCATCTAAGTTTTCTATCGACACTCAACAAGTACATGATTGACCAAGAGTATATTGATACTAACGTAGTTTCTAATATTGCCCCAAGAAAGCTGAATAAAAAGAAGATAAGGCAGAGAATTCCAGAACAGACGAAGATTTTAATTTTTGATTATTTAAAAATAAATTATCTTCCATTTTACACGTTATCGCTAATGACTTATTTGTGCTTCATAAGGCGTACGGAGATCTCAAAAATGAAAGTAAAACATATAGATCTATCAATATCACTCATAACCGTTCCAGAATCGATTTCTAAGTCAAAGAAGGATGGTTATGTTACTATACCAGATCAATACTCTGTAATTCTGGGAAACCACATTAAATATGCTGCACCAAATGATTATGTCTTTTCTAATGAAAACTTTGAACCTGGCAAAGTCCAAATGAAACCGAGGAGAATTTCTGATTTTTGGTATATTCTTAGAAAGAAACTTGACTTACCAAAAGAATATCAATTTTACTCGCTCAAAGATACCGGCATAACTGAAAATTTTGAACGAGGAATCCCAGCAATTTTAATACGAAATCAAGCTCGTCATGAAAATGTATCGACCACTGAATTATACGCTCCAAAAAAAGAGACAGCAGACGACACTATAAGAAAAATCTATTATAAACTCTAATTCTGACAGCGGTAGCTCTCTATCCTAATTTTAATTTTATTAAAAAGCTCTTTTTATTATTATTTGAGCCTTAAAATACTGTATATCAAGTACTTAAGACCAATAATAAAATTATTATTTTATTATTTTAATTATTATTGCTTTATAATAGTCTGTAAAACAAAGAGTTAGACCAATAATTTTATTATTGCAAAACATGAAAAAAGCCTTAAAAACCAATAATTTTTTTAATATCATGGTTTTAAGGCTTTTTTTAGCAAAGATCCATTTTATATGGATTGATTATAAATAATCAAAATAATGTGTTTCAATAGATTTTATCTATAGTTTAAAATAAAATCACTAGATCTCTATGTATTCAAATTCGTTTTGAGAAGATTGATAAGGCTCTCCTTCAGGTCTAGTTGGATCAAAAACCCTTTGGTCGGCTATGTTGTACCTAAGCTTATCAATAGCTACCTGACTGTATCGATTCTTATCGAAATAAGCATAATTTTCATTAAAAGTATCTCCCGTTTCCATTTTGACAATTATATCTCCGTCAAAAACAATGGAAGCACCACCTTTGGTTTTCCCCTCAGTAGTCTGCTGAAATATTACAACAAAAACTTTTCCGTCGAATCGTTTCCTAAGATCTTTGTCCAGGTTAATTTTTCCGATCTGCTCAATCAACTTTTGCCAAGAATCAATGAAGATCACATCGTAATGATCTATAATAGAGTAAAACTCTTTTTGGTCCTCAAAATCCCCAACTAGGTCTATGTTTGATCTATTACTTTTGGAAAGGTAACGGTCTTTGAGATCTTGTGTTAAAACGCTTTTTGGATGTTGCTCTAAAGATGCGAAAAGACTCATATTACCTCCCGAAGCGAAGGCATCCATAAATTGATAAAGCATTGTTGTTTTTCCAGCTCCTTGCTTGCCGTCAATAGTTATGACCACACTATCCTTTTCTTTTTTTTCAACCCTTTGTAAAAAATCTCCAACGGCTCCAGGAACATTAAAGAAATTGAAATTCTCTGGATTTATATTATCGCTCGCTGAAATGACTTTATTACTTCTATTTAATTTCTTGGGAATTGACTTGTTTACTGTTATTTTAGGATATTCATGAAAGCTTTTAACCGGTACGATCGGTAAATTGGGTGTTGTTGCTTTAATATCCTCAGTATCTAACTCAATGACTTCAAAAGGTGGGCTTTTTAGGCCCTTACTTTTTTTTTTTACTTTAATGACGTCTCCACCTGGCTTAAATTTGTACCCTTTTTTCAACTGGCCATTCTTAGTTAGACCTTCACATTTAATTCTGTTGGAGCAAGAAGATCCAGAGAGCCCTTGGGATTTTACGTCTACAGGAGTTGACATATCATTTAGATAGTCGTTTAGCTCTTTTTTAGCGTCAATAACACTATCATAAAGCCTATTGTCTTTTTTTAGTTTGTCTTTTTTTATAGAATTCTCAATAGCCTTTATCAATCTGCTAACCTTCGTTTTTTCTGGGAGTGTTCCTTGCATGGAAATAAAACGATTTAACAATCGGATTGATATATTGATTTGTTTTGAATTTACAAATGCCATAATATCATCGTACTTTTTGGGGTTTGAAAGATTAATATTTAAACCATATTCCTTAGCATCTTCAATATTATCTTCAGCAGCTTTAAAAATTTTAACCACGTCATCATTCGCCTTTTCGAATAACTTAGAATTTAAATTATTAAGCCTTATTTTTCGTTGTATTGCAGATTTGCTAAACGCCATAAATAAAAGTCGCGCTTGACTAAAAGTTACTTTTTCTTTTGAAATAAAATTTTTAAAACGCCTTAAAAGCCTAAATAAATTGGAATAGCTATCCACGTCATTTTTATCAATCTTTTTTGCAATTACTTTTTTAGGCTTTGGCTTTTTAGGCTCTATGTTATACTCCAATACTTTAAGCTGCTCATTGTATTGTGTTTCCATTTCAGCTAAAGAACCTATACCACGTCCTCTGCCATCTACTAAAAAATCTACTTTAGATCCTTTGGATACTAATTCTATTTTGGTACCATCTATAGTTTGACTTCTTAAAACATTTGAAGAGGGAGTTTTATCGACTACCTTTTTTTCTGATTTAGCCTTTGGTTTAGATTTTACTTTATAGGCTGTATTTATCAATTCAAGATAAGTATCGATAGTATCCGTTATGACATCGGATCGACCGTAAAACTTAAATTTATTTTTGATACTTTTTTCTTCCTGTAATAACTCTTTTGGAAGCTTAGAAAGATCTACATTTTTAATTTCTTCGGTGTAATTTTTTACAGTTACCATGTTTTTAAGTTTTATGAAGCTATTTTTAGTTGGATAAGTTTTAATTTAATTTGAATGGCTTCCGCTTCCGCTTCAGCTAATTCTAGTTCATCATCGTTATCATTATTAATTGGTTTTAACTCTATAGTAGGAATTTCACACCCATCAGGATCAACATCATTCATTTTGTATGACATTAGATTGTTTAATGATTTAAACTCATTTACACGATCTTCAAGATTACCTCCTTTAATAGATAGCTTCTCTTTTTTAGCAGCCACCTCTCTCTCTAGTTTATCCATATATTCTGGATCTGAAATACTATCAATCTCGGTTTTTAAAACCTCCAATTCTTTCTCAAATTCAGCTAAAACAACTTCTAAATCTGTATCTTCTGATAAACCCCTGGCTTTAAATATTGAGCGTTTGATCTTCGCGTATTTTGATACTGTTGACTTAAATAGTTCTAAATTAGAATCATAATATGCTGTTGTTATTCTATTGTATGAAGAGTTTGCTTTTATAAGAATTTTATCGTCTAAAATGCCTTGCTTAACATCGTCGACCATAGCCTGTAATTTGTCGAAACGCTCAATCGTATCTTTTTTATTTTGGGCCAATTCGTCCATGTTCAAAGATTGTACATCTTTGTAAAATATATTTTCATCTCCTTCTTTAAACAGAAAGGAATTTGAGATATGAATATTTTGGACCTTTGAAATAATGCGATCCTTATAGGAATTATAGGACGATTCGATTTGCTTAAAGCTAGTCACATCTTTTATTTTGCTTCCGAGCATACTCGTTTGCTTATATAGATCCTGTCGAATTTGTTTTATCTCAAAATCTACAAGAACATTCAAATCTGTTACCAGGGCAAATTTAACTTCTTGGGGATCTAGACTATCCTCGTCTAACACATTACCTCTGTCCGCTTTTTCCCACAACGCATTTATCCTGGCACTTTTTTCTTCCAACTTTTGAAAGACAAATACGTCCATGGAGTTTTCCATTAATGGCATAACAATACGAACGTATGCGTTTTCGTTTTTTTGCCTGTGAATACGCCCTTCTAGTTGTCTTATATCGGTAGGGTTCCAATCTGGATATAAATTATACAGGCACGTTGCTTTTTCTTGAAGGTTTATACCTTCTCTTATCGTTGACGTTCCTATGAGTATTTTTACTTGTCCAGAATTAAAACCGTTTTTTATGTTTTCTTTCTTTGTCTTAGAAGTTGATCCAGTTAATATTTCTACTTCGTCAACTTTTTTATTGCCCGCTAGTTTTACCCCCTTTTTAAAACCAATAACATCTTCCAGGTGCTTTTTAAGCAATGGAAAATAATCTTTACCTCGATTTATATAAATGACTTGTCCAGAAATAGGCTCATTCCTTTTTCTATGAAAATCAACAACCGTTTTCACGCAATTAACGGTATATAATATTTTAGGCGAGTTTTCGACAAAATCTTTAGCATCTAAAGGGGCTTCGGCTCCTGGCATCAGAAAAGGGCTTAAAGCATTATTCAAGGACTGGCCCATTAATCTTAACTGCCTTCCTGGATCATCTTTACTTGCTCCTTGTGCTGACTTTGCATTGATCTCTTTTTGATTAAAAAATTGATCCTCATTTAGTTTAAGGTAAGAAAGCACTTGCTTTTCGGGAGGTAACCTTTTTACTCCATCGCTAGTTTGAGTCGTTGTCTTAGGTATATTTATTTTACATGGCCTTTTAATATTGGCTTCCTCTCCTGTTTTAAAATTGATATGCGAGTTGATAAGCTTTTGTAGAGCAATTCTATTATTAAAAGACTTAACAACGGTTTTTTGTTGAATAGATCCACTTGTTGAAACAACCCATTCATAAGTCTCGTGAATAAATTGTTCAAAAAAGCTTTTAAGATTTGAAATACTGTTTTCCTTCATGTATTTATAGGCAACTAAGGAAAGCATTGAATATATTTCTAAGGGGCTATTAGTAAATGGTGTCGCCGTTAACAGCATCACGTTACGGCCGTATTCACGTTGAATATAGTTTGCTAAAAAAAACATTTTTATTCCTCTATTAGAAGGTAAGCCCCCTTTTAAATAAAATTGTTTCCCGTTTTCGTCGCTTTTTACTTCAGAAAACACATTTTTGAAATTGTGAGCTTCGTCCACACACATATAATCTATTCCTAAGTCATCAATATCGGCAATAGTACCTTTTAGACCTACTCCTATAACTTCTTCAATCTTCTCATTGTTCTTTTCTGTCTCTCTTTCTTTAGTTGTTTCATTCTCTTGCGTGACAACACTTTTTAGAAAGGAAAAGTGTTTATCCTGTGTTTTCTCATTAAACCCTATTTTCTGAAGGCCCTCATAAGTGACCAGGGTAATTGACCCCTCTTTTACGGGCTTAGTAAAATCAACGTTTTCAAAACCAGCCCCGAGGTTATACCACTTATTTAAAGTGATACCAGTTCCACTAAGTATACCAGGTTTGCCGTCTTTTCCAAACATTTCATTCACCCAATTTTCATAGGTTGGATTAGGAACAACAACCAATGGGCGTTTTGCTTTTCCATTTTTGATTGCTGTACACATTTCAGCTATGGCTGTCATTGTTTTTCCAACTCCAACATCATAGGCAACAACACCAGACCCTACTAGCTCCATAAACGCAATACCTTCTCTTTGAGCTTCTCTTAAGTCTAGGTCGTTGTCTCCGAATTTTCGGCTAATTTCAACACCTATTGGTATTTTTCTATAATTAAGAGTTGCTATTGCATTGTGTTTTTCATTGTAAACTCTATCTATTTTCACTTGATCCTCATGAAGTAAAGCTTCGTGTAAAAATATTTTAAATAGCCGTTCGCCTTCGCCCCTTGAATAACTTTTAATGGCTTCCCACTCTTTTTTATCAACAATTTGAGGTTTTCTTCCTTGTTCTAAATATGAGTTGATTATATCTCCGCTTGTTACTTTTTTAATATCCTCATTAGGATAGTTTCTAAGCCACTTTTTAAACGCATCAACTAAGCTAATAGGATCATAGTCCATAGTCACAGAATCGTCTCTTAAATCTGAAACATATGTTGTGTTTGCCTGTTTACTTATGCAAAGAATAACAGGACGCTCAGTTACTATGGGGTTTTGTATAGATAAGGGTGTTGGCTTATTTTCTTCCAGGACTTTTATGTGATTATTAAAAACTGAAATACCATATTTTTCGATAATTTTAGACTCATTTTTTTTTAATCCAGTGATCTTGTCGTAGATGTTACCAAAAACAAAAACAGCAAAGGGTACAAGATCATTTTGTGTAGGATCAAAAAAGACAACTTCATCTTCAATCCAGGAGTTTAGAAGTGATTGATTTTCCTTTACAAAATAACTCTTCCAGGAATACATCGGTATCCCTTGTTTTTTCCTATACCATACCCAAGCTTCTATCTCTGGTCGTGTAATTCCTGGGTTATACTTAGCTACCGTTTCATCAATCGTAAATGTTTTAGATTTCGGGGCGTTTAGCCCTTTTCCAACGTCATTAAATAAAACGGAATTAATGTATTTCTCGTTCATTTTAATTAATTGGCTTGTACTCTCTTTAAGTGAACCCCTGTATCTAATCATAACTTTAACTTTGCTAAATTCAATTTTATTTTAATGGCCTGGGCTTCTGCTTCGGCTAATTCCAATTCAATATCCGAAACATCTTCTTTATTCTCAGCGTGTATTACTCTTAAAACATCTTCTTTTAATCCTCGAACCATGATTGGAAACATGAACCCAGACGTTTCATATTCTACACCAGCTATCTTTTCTGGATACTTATTGAACCAGGTATTATCTTTGAGAAGTTCTAAAGTATTCATTGGCGTTCTATATGATAAAGTGTTGCACCAATTGACATAGACTCATTAATGAACATTCTAATAATTTCATCTTCGATATTTTTATAGCCTATTTCTGTTGAGTTGATAGCCCTGTATATGTTAGGATATTCAGACTTATTTATACCCTTTAAAAAATCGGCAATTCTATCTCTTAACTTTTTTTCCATTACTTTTTTCTTAAAACTATTATATCGGTAGGAACCTTTGTCCCCTTAAATATGTTGTCAGGCATTCTGTAAGCATCAACTATATCTGCTTTTTTTGCTATTTTTTGTTTTTGGCTGGCATAGCTATTCCTTAAAAATCCACTTGGAATAATAAACACTAAAAGGCCCCCTTTTTTTAAGAGATCTAAAGACTTCAAAATAAAAAATATTTCAAACTGTTTAGCCTTTAAATTATTAAAGTGAGTTTTGTAAAGTCCTGAATATTTACCGTATGGTGGATTCCCTACAACAAGATCAAAGGGATAATCTTTAAGCCACGTTTCGCCTTTAGATAATAAGGATCTGAATTTAGGAGGTTGCAAAAAAGCTTTTTCAAAATAGGTATTATAAATTTTGACATTAGGCGCTCTTTTTTGTGCTATTTGGTAGTTGATATCGTCAAGCTCAAAGGCAGTACATAAGCTTGGATTATCGAGTATTTCTAAAAAATTTCCAGTACCACAAGCTGGTTCTAAGATCTTTCCCTTTTTGGTGTCAAATCCGTATCTAATGGCTAGATTATACATTTCCTGGCATAACCATTTTGGCGTGAAAAAAGAGTAAAGGAGATTCTTACTATCGTTGGATTGATAATCCATCAAAACCTCTATATCATTATCTGATAGGGTTTTTTTGTCTAAAATAGCTTTTATGTCTCTTTCTCTTTTCACTTATGGTTTAATTTGAAAATACTTCACTAAAATGACCGCTTCTACTAAATTTATGATCTACAAATTTTGGAATCCCTAAAATATTAACGCCTACCCAAAATGTAACTAATCTTAGTCTTTTTTTCATGGCAATTATTTTAAATACTCTCTGTTAATTTTAAATTCCTCCCCAGCAATAGATATATAAACGTCCATGTTTAAGGTTTCTGGGGTCATGTTTTGAAAAGTCTCGTAAGCGACTCCTAGTTTTTTTACTGGTATTTCTGCTGGTATATTTTCTATCAACTGAATACCTTTTTTCGGTAGGCTTATAGATTTTATACCTGGTGTACTTGTAATTAAAGCATTACCTCTACTATCATTAAATATAATTTTGGTAATACTTAAAGTTGATCCAGCATTGAAACTGAAACTTGTTTCAGAGGGATTAATCAATTCTAAATCGAACTTAAACCTTAATCTAGGATCAGAAAGACCCCCTATCCAATCAAGGCTCTTTATATTTTTGATCCTATATTGGATTAGATTAATTGAAGATTTTATACCATTTACAAATTCAGTAGCTTTTCCGCCACCAAAGACGAAAATAGAGGCGATAAGTGCAATTATTCCTAAGGTTGTTTTGTTTAGCATTTTAAAAGTTGTTAATGATCCATTTGTAAATTAAAGCTCTGTAGTTATAGATACAATAAGCCACGCCTATGATCAGCAAGAGAGGTGCGAAGCTCAAAAAGGTTAATTTCCATTGCTCCCTGTCTTCGGATTGCTCTTTTTCGCTGATTAAATTTGTGGTGCTTACCTTTTTCTCTTTACTTTCTTGTAATGTTGATCTATCTTCAATTTTGGTAGAATCAGAAATTTTTATTTTACTTATATGAATCTTAGCGTTTTGAAATTTTACAGTCTTTAGATCCTTATCGAATTGAACACTAGAAGGTTTTTCTGGATCAACTGGGGTAAGGTCATAGTTGGTTTTTTTGATCCAGTTCCAATTTTGAAAAGTAATTGAATCTTTAAAAATTTTATCAGCTTCATTACTTGATAGTTCTTGAGATAATTTCGTGCGTTCTTCTAAACTTGATTTCTTACTACCACAAGAAACCAAAAAAACTAATAAGAGTATGTATTTTAAATTTTTCATTGCCCAGAGCTTGATATTTTATTTGCGCTTTGTTGTAAGAGCTCAGATCTTAATTCAGATCTTATATGTTTGGGCAGTTCGCTAATTTTCGCTTCCATAAATTTGTTAAAATCTCTATTCTGCTCTACATCTCTCTCTCTAATGGTTATAAGTGATTGATTAATTCTGTTTTGCTCTATGTGTGTATCATAATTATTCTTCAGTTGCTCCTTCGCGATAGTTCTCCATTCTTTCATGTTTTCACTTATCGCTTGATACATTCTGTAAGCAATAAATGATACACCAATTAAAACAATACCTAAGATACCGTAGTCGACTAGTCTATCTCCAGCCTTTTCTATTTGAAATATTAAAAATAAATTCATAGTATTTTAATTAATGAAATAATTATAAATTATATCACTCAAATAAATTCCTAGGCAAATGAAAAGTCCACTTACTATAATGTCAGATTTGCTAATTACTCCTTGCATTCTTTCCCATAAATACGCAATAAGAAAAGCGGGAAAAATAAACCACATAGCCTTATCTAATGAGCTTAAATTCCTATAACCTACCCAAACTAAAGACATGGATAAATTAGCCAAAGCACCCCCTATTAATCCCACAATGGCGTGTAAATGGTGACGAGTTTTTTTAAAATATTTTTTCATAGTAACCATATTTATCTATACTATTTATATTAACTGCTAACAAAAAGTAAAACTTTCCCCTTCTTTTGCAATTTTTGTCTTAAAAGGAAAGCCGTTGTCTGGAACTTGATCTATCATAGATTGCAAAACCTTACTTCCTGTAAATAGCACGTGATTTTCATTTTTAAACTGAATTTGTAAGTGCATTACAAATTCAGAATTACTGTTTTCAAATTTGCTTTTTACTATTTTGAAATCATAAACCAGAATTTCTTGATTTAATATTTTTAGCATTTTGATCTTATCTCCCGTGAAATGATCTGTTTTTGGTTTTATATTAAAATCTGAAAAGCTATTCATCTTTTGCCAAAATTTTACAACTTTCAACAAAATCAAAATATTCTTGATACTCAACTGGCTTGATTTCTTTTTGTCTAATTATTGAAATTTCATCATTATATGAGTATTTTTCATTAATCAATGCTGCTACAATTTTCCCATAGTTTACTGGGTTTTCTACAATTAATTGATCGTAATTATAGGATACCTCGATTTCTTCTGTCGCTTCTTTTTCAATTACATTGTAATTGAAGTGACTCGTACCATTCCCTAAATCTTGTACTTTAGGAGGTAATTGGTTGCTGTTTGATCTCATAATAATTTAATTTTTTTAAAAGATTTGTACTGTCACAATGTTTTGCCCATCCATAATAGGCTGATAAAGTTTTTATATTTGGTTTTTTTGATACTTTTCTTGCAAATGCTTTTTTTATACTTTTTCTAAGTAAAACATGGCTACTTCTTATCACATAACCTACGAAATCTAAGCCGTGATTGTCCAGTGGGCAAATCTTGTGATTGCCTTTTATCTCTAGTTTTAGATTGCTAGCTAAATACTGTTTTATTTCAATTAATAAAGCGTGTAAATCTTCTTTATTATTTGAAAAAATAATCATGTCGTCGGCATAGCGATAATATTTTACTCTCTTTTCTTCCTTAATCCAGTGGTCAAAATAGGCGAGATATAAGTTTGCAAAATATTGACTTAGATAATTTCCGATAGGTACTCCTTCTGCAGAAACAATAATTTCATCTAATAGATCTAGCAAGTCTTTATCTTTTATTTTTCTGCGGACTATTTTCTTTAGAATTCCGTGGTCTATGTTTGGGTAAAATTTTTTAATATCCAACTGCATGAAATACTTAGTACCTTCTTTATCCTTTTCTATATTAGATTTTATGTCTGCTAATGCCGCATGAACGCCTTTTTTCTTGATGCAACTATAGGTATTATGATTAAAAATACTCACCCATATAGGCTCTAGTATATTCATAATTGCGTGATGAACAATTCTATCTACGTAAGGTAATCTATAGATCACCCTTTCTTTTGGCTCATATATTTTGAAAATTGTATAATCTGAGGTTTTGTAAGTTTTATTTTTTAATGCGTTGTGAAGTTCTAAAATATTGGCTTTTTGGTTTTTGTCATGCTTTAAAACCCCATAGGAAGTTCGTTTGCCTTTTCTGGCAATTTCATCAGCTAAATAGAGATTATCTATGCTTATTATTTTTTGATATAGATTATTAATTCTTTTCATTTCTCTGCTTTATAAAAGCGAATCTTCACTTTAATGTTACCAATACACTTTTTTACTACTGTCTTTTTTTGCCTAGAGGCAAGGTCTGTGCTGTTTTTAATTTCTTTTTATGTTGCATAGGTGAGAGCCGATATTCGTATTCGTATTCGAAGGCTCGTTATTCGTATTCGAGTAACTGAACCCTGCATGCGTGCCATTATTCGCATTACCGCCCGAAAGAACGCCCCCTTACAGCGCACAACCTCAATATTTCAAAATTCTTTCCGCTAGTCGATCTCCGTTAAAAAGCAGAGGCGAGAGCCGACAAGCGTAAACGTATCCGAAGGCCCGTCATACGTACTCGAGAAACTGAACCCCGCAAGCGCGCCACTATCCGCAGAACCGCCCGAAAGAACGCCCCGTAAAGACTCCCCACTACTCGGTATCTTCGTATAAAAATAGTCTGACCAATAAGTACTAGAACTTGCTCCACTTGTGTTTTTTGCAATTAATTGATCTATTATCATTTCTTTTATATATCCATTGCTTCTTGATGCTTCTCCTACTTTAATATAGCCTAAATAATCATTGTCAGACATTACAACGCCGTCTGTAACATAAACTTCAGATTTACCACCGTTGGCATCGTAGTCATCTGATTGTATTCTTATGTTAATACCATCTAGCCATTTCCAGATGTGACCAAATGGATTTTCAATTCCTCGGTAACTATTTGCTTGAAAAACTTTATTCTTCCATCCACTTGGTGCATAGTCTTCATTTCCTGAATTATTCCCTAAACTATTGGTAATTCCACATGGAACAAACGGGTTTCTAGAATTAAAATCATTCCAATCAGAAGAACTTGCATCCGTAACACCCTTCCCTAAACCACCTTGCTTGTATCCTTCATCATTGGTTACAGGATTGAAATCTATTTGGCTATTCATCTCTGCATACTCAATGAGGTACAAATAGAAATAAGTTTTATGACTATTAGCTGTCTCTAAATTCCAATTGCTTAACCCTCTATTCCTTGCGTAATTTCTAAAATTAGTTCTTGAAATATCAGTTACTGGCTTTCCCAATAAACTGTTATTTTCATTATCCCAAGCACTCCTATTATCTCCACCTCTGTAATCTGTGGATAGATTAACAACGCTAGATAGCTTATCGTTTGTTCTATTAAGTGATGCTTCATAAGCTGAAATGTAAGTTTTCGGAATTTTCGTAAACCCATTAATATCAAACATAGAAATATACACTCTTGAAATAGTTCCAAAAGTTTCAAACTTTCTGTAATGTGTTGGTATTTCTACCATAATTTGTCCATCTGTGCCATCCAATACTGCTGGTGTAACACCATCTTCTTTTAATGTCGAGTCGCTAGAATCTAAGTAGTAATTTACTTCTCCAGAATCTAATACAACACATCTTTTCATAAGAGATTGTACAGGTAATAGTAAGTGTGAGTCCATATTTCCAATACGCTGAAGGGCCGTTGTAGGCTTTGTTGAATCCCACTGAACTCCATAGAAATCATTATAATTAGGAACTTCTGGAGTTGCAAGAACCGTGTTCCTAAATTCTGTAATCTTGGCATTAGATAATGGATTTAAAGAATCTAAATCAAACTCATCATCAACAATTCCATTACTCTTTATTTGTGGTCCTAAAGTTTTCATGAAGCATGATTTTTATAAATTATGATTCCAGCTATAATAGCAATAACAATAAAGCCCGATGAAATGGCAAATGCATCACTATAGGCAAATTGCTTGAGTCTTATAAGCCAACCATTTATGAATGTTGGGTTATTAATCGAAATGTAGTACTGTTCTCGAGCGTTATTATATTCATTTACAAATATCTCAGCGTTGACTGAATTTAATGCTCTAAGTGTATTTGGACCCATAACACCGTCAACGGCTAGAGTCTTTCCAAAACGATTATTTAGGACTTGTTGCGCCATCTTTATCCCTCGTCCAGAGTTAACTTGATGATCTATAACTGTATTGGCTACGCTTTGAGAATTAATCCTGTTTCCTAAATTTTTATTCCAAAAGAATTGTAAATAAATGCTCTCAGCTTCAACTTTTGTTATGCTTAGCATATCAATTTTAGAAGGTGGTCTACCAATTACATCTTCGTAAAAACGAGCAGAAATACCAAAATTAGTACCTACCAATTCTCCTTTAGAATTAAAGTTTCCTGGATCTTGTTGTATTTTTTGAAAACCACCTTCAACTTGTTGAAGAAGGGGTAAATAAAGACTGAATTTTGCCATTATAAAGTTATTTTAACGGGTTTTCCCATTCCTAAAAATTCCTTTTTAGGGCTTGATTTAACTTGATTTCTTGCATGATTCCAAATTAAGCCAAAGCCTAATATACCGAGAAGCCAAGCATTTGCATTTGAAGACTTTTCAATATTAGTTTTTGCCGTTGAAAACCCTTTAAATTCCATTTTTTCACTCAAAGATTTAAAGGCCATCGCTTCACCTTCTATGTTTTCTCCATCAAAATTTATATACTCTTCTGGATCAGTCACTTTTACTAGCGCCTGTCCATTTTTGTTTGTCAAAGTATTAGTTAGTCCACTTTCTGAAAAAACTTCAATACCAGCTAAAGGATTGCCTTTATTGTCTAATAATTGTATTTCCTTAGAGATATAATCGAGAGATACACTTTTAGACTTGCAATTCTCCTTTTTAAATCCGTTATCCACAACTATTTCCGTTCCTATTTCCGAAAATGTTGTTCTTATTTCTGAAGATCCTAAATAATTGATTTTAACAACAGAATTGGCGTCCTGGGATTTTAACTCCAGGTCCCCATTTCTATCTGAAATAAAAAAATTATTTTCAGTTTCACAATAAAGTTTTTCGACTGGCATCCCAGCTTGATTTACTACTTTTAAGTTTTTGATCATGCTTCTATATTTTCGACGTCGATGAATAAATCCCATAACACATTGTAGGGCTTGTCCACAATTGCATACCGTTTGCTTTTTTCAATTGGATCTGTAATTATTAATTTGATGGTTCCAATTTCATCACCTTTCTTATAAGCCTGGTCAATCCCTTTTCTAAGCCAAACACCGTTAACTTGATTAGCCTTGTGAGCTGAAAAATCATTTTTGGCAAAGGCTTTTCCACCAACTCTCATGTTTCTTTGTATTCTAAAAATAGAAGGGATTACTTTTTCAAGCTCTTTCATGTCAGAATTTGACAATTCAAAGGTCAACCACTCGAATAGTCCAGCATTTATGCCAAAAAGGGATCCCCCTTCCGTGCCTAAAGTTTTGCTATAATACCTTTTGCCAAAAGCTTCAGATATTTTCACAAAATCATTATATGTTTTACCATTCAATAAGTCATAAATTATGTCCTCATCCGTTCCAGGGTCTTTCATAGCTTTAAATAAAGATTCGGCTATGTTTTGAGCATCTAATTTTTCTAGTTGTGTAGGCTCTGAAGAAGTGTCTTCTTTTAGATCTAAATTTGAATCATTGAAATAGCTATAAACATAATAACCACCTACCGTAACACCAGCCAATCCCAATAGCCATGGCCAGTATTTTTTTACAAAATCAAACACTTGGTCTTTTGCTGAAAATGCCGTTAACCCCAAACTAGCCAATGCTATAGGGTTTCCCATGCCTTTATCTTCTGCTTTTTTGTAGGTTTTCTTTTTCATTTTATAGTTTTAAAAAGAATTTTAATGTCGAAAATTTAGATCCTAAATAAGCTCTAGCCTTTGTCGATTTTGCAATCTTGAAAAGATTTTGAGTTTCCAAAACGCTAAGATTATCCGCTAAATACTGAAGAGTATCCTTCTTTATAGTTTCTTCGTAAGCGTTACTTGATTTGATGTTAACTTGTGGCATCGCTATATAGTTTTTCAAATTGATTAATAAAAGAAGTGTCACCTTGTTGATACTTCATGAGAACAAAAGCCATTCTCTGTACAACAGAATCGTCTGGTTCCATTTGTACCAAATCCCCAATAAATTGTTGTTTAAGATCTGAAATTTTAGGAGCTTTCATTCCTCCTTCTGGAGCATTAAGTGATGCATTCCCTTTTTGCATTTTTTGTGTAATAACAGAAAGAATTCCAGTTATTGCTTCTGGATTTTCTAATAGTTTATCTATAGCTGAAGGCTTATTCTCAGCCGTGTATTTCATTCGGTCTAAATCTCTTTCTAATAAATGATTTTTATCTTTTAAATTATCGCATAACTTTTGAAGCTCTTCTTTTTTGTTTTTAACTTCATCGTAATTGAATAATTTACCCATTTCTGCGTAACCTAAACCTTGAGGTGGTGATTGTGCTCCATTCATACCTTTGTTTTTTTGATGTTGAAGGGGCTCAGGATTGCTCGCTGAACCCCCACGGTCAACATCAGTGTGTTTTTTGTTGGAAATATGTATCATTATCCCTTGTCGTTTAGCAGTTGTTCCCCAAGGGACAAACTTTTGAACGCTAATTTTATCATATTTTTCAACGTAACTTTTAATTTCTATTTTGAAGTCTTCAAAGGATTCTATATTAGGTCGAAATTTTCCAAAAACTTTTTTGTCATTTGGGACATCCCAAATTTCAATAGTATTTTTGACGCTTTTCTTCAAAAAATCGAAAACCTCCTTTAATTTATCCATGATCTATAATTTACTGATGTTAGACCTCTCTATTATTTACAATATGTTTTTTCTTCAACTTTCTCATCTGAAATAAGTCTCCCAAAGAAGCAAATAAGATGCTTAGCTCTATTAGTCGAATTAAAACTTAAAGAAGGTTCTTCACTATCTTTTGCAAATTTGATTTCTAAAGTACCTTTCATAATAGCGTTACTTACACCAGCTTGAAAACTAGATCCAGGAGGAATAGCTATCCCTTGGATATAAGCAACAGAAGTCCCTGCATTGAAAAAATTAGGTTCTATTTTTTCATCTAGGGAAAATGAAAGAATTTCATTTCGTATTATCTCTTTTGAAAAGCGAATTACTCGCATGATGAGTCTCTTGTTTCTACCATGAAATTCATCTCGATGTAAGTATCAGCGTCTACGTTTTCTGTGGATTTCGCTAACACAGTCCAGTCCCCTCCTCGTGAGGTTTCTAATTCTACTCCTCTTTGGGAAAATGAACCTATAGCACCGTCAAAAAGCTTGTGAGACATAAAAGGATGGATCTCATTTCCAGATTCTTCTATTTTAATAGAAACTAGGCTGGATGGGGTAATACCTCCATCGGCTGCGACGGCAATTATTCTATCCCCAGAAGGCAAGTTAATTGCGGCTTCCGCTTCGGAATCTCCACTGTTTATCTTTAATATTATTCTTCTATATGTAACTTTCATTTTTTCTTACGATTTTGAGATTGATAAAAATTCAACGGCTAATTATTAAGCCGTTGAATTTGTTTTTTTTCAAATACAGGACTATGCTTTACGCCCTGTCTCGTAAGCTCTGAAGGAAATTTTCACGTTTTCAGTATCAGCCTCAGTTGCAGCTGCTCCTACGCTAGATCCAGATGGGAAACGAACCTTAATTTCAAAAGCTTCTACGTCCCTAAGAATAAGGGGTAATTGAAGAGCGACGAATTTGTCTTCCGCCTTTATTTCTGTACCTTCTGGCACAAAGTCACTTACTTTTTTCTCCAGTAACTTTCTCCCGCTTTGCTCAATAATTAAATGAGCGTTTAAGAGAGCTGCTGGAAGAGATTTATTGAAGTTTATAGCTCCAAAATTAGCTGGATCACCTTTACCAACTCGAATCTCAATCGCATCGATCACTTTGGCTACATTTTGCTTAAAATAGTCACCATTAAAGGTTGTGGTTCCTTCTTTGCGATCCGTGGACGCTTCGACCATATTAATTGTACCACTAAGATCGCTAATTGCTTTAGTGACATAGTCAGTCGTTTCTCTCACAGAAACTCCACCTTTCATTATGGAGGTTTGTAATTCTTGGGAAAAATCCCCAGCTCTGTCCAATAATAATTGAACTACTGCATTTGCATTCTCAACTTGATTTACCATTTTAATTTATTTTAAGATTATTGTTTATTTTAAGATTATTGTTTTATTGTCTTGTGAGCCAACACATTAAATGACAGAAACAATAGTCTTAAACCTTCATTCTACCTAGTTGAGAAAACTAGATGCAGAAGGAGCCACAGAATCAGCAGATTCTACCTCTCGGTACCTATCAAAGTTAATTGTAGGGCTTGCTAAAAAAGACCCATGAGTCATAGGATTAGAAAGACCTACAGCACCTTGGACTATTTTGTCGACCATTGTCAACTCTTCTCCCTCCGCTTTCACGGGTACAACTTTTCGTACTTGGTCTGAAACAACGTTATATAAGGATCTCGCTGCAATTCCTAAACCAGCGTATTTAACGACTGTGCTTGGCGTAGAGCTATCCGTTAATCCAATAGCGATAGCAGAACCAGCTAACGTAAGAATTACATCGTTTCCTTTTTGGAACTTTACTGGAATAAGACTTTCTAAAGCCCCACCAGCCATCATACCAGTTACTACAGACAAGGCCTTAACGCCACCGTCCGTAATGTTTTTTTGGTTAAATTTTTGTGTTTTTAACATGATTAATTTTTATTTATTTGTTACTATTTCTTTTTTAACGCTTCGTACCCTTTATATGCTACAAATGATGTAACTAATAGACCACCAAAAAGTTGAAATGAATTTAATTTCAATCCACCTAAATCAAATTTTCGATTTAAAAATGTTTCTGAATCTTCTGGGTTTACTATGATAGGTATTTGAGGATTATTTGGTGCTGGAACTGGATTTGGCGTAGGTTGCTTTATCGGAGTTTGAATTGGCTTTGGACCACCAGTAACAGGTGACTTTATTGGTGTACTAATAGGTTCAAAGGGTAACATTCTTGGAGGCCCAGTATAAACAGGAGGTGTTGGCACAACTACAGGATTAGCATAAACAGGCCTACCAGGTTCTCCTTCTACGGGTGTAAAAACAGGAAGCCCACCAGGTGATTGTCCAGAACTTGTTGGAGGGGTATAAGTAAGAAATTGATTAGGCACTCTACCTAATCCATTTTCTTTTTTAAGATCTATTATTTTTAAATCCATTTTTTTTTATTTTAGAAGTTCTTTAATTTTTGGAAAAAACAAAATACCAGCAACTAATACACCTCCAGTAGCTATTAATGCTGTATTTGAAAAGCCTGGGATTAAAGATGCTTTTGTCACACCAGCGTCTTCAAAATTTCCTACTTGGTTGTTTCCTCCACTTGTTGGAGCTGAAGTATTATAACCGCCACTATTATTAGGAAGTGATCCACCAGTATTGGGATTTGGCTGTTCCATTGTTTGAAGAATCGCTTCACCTTCTTGTATTAAAGCAAATGATCTTACTTCCGTGACACCTCTTTTTAAACTTAGACTAGGTATAAGCTCACTATGTGATACTGTAGGTCGAGTAAATACTGGGCTAGGATCTTTCATAAAAGAATCCAAAGAATCCGAAGATTTTGTCTTATTTCCGCTTGATCCAGATTTTTGGTAATATTGATTTAACCAAGAATCTAAAGCTGGAATAAATTCATTTTTAATTTTTTCAGTACCTTTTAATAAAGAAGTCAAACTATCCATCGTCGGTGTGTTCCAACCTTCAGATTTTTTCTTTTTCACTGCTTTATCGAAAAGGATTATATCTAGCTTAAACTCAGCAACGGCTTCACCTAAAGCATTCATATTTTGAGAAATCACAGCTTCATTAATTGACTGAGTGCGTTCAAGTAAGATAGAAATTAAAATTTCACCATCCCTCTTTACCATAACAGGCTTATACCACCCTCTATCACTTCCAAATAAGCCACCCAATAGATCTCCTAAACCGCCAAAGACTTTTCCAAAAACATCACCAACAACTGGCAATTTCTCACCTAATCCACTCGCACCAAGGGCACTTATAACGCCAGCAACTCCAAGCCCTTGTAATTCTTGATTGGCGTATTGCGTAAAATATTGTTGCCAAATACTCATGTTATTTGGTTTGAACAAAAATCCATTGCTTTTAGCATCAGTAATCAAAATACCATTTGGTCGAGGCACGAAATACATACCACCAGATGTACCTCTCGAGTTTTGCAACTCTTTCATATAATTTTTCATAGGCACAAGATCTTGTCTTGTAAAACCTAATTTTTGGAATTGAGGAAAGCTTCCTTCAAAATTCTGGCTTTCTATAGTTTCTTGATTAGAGAAAGAACCAGCATTAGAGGAAGGACTCATCATTCCTTGATAGGGTAAACCATACATAAGTTTGTCTTTTTTGTCGCTAAAGACTACCTCTCGGTTATCCAAAATGGTTCCATCCAAATTGTAATAATCAGATAATCGTTTAGCATTAGTTAATTTTTGATTTTTTGGAACTACAGCATACACATGAGTGAATTGATCGGAATAGAAAGAGGGTTGCTTTACTTGGCGTATAATAGATTTATACCCCATTTCACGAAGCAAAGCACAGGCAAATATTGTAAAGGACTTACAATCGATACCTTTTTGCCTTACAGACCAAGAACACCCTGGAGATCTTAACCTTTGCATTTTCGCATCGGCTTCATACTGTATGTATGTTACTATAAAATTATGAACTGATTTGACCGTTGACTGTAAATTTGTTTGCTTTAATTTCTTAGCAAGTTCTTTGACTTGGTAAGATGATTTTTCTATCATATTCGCCATAAATTCAACTCCATCAGTCGTTGAATTTGAACCATTACCGTAAGATTTTACATTACAATTTGTTTCTTTTATATAAGCAGAAAAAGACGACCCATTTTGAATAGGTCGTCTTAATGCTTCTGTTATTTGAATGTTTTGGCTCATTTGTATTCAAATATGAATACATTAAATAATACCAAAATGCGAAATTTATAGATAGAGAGCTTTAGCGTTATTTAGCCTTAGATTTAGATATATTTATTTATATTAGGGTGCATTTCTCATTCGTAGAGTCTATATTCTATACATTGAATACATTCACTAATACCTTTTATGTAACCATCCTTGATTTTAGCTTCTGAACTATTTTGTTCAACAAATATTAAGGTTCCAGAATGCTTTTCAAATTCAAGGTCAAGATGAAGCGATTTTAAAAGTTGTTTACTTCTATGGTGCATTTCTTTTTCAATATTCATAGGGTATTTTATAAATCTAAATTCACGATTATCGGGTATATTAAATTTACCATCTGATATATCTAATTCTGAATTCAGTATTTGCGATTCCCATACGATATCATCCATTTGTTCTTGATTCAATTTCAAGTCGTGTTTTTTACTCATAAAATTAAAAAAGTCTTGGTACGCCTCTTCTTGTTCTTTTGAAATATCTGACATTGTTTGATTTTTTAGTGTATTGCTATTTTTTGTACCAACTGGGATTTGGTTTCCGTGTTGGTTTCCGTGTTGGTAATTAATAATTAAGCTATTTTTTGTTTTGGAAAATAACGTTTCTTTTCTGTATCATTTAGCTTTCGTCCATATCCAGCAACTTGTTGAAATAAAGTAAGTGTAGGTATATCATATTGCTTTAATTGATGATATCCAGCACTTTGTTGATTCGTGCTCAAAGTGGCTTTAATATCGCCAAAATTCTCCCATAAAACCGCAACTTTTATAAGAACGTTGTTTTTAAATATCAAATGAGTTTCTAAAATTGTATAATTCATAATTTTGTGTTTTTTAAATTGATATTTACCTTTTTATATATTCTACCAACTGGGATTTGGTTTCCGTGTTGGTATTCCTGTTAGTATTAAGACATTTATCGTTTGCTAACATTGGGTAAACCCCATTAAAACGGGGTTTACCCGTGTGTTGTGTGCAAGTGCTACGATACTGCTGAATTGAAAGTTCATCGCTACTTACCCGTTTTAATAATTTTTTCCCCACGCTCTTTTGCGCTAAGGCGCAATTGGGTTTAAGCCGAAATCGCTTCATATATCGTTTTTCTACCTTCCAAAACATCTTCCAAAGATTTATCTAGTAGGTCTGCCAATTCTACTTCGCAAATGATAC
>Ga0306910_1000294_pt1 | contig 28131 bp, 40 predicted proteins | sample AntRauMFilla2698_FD_190438 | JGI IMG/M metagenome (GOLD analysis project Ga0306910, IMG submission 190438) | Saline lake microbial communities from Rauer Islands, Antarctica - Metagenome Filla 2 #698 (v2) (version 2) | ecosystem: Environmental > Aquatic > Non-marine Saline and Alkaline > Saline ... | reverse complement strand
GCGCTCCCTGTTCTCGTTAAACCGTGAGATTTGGTACCGAATCAAAGCTGTGTTCAGCGACGGTACTGAGCTTTTTAGCTTCCCCATGGACATCGACGGGAACGACGAGACGCGTACCAAGATGGTTCGGCCACTCGGGGGCACTGCACAAGACGACCGCACAGCACCCCTGCCTGACACGCTGTTTCACCCCAACCCACGTATCCGTAAGCGGCTACAATTGGTGCACCGGTCGGTCATTCGGCGCTCCATTATTGCGCTTCAAGAGTTCACCGGCGTACGTCTTGCTGTCTTAAAGAAACGTAAATTTGGCACACGTTGCACCGCATGTTGGGACGAGTTCTCAAAGTCCGCTACGTATTCAAACTGCTCAGAATGCAACGGAACGGGTTGGGCTGGCGGAGGTTTTTACCCTGCGTTCCCTACCCTGGGTCGCGTGACAGAGGGTGGTATTCAGGCTCAGATTGAAAGCGAGGGCGAGACGAAGCTCATCCGCGCCAAGATAGACACCATCAATTTTCCGCGCCTTACACGGGGCGACGTCTTGGTAGAGATTGACTCTAATCGACGTTGGGAAGTCGATAGTGTGGACGAGCCGCGTCTACGGCGGCGTACGGTACTGCAGTTTACCCAGTGCACCGAGCTCGCACGTACGTCTGCCGTGTACAACGTTGACGCAACGCTGTCCGTCCCCGTGCTCGAACAGAAAGAAGCACCGTCTATTACAGAGCAAGCAGACCCTGCGACGTTTAGTGATTTGCTTATCTGGGCAGACAACACCGAAGACTTAGTGAGCGGCGCCGAAGTCACCACGTGGGGCCGTGACCCTGGCGAATCCCTTACAAACGTTGTTGCACCACTCGCAGGGCTGGACACGCGCAACACCTTGAGCGCCTTATTCACAGGCTCTGAAGCGCTCCGGTACTCCGCTGACCTACCCGGTCTTGAAGACAACACGTTTTCTGTAGTCGTAGACGTCGCAGACATAGACAAGCTCGCGACGTGTGTTCTCTGGTCCTTGGGCAACTCGGCGGATAATGACAGCTATTTAGCGCTTCAGACCTTCCCTGTAACACCAGGGGACGCGGGCACGTCGGTGTTTCGTATCATTGGGCGCGACGCGGGCGGTAACTTACATACGTCAACCAATGTTGCGTTTGCGGGTACAGAGTCGCGTGTCATATTCGTGCTCGATGGCTCTACCTACGACATCTACTTTGACGGGGTAAAAGCAGTCGATGCTGAGGCCTTTACCTGGTCTGTGCCTGCAGACTATGATCAGATAACGGTAGGTGCACTCGGTAGATCCTCCGATGCGTTCTTTTTGACCGGCGCGGTTAACGCTTTTGGAGTTTACACCGCCCCACTCGAGCCTGCAGAGATTGACCACATTCAAGCGTATCTGGCGTAAGGACACATTATGAGCAACGAAAACACACGTCTTGGGCGGCAAATCGGCCTGGCCCTTATCAAAGAAGCCATGTTTCCCGGCATGATGGCTCCTCCACAGCTTACAGAGCCAGACAACACCCGCTACACCATCGGCGGCGCAACAGGCGGTGCGCTGGCAGGTGGCGCCGCGGGCGCAGGGCTGGGCGACCTCATTGCAGGCCAGACAAAACGGCATGTACTCAACATACCCATCCCGGGTACCCAGCGTGTTGAAAACGCGCAAGGACGCCTCATAGGCGGCGCTCTTGGCGCCGCATTGGGCGGGGCAGGCGGGTACTTGGCGGGCGACGATTACGGCGACGAGCAAGAGCGGAAAATCCGTAACACGCTCCAAGACCAAATGCTGACCCGTCTCTTGCGTGCTCAAGGCCAGGGATGAGCCCAGTAGAAGACGAGTACAACTCAGGGGGCTTGATCCTCATAAACTCGCCTTTGAACATATTGGCGAAGTTTACGGTGTTTCTGCGTGACCGGTTTAGCCAATCAAATTTGCCGTGGCAGTACTCGTCAAATGAAGCGGACACCGACATCCACATCAACGTGGAGTACAGCCTCGACAAAGAGATTGAGAACCTGTCACCCGCTGTCATCGTGGGCAGAGGTTCTGTCGTGCATGGACAGACAACGGTCGGTGACCGCGACCAGAACTCAAACGACGAGCTTTTTGTCCAAGGCTCCAACAAATACCGCATGGCCGAGATGGACATGCGGCTGCAGTGTATCGGGCAAACCTACGCAGAAGTCAGCATTGTCGCAGACATCGTTCAGTCCGCTATCAGCATGTCACAGCAGATTTTGACCAAAGCATTTACACTGCAAAACGTGGGTCCCGTTGTCGCAAGTCAGGTCGTGCCGTACGAGCGTGACGAGGATAAGTTCTCTTGTAACGTCGACTTCCGCGTGACGTTTGAACAGCGTTGGTACCAGGTGCCCGCGGCGCCGCGACTGTCTGGCGTCAAATTTAGCACCCGCATAAACGATGAAGCCGCCGAATACGTGCACACGTTAACCTTGATCGACACGGATGTATGACGCATGATGTCGGTCGTTCCGATCTTGTAGTTGTGCAAACACTTGATCCTCCGTAGAATCGGCCTGTAAGGATCTAGCGTCAAAGCACGCCAGAATTGCTAGGAGAAGCCACATGGCCGCATTGCGCCCCGTAGTTCTCGTTTTTCAAGAGTTCGCTGAGGTAACAGCTGCCGCAGCTACGCCTGACCTTGAAACACTCATCGTAGGTCCCGCGTATCACTGCATCGACTACCCCGCTGACTCCGACGACGGCGGCGCAGGGGCGTACGGCAGCCTGACCGCGGACAACATCCTCGCCGGCGGAGGCGCCGAAGGGCTGCCTCTTCTTGGCGCCGACGCGATCGTTCTTAGCGACCCTCCAGGGAACGTGACGGGCGCGCTACTCGACGCCAGCTCGGTCGTTGTGTACGGCGAAGATGTTTTGCTCCAAATCACAGACGGCTCGGGTGACTTTTCCGTCACACCGCCTGATGAGAACTTGTTCACAGGCGGTGGTGGCGAAGATTTTGATGCACTTGGCGTGCGTCCTGGGGACCGGTTTGTGTCCACAGGCTCAGGCGGTTCTGAGACCATCTTGTTCACTATCCAAGAAGTAGGCGGATTCGCCGGCTCAACGCTTAACGCAGACGAGCTGCGCATGACGTCGAACTTTGCTGCGGCAGGCACAGACATCGACGGGGCGGCTTATTCTGGCGCCTCCGAGTCAGGCCGTATCTACCGTATTGAGCGCGCGCTTACAGAAGCTGTCGAGCTCGATGCAAGCTTCGTTGCCATCTCTGGTAACGAGATCATTATTGAGGGCGGTGTCACGTACCTCACAGACATCAACGGTGACGGTGCGGACGAGTCCTACCAGGTTAACTACGCCAACACGTTTGTCGGGTACTGTTCACTCCGACAAGACCTGGCGGACGTTGGAGAGATCTCGGACTCATCGCTCATCGAAACGACCATGGGCGCCGTCGACGAGCGTAACCCGCTTGCCACTGGCGTATCCGTAGCGCTTCAAAATACGACTACGTCGATTAAGTACTACGGCATCACAAGCGACAACCTTAACGGGGCATCGGACCGGGTGTCTGGCTACACCGCCATGCTGGATGCGATTGAGGCCCGGAGTGACATCTACTGCATCGTACCGCTGGCCAGTGAGCTAAGCGTCGTCACCGCTATCAAGACGAGTGTTGAAGGGCTTGCAGACCCTGAAATCTCAAACTTCCGCGTCGTTATCGGCTCGTCGGCGGGCTTGCCCGACACGAATACGATCTCTGACGCGTCGATTACGGGCGTGACGGAGACCGTCAGCGGCGACAGCGTCACCGTGTTCGTGGACGCTTCCGAGGACTTCGAGACAGACGGCGCCCGCTCCGGCGACACCCTCGCAGTTGTCACCGACGCAAACGGAACGCCCCGTGTTGGCAGCTTCACTGTTGGCAACCTGCTCAACCAAGGCGATGGGTTCTTCGTCGGATCCACCATCCCAGGCAGCACGGGGGACTCCGCTGCGGCGAGCTACTACATCCTTCGCGGCGCAGGGGCAACGCAGCGTACGCTTACGAGTGCCGTAGGGACCGTTAGCGCGTCCGAGACGCTCGACGTTGACGACGACGACCGCAACACCGACGACGTCGGGCGTATTATCCGGCTGTCCGGCACCATCACAGACGACGCCGACTCACCTGTCGGGAACAACGACTACCTCATCACCGCTGTGGGGCTGGCGGGCTCTGGTGTCGCTGGCAGTACGACTGAGTACACAATCGAGCGTAACGGCGACAATTGGTCCGCGTCTGACGGGGGCCTCACCGCCTCGATCATCAGCCCGGTGTCCTCGTCTGTCGGCGGCACTCTGGTGTCGCGCAACGCGTTTCGTCAAATCCTCGACACCAGCGCAACCTTTGTCACCGACGGTGTCATTGTCGGCGACCTTATCGAGGTGCCACTTCCGCCTGTCGACGAGGGAGCCGACTTCTCTGGAAGCGTCTACACGGCCGTCGTCGCATCGATTGAGTCCGAACAGCGTCTCATCTTCGCGTCAGGCACGGACATCCCAGCACCTGACTCCACTGCCGGCTACCTTGGTGGCGGCGGCGACACGTTGGGCTATCAAATCGTACGCGACTTGAGCAAAGCAAATCAGGTCACAGAACTCATCTCGGTTGTCGAGTCGCTGAACTCGAAACGGGTCGTGATGGTGTGGCCAGACTCTGTTGAGCTCTCCGGCGTCCAGAACAACAACACTGGCGTCGCAAGCCCGCAGCCCGGTTACTACCTGGCGTGCGTCGTTGGCGGTCTGTCCGCAGGTCTGCCTCCGCATCAGGGTTTCACAAACCTCGGCGTGGCGGGCGTAGACAAAATCAACAACTCGACGCGATACTTTACCGAGACGCAGCTTACTGACCTGTCGAACGCTGGTTGGTACCTGTTCGTCCAAGAGACAGAGTCGTCACTGCCGTTCTGTCTGCACCAACTCACGACCGATGTAACGTCGACACAAACCGGCGAACTGTCGCTGGTCCGTACCTTCGACTTCGTCAGCATCTTCTACAGGGACATCCTGGACGATTTCCTGGGACGCTACAACGTCATCGATTCCACAATCGACATCCTGCGCGAGGCGCTTAACGGCGGTACCGCGCAGCTTCAGTCGCAGCGTCTCCCACGTATTGGGGCGCCGCTTATCACCGCGACGGTCGAGTCTATCGAGCCTTTCGACGGCCAGGCAGACCGCGTCGACGTCCGTATGACGGTAGACTTCCCCGTACCTCTTAACCGTATCGGCCTACGCCTGATCGCATAAAGGAGCACACATGCCTGACTCAAACAATTATGGAGCTATTATCGGCGGTGGCCTTGGCGGTCTTTTAGGGCCGTACGGGGCTGCAGCGGGCGGTGGCCTTGGCGGCGCAGCAGGCGCAGACGAGCTTCACGGCTGGGCAGGTCTTGGCGGCGCGGGCGGCGGCATGGTAGGAAGCCTGGGCGGCAGTATCGCAGGCGGTCTTGGCGGTGCAGGTCTCGGCGCACTCGTCGCCGCCATTCAAGGCGAAGACCCTTCTGAGTACGGCGCCGCTGGCGGTATCGGCGGCGCGCTCCTTGGCAGCGCAATCGGGTCTGGCCTGGGCGCGAACTGGGGCGCTAGCGAAGGGGTCGACGAGCGGAAGGCCGAACTCATGCGGCGCCAGTTACTTCAAAACTACACACAGAAAAACTCATCCGTACAAGAGACCCCCATGTCACACGAAAAAGTAGCCTACGCTCGCGGTGCGCTCACGAAGCTTGCCGAGCACAACGTCGATGCTCCGACCTTCATTGCACATGCGATGTTGTCGGAGAATCGAGGGTCGCTCAAAGTTGCAAGCCTCATTATGCAGGGATGGGGCATTGAAAAACTTGGGTCGCGGGCAGGAGCGGGCAGCGCTCAGGAACTTTTCGACTCAATGCGCGCAATGCTTCAGCGCGGGGAACTCGACGTGGGAGGGCGCCCCTCTTTGAATGCGCTCAAAGATAGTTTGGAAGAGTCTATGGGAGGCGCGGAAGCGGCAGCCGCACGGCGCGCAAACGTTCCGCGCCCCCCAAATCCTATGGAATCCGTCGAAATTGACCCTGAAATCGCGCAGCAGCTCGACATCACCGCTGGCAACCGTATGGCGGGCGGAGGCTTCACGCGTCCGAACGCGCCTAGCCCGTATGCCGCAGGTCCGAGCCCTGTCGAGTCAGGCCCATACATGAACGCGGCTGGCGGCGGTGCAATGATACCTGCTAACCCCCGCGCTATTGATGGCGGTGCGCCGCAAGATTCGGCCGGCCTTAGCCCCGCTCTCCTCGCTGCACTTGGACTGGGCGGTGCAGGTGCGGTAGGTGGCGTTGGTTACGGAATGTCCTCACCAGACACCACGGGTAACAAGCTTCGTGACCTGCTGGGAATGGACACCAAGAATCGATTCCAAATGGCCATGGGGTAATCCAAATGCACAAGCTCGCATCTCTAAATCTCGGTAACAACCTGGACCGCGCATACTTGTACGGGTTTCAAACGAAACTCGCCGAGTACGGTCTGTCGCTGGACGACTTCCTCTACATGGAGGAAAAGACAGCTGGTGTGTTCGGACGTATCGCTGATTCCTTCCGCGCACTGACGCGGGTGGGCGACGAAGTCGGGCAGTTCCGCCAGGCGGGACGCGCGGCTTCAGACCTGTCGCGGTCCGCAGACGAGGCGGTCGCTAAAGGGCATCGGATGGCTGACGACCTCGACACCATGAAAAACGCACCCACCCAGCTGCCGAATAGTGGTCGGGTTTACACCGACGTACGGCAAAACGCTGTTAACCAGGTCAACCGCGCAGACAACCTACAAAATCAGGCTTCCACATTGCGGCAAAACCGCGTGAGGAACCTGAAAGACTATGGGAAAGAAGTCGCTCCCGCAGTAGGTATCACCGCTGCAGGCGGTGGCGGTCTTGCGTACGGCGCAGGCGACGCGGGCACGACGGGCAACCAGATGCGTAACATGTCTAACCAGTACCTCGGTACTGATTTCGATACACAGTCGCGCTTCGGCGCGCTGTTCGGGTAACACCAGAGAGGTTTTAAAATGGCAGGTCAACCAGTTGGAGCCACAACCCGCGCGACCGAATGGTCGTTCCAAGAGAACTACGTGGAACGGCTCATGGACAACGCCGCGTTCACGTCGGCGCACCCCAACAACACGTTGGTGCTGGCTGGGCCTGCGCGTTTGCCAAAAGGCAGTGCAACGGACCAAAACTCGTTCGCGGATGCGATGCTCCCTATCGGCATGATTCAGAACATGAGCGTGGGTAACTCCGCGCCTGTTCAGCCCATGCAAATGCTTGGGTCGGGACGTTCGTTCTTCCTCCGCGGAAAAGGCCAGGTCACCTTCAACATGGGGCGGCTTTGGGTCAACGGGCGGAACATTCTGCGGGCGCTTTACACGCAAGCTGTGCGAAACGACCTCGACGTCACGCGTTTTGGTGAGCCGCCCGTCTCAGCGCCAAGCGGGAATGAGAGCGAGCAGTTCTTCTTGAACCTCGACTCTGAGCTCTTCTACATCCCGATTGGTCTGGCGGTCTTGTTCCGTTCGATCACGCACGACACCGTCGGCGCGTTCTACATCGAACTGTGCATGATCAACCAGTGGTCGACCGCGTTTGCCGCAGGCCAAAACATGGTCATGGAAAACGTGTCGGGTCTTGGTGACCGGATTCGTCCCATCCTGCCGTCGTCGTTCCGTGGTCCAGATAACAGCCTGACCTCGTCGACGATTATCTCGGATGTGCTCAAGCAGAGCAGCGTACCGTTTAACGGCGGCCCAACGCCTGAGATTCTCACCCGGTAACTTGGTTTTATAGACCAACGCGGCTACCTTTGGTTCAAAGCCAGAGGTAGCCGCTTATGTATAAGCTCTTTTCTGAATCGGGGTCGACATCTGCCGAGGCACTCAGCGACGCAGGTACTGAGCGCTTTCGTGGGTCCCCATTTTCGCCGCAATCCGGTCCCAAGATATCCGAAAGGTGTGCGGTCCACTCCGTCTATCCTGACCGCTACACATGCGACATTTTCACCGAGACAGGACGCTTCCTAACAGGCGTTCCGTGGCCCGGTGTGGACGGGGGCGTCAACGCGCCTCGTATTGGCCAGCAGATGGTCGCCGACTTCACTCTGGGCGCGCCGCGGCTATCGCTGCAGACCGCAGACCGCCAAACAACCGACGACGGGCAGACCTCGTTCACCACAGCCCCTACGTCAGACGTCGGGGGCCAAGATCCCGTCTACGCAGACGCAGGAACAGGCAACGCACGCGGAAATTTGCCTCGAGACGTGCTCCCAGGCGACTGGCTTCAAGTAGGGGACTTAGGAAACATGCTCGGAGTGCTCGAGGGCGGTGCAACCATCGTCAAAGCGTCTGAGCTTGCCCAAATCATCGCTACGCAGGCCCAAAACCTCCTAAAACTGGTCGGGCAGAACTTCGCGCTCTACACCGGTGCCGGAGAGCTGCGTTTTGACACGACCGGCGGCAAAACCTCGATGGTTTTGCGTGCTGGCGCCGACAATGAGACCGAGTCGGACCCTCGGACCGCCGAAAACTTCCGAATTCGCCTCGAAATGGGTGATGAAGGCGAATTAGTCGATTTTCGGGTCACAGACGGTACAGGGCGCATTCTCCAGCGCCTCCACATCGACCCTGATGGCCGTGTAGAGACTGAATCCAAGCGCCGCACCGACGTCATCAACGAAGACCGGCGTACAGAGGTCAGCGAGAACGACGTACGCGTCGTTGGCGGCAACGTAGCCGACCGCGTAGGTGGAACGGTCGTTCAAGAGGTGTCGGGGAGCGTTAATACGCTCGCTGGGGGCACGGTACGCTCTCGTGCAGGCGGGGACGCCGCAATGAGTGCTGGGCATGACGTCCTAGTCAACGCAGCGCGCAACGCGCGCTTCTCCACCGGTGGCCAGGTCGTTGGCTCAGACCCCTCAATGTTGTTCACCGTCGCAAATGGTGACGTAAGCTTTGACGTGGGCAACCCTGCGGCCGGCGACACCCAAGTTAGACAATCAGGGTTCAACGTAGACCTGTACACCGGCAGTTTTTCGGTCTCGACAATCGCGGGCGAGATTGACTTCGTGTCTCCTATACCGGGGAGCGTAAAGCTTGGCGGCATATCGGGTGCAAACGGCGCCTTTAGCGTCATGATCTATGAGTTTTTCGACATCTTCATGGAAATCTTCGGTTTCTTGCTCGACACGCACACGCACTTACAGCCTGCACTTGGCGGCGTTCCCACGACGCCTCCAACGGTTCCCATATGGCAGAGCTCACGTGCGTTCTTCGAACTCTCAAAGTCCAAGTACATTAAAACAGGCGGATAAATGGCCTCTTGGAGAGACGTATCACTCACCATACCAGCGGTGCCTGCACTGGACGCTGCCGCAGAGGCAGCGGAGACTGCCGCAGACGCCGCCTTGCCTGTTGCGCGCACTACTGCCGCTATTTTACGGGCTATTGCTACGTTTCAAGACGGGCAAGATCTCGTAGCGGATATTGTGCGAGAGTCTGCTGAGGCGTTGGACCAGACACTGTCTGACTTTTTGTCCCCGAGTGTCGGGCACGCGTTGTTCATCCCTCCGATACCCCCGTTTCGGCGAGACTCCGCTGGGCCACTTGTCCCTGTACGTAAGCTCGAAGACATCGTCTACAACACCGACCTTATCCGGGGGCCATTCGACGACCTGGTCGCAGACGGCGGCAACTACGGTCTGTACCGAAAGTTTGTAGAGTCCATATTCGACCCAGGCGACTACGCCCGGCCCACGTATGACAGCGACGCATACATAGGCGGCGTCATTTTGGTGTTCGGAAACCCCACGTTTGCTACAACAATCCAAGGTCTTCTGCAGCTGGACAACTTAACAGGTGGTGCGCTCAATATCCGCGCCGACAACTACCAACTACCTGTACCGCAAAACGTCAAAGCACGTCCCATCGCTACACCGGCTAAGGCGACGTTATCGAGCTTAAACGTGGTCATCACGTCTCAGGTCCCGGGCGAAGAAAAGCTTACTTTCTCAGACGAAGTGCTACCGTTTGCTGAGCGTCCTGCGCCTCCGCAAGACTTCGCCGTGCGTGTAAGCTGGGACCGCCCGCCTGTAGTGCGGTTGGACGTAGGATTTGGCCGGTATGTCTACCAGCTAAAAAAGTGGCACGTGTACGTGAAGAAAGGCGGGCGCATCTTGCCCGGCGAGGACTTAGCCTCTTTTGAGCAGTACGCCTTCGACATCAAATCTGCTGGGTACAGCGTACGTCCCGGAGGCCTTCTGTCTGGCACTGCCGACGTGGCCGCCAACTTCAGCGGTGTCGTCCTTACCGACTTGGAGTCAACGAACACCTACTACGTAAGTGTCGCGTACACCGTCGAGATACAAGACTTAGACAACGACACCGCAGACACCCTGACGCCCACCGTCGCGGCGTTGAGCAATCAGGTGCGCGTAAACCTGTCCGAGCAAGCGCCGTACAACCAGATCATGGACGGCCTTCCGCCAGACTGGTTGGCCTTATCGAGTCCGTTGGCGTTCTTTCCCATCATTCAAGACAGTGTACGCCAGGCACGGGCGGCGCTCGACGTTGTGCTCTCTAACTATGCCGACTACAGCAACGAGGTCTCTGCAATCGCGGACCGCATCGAAGATGTGGTCGAATCCATCAATGAACTGGCTCAGGACGTTGCGGCAACAACAGAGCGCAGCGCCAACATCATCGACGAAATCGAGCTAGGCGCGTATGCCTCTGCTTTTTCGGGGCGGGGCGGCCTTCCGTTCTTGATTAAAACAGTGGGCGACCTGCTTCTGGCGTCTGAGACAGAGAACAAGCCCCCGTTCACGCGCGGCGACGAAGCCGTCAGTGCGCTTGTCCTTGTGACAGGCGCAGACTCTCCAACGGGCGTAAAAACGTTTATTTCACTGTGCGAGAGGCTGTTCGGCGCCATAACGGAGGAGAACGTCCGCGCGCAGGGCATTAGCTTGATTGACCGTGTTGAGGGAGACGGGTACGCGTTCGATGTAGGCGAAGATGGCCAACCCACTGAACCGGGAGACGGATTTGAGCCTCCCGTCGTCCCGCCGGCCCAAGACCTTGGCGTTGTTGATGAAGACCCTTGCTGATAACGTTGACCCTGTGCCCAGATCTACGTACATTCGTAAGACCAATCAGGAGACTTTATGGCTACGGTAGCAATAACCAACCACTCAGGCCCAGAGATTAACCTGTGTGATCCTCGAGGAGGATTCAGCGTTATGCTTAAGCTCGACAAAAAAGTCGAGTTTGAAGCGGACGACGGGCGCCTCAACGCTCTCATGGGTCACCTCGTGAATCTCGTTAACTGGGGATTCCCAGACAAAGACCCAGCGTTTACCGTCAAGGTCGTGGAGTAACTCATGGCGGACGAGCTCAGTTGGGACACCGCCATATCCGAAGCAGATTTGGGGGCGGCGCCCACAGCTACATCAGACAACAACGTCGTGGACGCACGCACCGCTGTGACCGTTGCTTTGTCCGCGGACATCGCAGACGGCACCGACCCTTACCTCGAAATTGAGGTGTATTTTTGGGATGCACAGGCAAGTGAGTTCTTCCCCACGGGGGACATGTACCGCTTGCAGCCTGCGTCGGGGAACCTGGCCATACTGGCCTCTAACGGGCTGTACTTAGGGTTCGTTGCGACCGCTCGCGGTACCGTCGCCCCTACATCGTACAATTTAGACGTTGGAACCCGGAGCACGTAATGCCACGAGACTTCAAAAAAGATCGCCGCGTACGTTTACACGGTAAACCCGAAGAAGAACGTGCGTGGGCAGCAATTATGGTGCTTACACAGGGGAAGACCTGGGTTGGCCTCGACGAAGTTGGAGACTTCTTGCGTATGCGCCAGCACGAGGCGGACCGGGCCGGTCGCGACCCTAAAGACCCGTCCACACGGTACACCCTGCCCAAAAGCGTTATCAAGTGGCCCAAAGGCTGGGAAGACGCCACCATCGCACGCGCAGTGTCTCTGGCGATGGACCATCGAACTGTCGAGCACCGGCACAACCAAACACCGTCCGGGCGTGTAAATGAGTTTTGTGCTATCCCACAAGCAGAGCACGATCTGTGGACGTACCAAAATACATCACTGCCCCAACCTGAGGGCGGATTCCCTACACCACACCAACGAGCAAGCTAATGTCTGACACAACGACAACCAAACTGGTCCCTTTGAAGCGTCTACTCGACGCACTCTTCTCGAACACGAACGTCACCTTGGCTGACCACAGCGCGGTCGGTAAGGCTCTTGCCGCGGCAGCCGTCCAGCACGGCGTTCAGCCCAAAGACCTTCATGTTGTAGAAGTGACGCGCGAGGTGGCAGGTAAAAAAGTGCGTTCCTACGACGTTGGGTTTACCAACACAGACCCTTCCAACGTTGGCGACGTTATCACGATTACTGAATCTAACAGCCGCGTGTGGCAGCCCATCAGCCGGGCCAACCAAGTAGAAAGCCTCCTCCCCCGTGAAGAGGAAGAGGCTGTTGAGCCAACCGCTTAAGCGGTTGGGCGTGGTGGACGTGGTGGACGGATTTCAATCCAGCGGATTTCAATCCAGGGGGTTGTCTGTGGTTCAAACATGTTCATGTTTTCTCCTTTGGAGTGGTTAGTGTGATGTACACGTTGTGTGTACACCTTCTTATGCCACATCTGCAGGGGAGTCTTCGGAAGGCTCTAAGGCTTCGACAAACGCCTCATAATGCTCGTTAAGCGCTGTGCGCTCATCTACGGTCAGTCCATCGTAGACATTTTCTGCACGTAAATCCGACGCCATCGCGCCCGCCATGGTCGCCGACGCACACTCTAAAAGACGTTGATACGCTGTGACGACCTTATCCCGGTCTAAGACGCGCTCAGTCATCTTGAACCTCGTCGACTAAGCGTTTGCTTGGCCGGTACATCACGTGCGTGCGCGGGTCCGATGTGCGAATCGCCTCTTCATGTATGTCCCAGTAACGTCGGCCGTCCCGTTGCTCGACGTAGAACGTACCCAGCCCACGGAGCGTGACTCTACCCCCGCTTGAAAGCTGCTTAGAGATTTGATTCAGAATGGTGTTGATGACGTCTCGAGACGCCTCTTTAGTGAGCCCACGTTCTTGCGCGATGGCGTCCGTTAGGCCAGCTTTGGTAAGCGATTCTTCTGACATGTACTATCCTGTAATTCGTGGTCAGTGCGTTACTTGTCAGATATTACCCGAGGTTGCCCCCGAGCGAAAAGACTTAAAGTCTCCCGGCTTTGTGGGTTTAAAGCTCTTTTTGGGCTTGGGCGGTTTTACGGGTTCCACAGACGGCGCTTCTAAGTCTTTGCCGCCGAGCATGTCGCGTACTTTGTTGACCTTAGCCTGCGACATCTTAGTTGAGCCCGCACCTTGTACGTCTGTCTTGATGCTTGGCTGCTTAGGCGTCGTCATCGGGGCGTTGTTAGGGCCTGGCACTTCCGGAATGGGCGGTGCAGGGGGCGTGGGCGGCCGTAGTGCTGCGCGCGGGTTGGCAACGGACATGTTTTGTGTGTTGGGCCCATTAGAGGGCCCAGCAGCGGGCGGCATGCCTGTGGTGGGAGACGTATTTTCGCCACGCATGGCGGCTGCGAGCTTCCGTAAACGCTGTTGTGGTGTCATTTGCCTACCTGCTACCGTCTTGTAGTTACCGCTTACACATGAGTCTACTATGCCAGATACATTGCCAAAGCTCGAGGTCGACCACCAGCCCAGCGAACACAAACCGCGTACGGCACACCGTCTGCGTTATGTGTGGTCTAAAATCTACATCGGGATTGTGCCTTTATCGCTGGCGTTAGGCGCCTCTATTGCGTTTAGCCTTGGCAACGATCACGTAGGCCAGCTTATCGCCATGTGGGCCGTCGTGGGGCTGCATATCCTTGTCCTGGCTGTAGCCGGCTGGTTCATGTGGCGTAAGGGGTACGCCGTCTACACGATGCATGGGATACGCGTTGAGTTCTTAACCAAAGACTACTACATCCCGCCTGCCATGCTTGAGCACTACGCGTACGCACACGTCATCGCGCCCATGTCGAAGCGTATGCCTTTAGCGTGGGAATCGTTGTCGGGTAACAGGCTCACGTTTGTAGATCACCTTGTCGACGCCGGTACCAAGGGCGAGGTATGGGGCGCAACGTACCCAGGCCGGACAACGCGGAGTGTTATTTACGCGCCTTACGCGCTGCACCCCGGCGTCACCGCGTGGGAGCTCAAGCTGCAGCTGTGTCAGGTATTGTTCCCAGGACAGTCAGAAGCAGACGACATCGCCTGGCTCCGTAGCGTGGGACTCGCGTAGCTTTTCTCTGTACACGTCCCAGGGCACCGATGAAATCCGGTCCCTTTCGTGCGTTACGGCCCAGTGGTCGTCGGCGCCTTCAGGGCGTATGCGTAGTGTCTCGCCAGGATCAAGCCGTACCAACCCGTAGCTTGCACAAGCCTTTCGCCCGTTTGTTGCCTGGTAATGTTTGATGCCTGTGAGCATCGTACGTGTGTCGGCCATCTGCGTGCGCCAAAACCCGCGCCCGCTGTACACCGTAGGAGACCACGTCGACACGCGTATCAGAACGGCTTCTACGTCCGATAGATGCTCGTGCGGTTTGGCCCAGACCAGAAAGTGGTCGCCGTCTTTAGGACGTACCCAGAACGGGAACACGTCGTGGAGTTTACCGTCCTGAATTTGGGCGGGGTTTTTGTCGTGTAGCGTGATCATGTGCGCCGGGCCGGGCGTGTCGGGGTCTCCGAGTGCAACAAACGCGTTGCCGCGGTTGGAGTACTCTACAGCTACCCCCTCGGTCAGCTTCCGGTTTTCCCAGTTGTATATACGCATACAAATTGTGTCATGAGGTCGGCCCATCGGCCGTGCACCCTACGTAAACAAACGTACTTCACCAGCGTATGGTTGCACAAGGGTCGTGGCACCAGGATAATGCCGTATGGCAATCGACCCCAAACGCGTATGGGCGCGGTCTTGCAACTCCGCGTCTTCGCCTGGTTGAAGAAGTGGTCACGCACTACGAGACCGTAAACAACGGAAATCAGTTTCAATGCGTGGGTGCGTGGCGCTCCAAGCCCACGTTTTCTACTGCAGGACGCGTGAACACAGTCCGTGTGACGTTCGATTTCGTAAAAATGGTGGCAGACAACCCTATTGAATGGCGGGTCGTCTACGAGCCCGAACTTGACCCACCGGCATGGAAAGAGGCAGACGGTTACGCCGCAACCGAAACAGCCACAGAGTTTGCCCTTGGACCGATTGACTTTAACCCCGCGGACTCTATCCCCGTTCTAAAAGACGTCAACATTTCTGCGAGCAAAACCACTGCTACCGCAGCGGCCGTAGAGCGTGTGGAGGTAGTTTTGGCGGCGGGTAAGCAGTGCGCTCTTCTCGTACGTAATCTGACGAACACCCAAGCGGTCCTCGACTATGTGGTCGCGGTCACAGAGAGTTGGTAAGGGCTAAAGAAAAACGCCGCCCTTAGCTTCAAAGGCGGCGCTCCTTTCCCCGTGTCCCCACACGAAACTTACAGCTCGTCGAACTCGACGGTGGTCTGTACTTTCTTTTTGACCTTGAATTCTCGTTTGACGTGAACGACCGCCAGGTGCAGCGAGTCCGCATCCGACTCTTTGACCTGCTCACCGATGTAGGTCACGACGTCATCGATACGCCGAAACTTAGGCTGGTCTTCTGGCATCGTGTACGTCTTGGTGCCGTTGTCGTTCTCCTGGACGATCGCCATGCCCATGGTACCGATCTGGCGGCGTCCGGACTCTTCTGCGTCCTCAGCATCTTCTTCTTCTTCGACTTCTTCTTCGACCATTTCTTCTTCGTACTCTTCCACGTCTGCTTCCTCATGTCCGTAGGCGTCGGCGCTCATGTTGTTCTCCGTAGGCTAAAAAATTGCTGGGAGGACGTAGTGTCACTCCCAGCAACTTTGTACCCGAAAGTCAGACGTGTTGTCACGTCAAACTCAGTCTTTGCCGTCCGTGGCATCCGTGGTTGTGGCGTCTGATGCACTAGTTACACCGGCATCACTGCTGCGTGCCGTCGTGGCATCCTTCTTAACCTCAGACGCGTCGGGTTGCTCCAGGTTGGGGGCCTCTGCAGGCTCACAACCGAGGAGGACTACAATTGAGATGATCAGAATTGAAAAGAGGTGCATGTGGTGTCCTTCGTTTAAAACCAGTCTACGCCGAATACGTAATGGCGGTATCGCCACGGCGGCGTCCCCTTGAGTTTGCTCGTGGGGTAAACTTTTAGGAGCTCGTCCCCGAAGGTCGTGACTCCTTTCTCCAAGCCCTCTTCATACTGGAAATGCCACCACTCCGCACCCCCGTTGTTCTTTTTGCCCCGCCTAAAAAAGGAGCGCCGCGCAGAAATAGGCTCAAAGCCTTCCTGCTGCAGCAGCTCGGTGAGGTTAATGAACGTCCCTTCAGTGGGGACAATGACCTGTGGGTAACCTGTGGATTTGTCTGCCTTCTCATAGGTCACCCCGTCCAGCTTCATGGGGTAACCCGTGGGGCAGCGCGCCCACACGATGAATTTACGGTCGTCTTCGGGGTCAACCGTGCACACAAACGGGTCTTTGTGCGGGTCGACCATCGCGGAGTAGACAAACAAGTCGAATGCTCGGCCTACGTAGTGCATAGACGTCGCGCTACGATTAGCGCTGACGTTCGCGTGAAGGCCGCGTAGGCCTCCCGAAGAGGTCAAGTGGCCCCCGTGCTCTTCTAGGACATCCTTTGCCCGTAGAAGCGCTAAGGCGGTGTCTTCGCGCAGCCGGAAGTTGTCGTACCCTGACCCGTTGTACGGCTTGGCCCCTGTTACGCGCACAACGTCTTGGCGCGTCGTGGGCTCCTCAAATGAGGCGTTCTTCTCAAGATAAGACCACGTAACACGCCCAACGATGCCATCGGCTAAGATACCCTGAGACGTCTGAAAATCCTCGACCGACTGCTCGGTTTGCGTACCGAATATGCCGTCCGTATGGGCGCCCAAAAGACTTTGTAGACGTTTTACTTCGGGGCCTGAATCGCCGCGGCGTAGTGTTCTCATCGGTGTCCTCGTGGGCAAGTCTGCGCAGATATCGAAGGGTGGCGTAGATATACATGACCAGACAGGGCACGGCCAGTACAGGGTCGACTAACCACCAGGTGTTGTTGACGAAATTCATAGTGACACTCCTTGTCACGTGACGTCTGCGGGGTGGGCCAGCTCACAAAACCTGCGACACCACTGACAGTGATGACGCTACAGGCTACGTAAGTGAGTACTCGGGTAGGGTTTACCATGGTTCAAAGCGCTCAGTAGTGTCGTCGAACACCCTCCATTCTGCGTCATACACCATACCAAAACAACAGCCCTGCGATATCCATGTCTCCTTGAAAAGGCGCCCAGACTCAAACACGAGCACGGGTACACGTACGAGCAGACATTTCCGAGATGGGCGTCTCCTCCCCGTCACGTCCGCGCCAAAATTTCGCGTCAGATAGGCCTATGAGTACGTCATTAGGCATCGTTTTCCCCTTATTTTTTAAGGATTTGCGTTAGACGACCACAATTTGCTCAGCCGCGCGTGAATACGCGACGTACATCATCTTACCGTGCATCAGAGGGTCGTATTTGAGCGTGTTGATGTCGCGCTCGAGAATAAATGTCTGCGGGTACGTTGAGCCTTGCGAGGCGTGAATGGTCTGTGCGTACGCAGGCGAGAATCGCGGGAATGCGTCCTTGAACTCGTAGAACTCGTTCCAGGCTGCCTTACGTTTTTTCGCAAGTGCGTCCTTTTCGTCGGGGTGCGCGGCTGCGTACTCCGCGGCGACTTCCTGTGCGGCGTTCTTGAGCTCTTTTTTACGTTTGTGGAACGTAGGCGCCTGGTCTGTGTCACATGTGTGGATAGCACCAAACAGCTGGCCCGCAAGACGCAGCTCCCAGCACTTCATCCCTAAATGAGTCGTCTCATACGCCGTATCTACGATGAACTCTTGCTGCGCAAACCACGATCCCGAGCTGTCTTTGGCCACGACGCGGTCACCCGGCACAAACGAGGGCACGTCATCTCCGAAGAGTTTCTTGCGCACCGTGCTGTTCGCTAAGTCAACGAACTTGTTGCGGTATCCGATGATCTGGCCCGTTTCATGGTGCTGCATGAACTCCTCAAAGAAGTCCTTGGTACCCGCCACACGGTAAATGTCGTCACGCTGTTTAAACCGGGGGTAGTACGGGTAGTCAGCGTTGATGTTTTTCCTGATGTTGTGAACGACCTGGCCGATGTAGCCGGAGAAGCGTTTGACCTCTTTTAGAAGCGAGTAGTTAGGGGTGTTGAACGCGTACGATCGCCCGCCGTTGACGTTCTCTTCTTTGACGGGCGGAAGTTGTTTGGGGTCTCCTACAAATATGATCTGAATGTTTAAGCTGCGCGCAGCGTCCGTAAGCCACGAGTACATCTCACGGTTGAGCATGGAGCACTCGTCCAAGATGACGACGTCATACTTACTGATGCGTGCCGCCATCCAATCAAACGAGCCGTCTGGGCGTTGCACCGTCGGCATGAACTTACGTGCGCCGGTGGTGTAGTCGGTCTTTGGCTTCATGTTCAAAAGCTTGTGGACCGTCGAGAAGTTTCTGAATCCTGTGTCGTGCGTTTGAGCCATGTTCTGGAGAACGCCCACAGCTTTGTGTGTCGGGGCGCTCATCACAGTCTTTCGATACGCCAGTGCTTCGGTCTGGCTCAAGTACGACAGCACCGTAGACTTACCGGTGCCGGCGTACCCAAACAGACCATACGCGTAGTCTGAGCCTCCCAGGTAGTCCATCATATCGGTGAGCGCCTGGAGCTGCTCGGTGGTCAAGTCTTCGCCAAAAAGTTTCATGTGTCAGCTTGTTCAAGGGTAGGGGTGAGTTCAATGGTCACCAAGATCGGCTGCTGCGTTGTCGGACACGTCACAAAGTGCGTGGCATGCGCGCTGCTGGTGTCGCCCAAGAGCTTGACCGCAGTGACGTCTGTATGTACGCCCCCGCACCGCGCACAGTCGCGGATACCGGCGATTTCTACGGTGTCTTGTTGTTGGAGATACTCGAGCTGCATGTTCTTGACCTGAGCATCGATGCGTTGGGCCTTCTTGTACCACGGAAGAAAGCTTCCTAAGCGCTCAAGCGAGGGGAAGGCACCGTTAAAGGTCATCGCGCGGTCATCGAGTGTGACGAACGCGGGCGGATTGCGCTCATCGAGATAGACCTGCTCAATCTCTTCTGGCTCAAGACCATGCGTTGCCAGGTAGCGGCGTACAGTGTCTTTGCCTGATGGGTGTAAGAACCGGCTCGTACAGATCGAGAGGTCAAAGGCGGGGTGTTCGAGCACCTCTCGGATGAACGCGATGGCTCCCGGTGTTGGTGGGTCGGGTGTCTGTGTTGCGCCCTGCCACCCAGATACGTAAGAATTGATGACGCCGTCAAAGTCGAGGCAGATGAGTTTCTTGTGCGTTACGTCGGTAGTCATATCGATGTCCATGTTTACAAGTCGTATAATTTCTTCTTCGAGCAGCCACGCCGTCGCGCCCTCTTGTCTCGCTCCAGTGTCACGTCACTCATCGTCGGCCTCCAGCTCGCCTGCGCACCGGCACTCGTAGCTTACAACGAATCCCTGCTGACCTCGGGCCTCGCAGTACGCTGCGCAATCGCCAAAACGGACGTTGAGCGGATCGGAGTAGAGTACGTAAGCAAACAGCGTCAAAAGAAAGAGGCACGCAAAAATCTTGGTCGTACTTTTCAAATTGTCACGTATGGTCCAGCCTCCCGTACTTACGCACGTACGCCGCACACGTCTTAAGCAGTTTGTTGCGCTCAAGAATCAGCGCGGCGTGTCCCGCCTGCAGATTTTTATGTCGAATATGCAAGGGCGCGCCCCTGCCTGACCCAGAAAGCTCTATGGGTTCGAGTACGTCTTTGAGTGCTTGTTCGGCTTCCTCGAGCTGTGCCCGTGCGTGTTTAAATTGGTCGAGTAGAACTTGGATGACGTCTTCAAGCTCAGCACCGTCGTATTTGACGGCATTATTAACGTCTATCCAGGTGTGTATGGCGTTAGTCATGGTTCCTCATCGAATACCGTGAAGGGTTTGCAGGCGCAGTACCATCGCACTCACCAAAGGGTCTTTGGAGGAGCACGCGGACAGCACCCAGCGTAAGTTGTCGCGTAGCTGCACGGGTTGATTTGTTAGATCAACCGCGAACATGTGAAAGCTTGTGTCGGTGTTGGGGTCGCTAAAGCATGTCCCCAACGGGTAAGCGTCGTCTGCCACAATGGGGCGTTCTGTGAGAGGCTCCAACATGCCAAGTGCGTCTAAGACAGGCACCTGACGTGACGACATGCCACATGTAAGTGAGGCCAGTGCACGTCCAAGGCCCCAGCTGGGGCGCACAACATTCTGTAAGAGGTATTCAACCTCCCGGTCGGCGTTGCGTCGAAACGGCAAGATGGCCACACACGTTGGGGTGGCGCTGCTGGCGAAGACGTAGTCTGTCGCCGGTGCGTCTTGAAGTTGCATCTTTTGGACCGTCATCTGCGGTCCGCGATAAAGTAGTTCGAGTGCGAAGTCGAGCACAGTGCCCTCCGTGGCGTGTTAGTGAGTGCTCTATCATCAAAAAATAAAGCGCTCCAGACAAGAACAAATCCTGTCCAGAGCGCTAGTTTTTCTTACGAGACTTATGCGAACGTCTCGTACAAAAGCTTGTAGAGTGACGGATCGTCGACTGCCTTCTCCGTCAGCTTGCGGCGAAGCTCCTCGAGCTTGTGCTGCGCGCTTCCTTGTTCCACGGCAGGCGCGTGGCCGGTTTTGTTAAGAAGCCTGTTCTCGGCTTCAAGTTCATCGACACGTGCTTGAAGCTCGTCGTTTCGTGCCAGCCGGCTCTCAAGCGTCTTCTTGAGCATCTCGATCTTCTTTTTGTGCTCACCAAGATGTTCTCGAAGCTCTTCGGACTCGCGGCATGCTTCTTCAAACAGCTCCTTGAGCTCCGCCGCTTTTGCTTGCCAATCCACTTCAAGCTCCGTGCCTGAATCGGCAACTTTGTATGTGGGTGCGTCGTAGCTTTCCTCCTGCTCTTCCGGAGGCTCCACGTCAAAGCCTCTTTCGTGGAGAAGCTTTCTGTTCTCGGGTGTGTCGTCCACAAAGTAGAAGAACTTTGTGTGCGCTGATGCTTTGTACTTCATCAGCAGCTCAGGCGTTGCTTCGACTCGAGACAGCGTGTAACCGCTTGCCGTGTGGGTCACGCCCGTCGTCGCCTGGGAAAGCATACCCGATGTGACATCGAGTAAAGGCATAATCTCCTTTGCAGGCATAGGGTCGAACGGCGACGAGGGTATTGCGGGCTCTTCGTCTTCTCCCGTCTTGTCGTACGGCCGTTGGGGACCGTGCTCGAGGTCTCGAAGAAGATTGCTCTTTGCTCTGTAATAGAGCTTCGAGGCTTTCACAGGCATCCGCCCGTGAGCTGGGTGCTCATAGATGGAATGGTTTCCGCCCTCCCGTACGTAGGTCCAGCCAAATTCCTTTAGCGCTTTCTTTACGTCTTTGTCCATTTTTGTGCTCCGTAGGTTAAGGGGACATAAAAAACGCGCACCTACAAGGTACGCGCATCTTCTTATGCCACAATCTGGAGCAAGTTTGTCTACGTGTCCTAGTCTTGCTCTTCCTTGTGTTTGGCGATGTCTTCTTCAGTAATAGGCGGCCGCACGCGCAGCGTACGTATCTGGTCTAAGTCCTCTTGTGTGATTCCGTTGAAGCGTTGCCACCGAAGCTTCAGGGTCTCAACGACCTGGAGCTGGCGCGTCAGGTAGTAAGCAAGGTGTGCGGCGCCGCCGTTGATGAACGTGCCAACAAAGATGTGCCACGGCGAGACAAGCTCCATGCCCGTAAGCGAGGCCCAGTGGCCTTGGAAATCAAGCGCAATGCACACCACAGAGCTCACAAGATACGGCATCGTTTTAAGCGTTGCGTCCTCGATGTCTTCTGAGAGAGCGAACTTCGCAAACAGAAGCTTTATCCACGGTTTGAAGAACTCGATGATGAACCACACAAGCGCAATCGCAGCTGCGCCGACGACGATGTCGCCCGCGTGTGCTGCCGCCCACTCTTGTATGAGCCCCATGATGCCTACGCTTTTTTCGTCTTCCATGTGCCACCTCCGTACTTCGAGATCATACGCGGTGTGTGAGCAAAAAGAAACGCTCCCGGTATTCCCAGGAGCGTTGTAGCAACGTCACGCGCCTACACGACGCGGAAGCCCTTTTCGATCGCGTCGCGAATACCTTTGCGGTTACACAGGGCGGCAACGCACACAATCTCGCCCGAGGCTCGGACAGCGTAGACGCCGTCGTCCAGTTGCATGTGTGCGTGTGTGACGTTGTCCGCCGGTGGGACAGGTTCACCCTGACCGACGCCCGCCTCGCGTTCGCTGTGCTTTTTCGCGTGGCGTGAGCGCGTCTTCTTCAGCGCGTCTTCTGGGAAAATTTGTGCGAGGTCTTTTTCGTGGATGTAGCGTGCCATATCCTTGGCTCCTCATAGGGTGTAGGCGAGACCAGTTCCCGCCGTATTGTACATTCTTATGCCACATATTGGGGGTGAGTTTACCACGTAAACGCGTCGAAGCGGTCGTCGGCGGGAGCGTCTTGGTCGAACAAAATGTAGTCGGCGTCCGTCTCAGAAAGCACCGTATCGACGACTTCGAGCATCGCCGTTGAGAACTGGCCGGGGTCGCTCTCGATGAACGACGGGATATGAATCATCCAACCGTACGTGTTGCTCAACACAGATAAGTCGTTGTCGCGCATCTCCTCTAATTTCTCTCCATCTGCTTGGCTGATGTGGGCGGTGCTAAGGGCGACGATGGTGTGTGTTTCGTAGTTCATGTCTCTTCAAAGAAGGGTGTCTTCAAACGTTTCGTGCTGCTCGCCGTCGAGGACAATCTCAACGGGGTTACGCAGCATGATGAGGCGCAAGGCCAAGTTATTGCTCGGGCCAACTTGATGTGCAAGCCACCCTACACACGGTACTTCGTCGTGCGGCTTTGAGTAGTGACACGCCATGGCGTTGATGTCTTTTTCAGGCAACACACCTGGCGTTGCGCTTGTGCTGATAAGTTTTTTGTGGAGCTCGACGCGGTATCCGTTTGGGATGTCAAAGGGGCCGGCGTCTTTGCGCCACGGGCACGTTTTACATTGCTTTGCTTTTTTTCATGACAACCTTGGTTGGAGTATGGGTAGGCGTTACGGTAGAGTTCTGTATAGGCTTCCAAACTGAGGTAGACGCGCATGACTTTTATTCATCAAACACGCGGTGGCGGTGGCGGTGGCGGTGGTGGTGGCGGTGGTGGTGGCGGCGGCGGTGGTGGCATCGAAAGCCCGTACGGGTTGACCGAAGCTGAACTATCTGACGCCGACTTGGTTTACGCTTGGCGCGCGCAAGAAGAGCTTATCGGGCTTGCGTTCAGCGCGGCGCAAGACGACGGACCCGCGGCGGCAAGCGGCGCCCTTACAAGCGGCGAACGCGTTGTCTCAATGAAAGACGCGTCGCGACGAGGGTGGCCCGTCAACGCGTCGTTGTATTCGTCGGCGCCAATCTGGGAAACGGGAGCGGGCTCGAACTTCACGCAAGCCATCCGGTTTAATCCCGGCGCGGCGGGTTCAGGTATCGAGCGGCTTGCCGCGGTTGGAAGCACCGGCGCGGAGGGGATCGAATACCTGGCCCCACAAACCGCCGCCGCGCCGTTTACAATGGTCGTTCGCTTTGCGTTTCACACGTCACCATTCACAACCGTCCAAAGCGTTATGTCGACACAAGCCTATGCGGGTGGAGGTTTCATAATAAATAGCGGCGGCGCCTTGGGAAACGTGGCCTTCTTTTTCCACGGCGGTTCAATTTCAGCCGTCGTGTCCGTCGACTGGTCTGATTTCACGGTGGCTGAAGCGATCACGTTCGCGGTGACAAGCGACGGAACAACCGCGTCGGCGTTTCGTAATACAGATTTTTCAACCGCAGAAACAACTGCCGCGATCGTGACTAGAGCCGCGAACCAAAAGCCGCTTAATTTCGGTGGGCGCGACGGTGAACAAGGCGGGGACATGTCGCTACTCGGCGTCCAATTCTGGTCGCGCGAATTGAGCCAAGCGGAGCTCGAGCGTGCCGACACGTGGATCCAAGACGCGCAACCCTAAGCGTGTCAGCAAAAAGAAAAGCCCCTCACACTTTGTGAGGGGCTTTGTTTTCAGCCTGCAAAGAGGGCGTGCAACCATCGCACCGCCTCCACATTTTTAATGGTAGCTGCCAACTTGAGCGCGTGGAGGCGGCGCTCGTCTAGTGTCTGCTGCTTGTACGCCTCCTCCGCGAACTTGATGGCGGCGTCTTTCGACGCCGCCCGAGCGATGTAGCGGCCGGGGTGACAGAAATCCACCCCCGATACCCCCGATACTTCTTGGAGCTCCTCGTTGCGCAGCCCTCCCCACGCTGCAGGCAGCGGGACGCGCTGCCCAGGGCACCTCGCCGAAGGCGGGATGCACTTCAACAGCCAGCCTCCAAACGAGGCTGGATAAACTATATAGTACGCATCTCGGCCGAGCCAAACCATGAGATCCTCCCACGGTACATACTTTTCCAGTATTATTATGTGATCGCCTCTTCGGCGGCGGGCTGATTCGGCGTCGAGCACCGTTTCCTTCCACATAGATTGAGTCTTCATAGTGTTTCTCCGTATTTGGCATACGTGCAGCGGAATTGCTACACGTTTCATTGCACCTTCTTATACCGCATAGAGACCCTTGGTTTTTGATAAGTCACTCCTCTTCGTCCGCCACATTTTCCCGCAGCGGAGCTCGAGCGTGCCGACACGTGGATCCAAGACGCGCAACCCTAAGCGTGTCAGCAAAAAGAAAAGCCCCTCACACTTTGTGAGGGGCTTTGTTGGTTCAATCTGCAAAGAGGGCGCGCAACCATCGCACCGCCTCCACGCGCTCATCCTTGAACTGCTGCTCCAGTGCCTGCTCCGCCAACGCGAGAGCGGCTGCTTTCGTCTTGGCCCCCGCGATGCTACGGTCGGCGTAGCAGAAGACCACCTCGGGGATTCCCGAGACTTCGCGCAGCTCCGGGTAAGGCAGACCTGCCCACCCTTTGGGCAGGGGGACCCTTTGTGTAAAGGATCCCGACGAAGGTGGGATGCAGTGCAGCATCCAATTCCCGGACAATCCCGGAAAAATAATATAGTACGCATTTGGACCAAACAGCTCCATGTGCTCGGTCCACTCCACAAACTTTTCTAATACGACCGTGTGGCCGCCTCGACTACGCCGAGCCTGTTCGGCGTCACTGACCAACTGCGCGGCGGCCTTTTTAATATTTTCAGTCATAGGATTTCTCCGTATTTGGCATACGTGCAGCGGAATTGCTACACGTTTCATTGCACCTTCTTATACCGCATAGAGACCCTTGGTTTTTGATAAGTCACTCCTCTTCGTCCGCCACATTTTCCCGCATCCACCGAGCCACATCCACGGTGTGCTGACAGATGTCCTTGGACAAAAGCATGACGCTCTCTAAGCGTAACAGCACGCAGCTGTACCCAAACTCGTAGATGTTCGATAGGTCGGACACTCCGATGGACACCCACTGCCCTTTGGCGTCCTTGAAGAAGCCTTCTAAGCAGTATTCGTTGTGGGCGCCTACGTGCATGACGCGGTAGTTCTGAGACTCCCACGCGCGTCTGTTCTTATCGCGCCCAGAGAAGACAAACTCCTCGCCTACGACCGCAAACACTTCGTTTAACGTCTCGACTGCTTTGTTGATTCGTTTATCAAGTACCGACATGTCGTCCTTTTATCAGTGTAGAATGAAGTCTACCCACAGTTGGCGTAGATCTTTGTTTTCGTGGGACTCTGTACACTCGCCGTGGCGAAAAACAGTCAGCTGCCACGTCTGTATCGTTGGGTGATACTTTTTCGTGTCGTGTATCAGCTTGATCACCACCAAGGCGTCGTCCCACGCGCGAGACCATGCCCCCGCGCCCTGGGTGTACATCTTAAGCTCCTCCACTAAGAATATGCGCTGCTTGGTTGAGGGTTGTTGGTATACACGGCTCATGCTTACCCGTCGCGTTTAAGCAGCTCATAGGCAGTCTTGCATGCTTGGCGCGCATAGAAGACGCGCGGTGCGGGTACCATGCCTACCTTCCCTACGAGCTCCAAATCATAGTCTGCGCCGTACAGTGCCTTGTGGAGTTCTTGGGCGGACGTCCCGCCAAAGCAGTTTATCTCGTCTTGGAGTACCTTAAGCAGGGATACACGGTCAGGGTCGTCTGGCTCAAGGTCGTCGATGTAGCTCAGCACGTCATCAACGGCCACGTCAGGCTCAAAGTGTGACAAAATACTCTCGGTACGCGAGACGCCTATGCCGCGTGCTGCTTTTTCCATGGCGTAGGTGAGCCCGGCATTGCCCATCCACCCTGTGGCACCCTTTATAGTGTCCCCAGAGTATTGAGCGAACACAACGGTGTCGATATCCCCAAAGACACACAGAGTGCCTCTGTAGAGCGTGAGATGCGTTACGTAGAAGCCTGTGCCCGGCTTCTTTAGAGTAAGTTGATTTGCGTCGTGGTTGCAGAAGGGTATGCGGTGGTCGGTGAAGGTCTTTTGCGCCATCAAGGTCATCTCTTTGGCGTAGTCTCCGCGGTCTTTTCGTTCCATGGGTTTTCCGTGTGCAAAAGAAAACCCGCCTCGATAAGAGACGGGTCGGTACGTGAAGTAGCGTCGTGTGAGCTACGTGTCTTGGTCGTGGTAGAACCCCCGGCACATGTCCAGGAACTCTTCTTCAGAAAAGAACTGCCGCACTTCCTTTAAGAACGCGGTGAACTCCTTTTCTGCGCGCTTGTACTTGACTGCGCGGGCGTGGAACGCCGCGATGGCTTCCACGACTTCTTCGTCATCCGTGACATTTTCTGCGCTAGCTTCGGCTTCAGCTTCGGCCTCAGCTTTCTGGTCAAACTCGCACACCATACAGGCGCCGTGAGGGACTAAGATGGTGTAAGGGCCCTCTTTGAGAACCGTGTTGCAGTTCGAGCAGTATGTGAAGTTCACGTCCATGATCGAGCCCTTAGCCTGTCCGTAGCGTAGGCGAAACATATCACTTGGATGCATCTTTTTCCTTCTTCTTTTGGCGCGCAAGCTTACTCATCTCTGCTCGGTGAGTACGGCAATACGACTGGGGAATACGCTTGGTTGCTTCAGCGTGGGACTTAGGCGCGGGGACGCGCCGATAACCGAATGCTTCATCGACAGGCTTTGGCCCAACGATGACTTCATCGACGCCGCGCTTTTTACAGATGGGGCAACGTGCTTTCACGTCGTCCGGAATGTCGTCATACAACGATGACTTAGACATGGGGTACTCCTTGTGCAGGGGTAGTAATGCGCACATACAGCGCACGTTAGTCGAACAAGATCTTATACCACGATCGTGTCTAATTCAAGGTCTACAGGGAAGTTACGCTTTCTCGTCTGGCCACGCTACCGGGGCGTCTACTGTCTTGGTGTGGTACACCATGATCTTCTTTTCGTTGCCCTCGGCGTCGTGCACTGTGCGTATTTTTTGGTCGACGACCGTGCGTTTGTTGTCCTTGAGCTGATTGAGCTCGACCTTGCCCTCGGTGTAGTCGTGATCGTTGCTCACGCGTACGTCGCGTATCTTGGTGTGTTGTACGGAGTCAACAATGTCTTCTTTGACCAGGCGCTTCTGCGCGGCTTCAGCTTTTTCGCGTGTAGGGTAGCTGCCGACAAACACGTCGTAGGAAGTCGTGGTGCCGTTGACGTGGCGGGCGGTGATGTAGAGATCAAACAGAGTCATGCGTGTGTCCTGTGTGTGTAAGGGAAGTGTGAATGCGTCGCATCTCTTTGTGCAGACACGCCATGGCCTCTTCTTGGAGACGCTTTGACGTTGCAGTTTCATAATTACACAGCCACACGGTGTACTGCCCGTCTGACATCTGCCACAACTCAATGTGTGTGTGTGTGTGTGTGTGTGTGTG
>Ga0306910_1000289_pt1 | contig 28395 bp, 19 predicted proteins | sample AntRauMFilla2698_FD_190438 | JGI IMG/M metagenome (GOLD analysis project Ga0306910, IMG submission 190438) | Saline lake microbial communities from Rauer Islands, Antarctica - Metagenome Filla 2 #698 (v2) (version 2) | ecosystem: Environmental > Aquatic > Non-marine Saline and Alkaline > Saline ... | reverse complement strand
GCCATGACAACCTCGTCCGGTGAGTTGTACCACCCAAAAGTACAATCAACGAATACCAATCCAACGAACAAAATTTCGTCTCCGGTTTTTTTGATTATTGGCTCCATTGCTTTGATTGAGTTACCTGCTGGTTTACTCGCCCGACGACACTTCTTGTTTCGCGGTTGCTTCCCTGAATGCTTGTAAATATGGAAGTGTAATTTTTCTTCTAATCAGTCGCCGGACGAGGGTTCTATTTTCCAACCCCATCCAACCCGTCAGACGGCACTGTCGTGGCGCAATGTTTTGGATGGTTTTAGCCGTCAGACGGGGATTTTCATTGATTTAGCATAAATATCTGCGGGTTCAGCCTTTCATTTTGCGGGTTCGGCATGCTTTTCTTCTAATGGGCTTGCAGGGAGGTTAATTTTGAATCAACACAAGAACATCACTTGCAACATTCAAAATTATAAAAACCATGAAAGCAATAGTCATCATCATAAGCCTGTTACTCAGCACCGTAGGAATCTCTTACCCATTGCAGGCACAATTTCAAAAAGCTGAGAATGAGAATTACCTCTGGACTTACACAAATTCCGATGACGAAACCAAAACAATTGGATTATACGGTTCAATTTCAGGATCGTATTCAACTGTCTTCAGCGATCCGGTTGGATATTTAGGAGCCCGGGGCGGTGTGGTCATAAATGAAAAATGGGGAATTGGCCTTGCCGGTTACGCGCTGAATTATGACAAAGCACTCTCTACTTTAGTTGACGATGGCACCTATCGTATGCAGGCCGGATATACGGGATTATATGTTGAATATATGATGAATCTGACCCAACGCAGCAAGCTCTCACTGTACATTTTAAGCGGAGAAGGCATTGTATTTTACGAATATGACAAAGAATTTCGTGAAGACCGCAACTGGTACGAGGAAGTCATTGACCAGGAAACATTCGCTGTATTTGAGCCGGGTGCTGAGTTTCAGTATCGAATCTCTCAAAAATGGTGGATTGGCGCACAGGTTTCCTATCGCACAACTTCACCCATCAAACTGGAAGGAGCTGACGAAAACTTTCTGGAGCAGGTTAACACAGGCATCTTCTTTAAATACGGTCTATTTTAATCTTATCGTACCTTGGTTGTGGCTGGTGCTGCTTTCACTTGCAGTATCAGCCACTGTACGCAAAGCTGAATGCGCTATGAAATTTTCTGATTTTACAACATCAATCGCTTTAAAACAGCTGGGAATACTCTTTTTGATCGTCTCAGTTGTTGGTCAGGCAATACTAATCTCTTACAATCATTTTACAGGGTTTTATTCTATCCCGGATCTGGCTGATTTCACCAACAGGCTTACATACAGCAGTGTTCTAACGTTTATTGCATTAATCGTGCTGGCTATTCCTAATATTGGGATAATCACATGGTTCGATAAAAGAATGCCGTGGAAAGATGGGGCTATTGTCTTCAGAGTCTGTACTCAAGCTGCTTTAACGCTTGTATTAGGAGTGGCATTAGGACTTGGAATCACGATGCTGGCTCATTTCATCGATTCTTATGAAGAGCCTTTAAACACCGTTCTGCTGATAAACGCGCGTTCATTTGCTGTTGTCAACATAGTGCTGATGTCGGTACTTGAGGCGTGGGTGTTTTTTTATGAAAACGCGGAGTCAAAAGAGCGGGAAAGAAGGTTGGAAAAAGAGCTCACGGGGATACGTTTTGAAGTCCTGAAAAACCAGATAAATCCCCATTTTATGTTCAACAGTCTTAATGTGTTATCGGGATTGATTGACACAGATTCGGAAAAAGCGCAGGATTTTATTGATGAATTTTCGCACATCTACCGTTATGTACTTTCTGTGATTGAGAAACCAGTGGTGCCTGTTCGGGATGAGATTGGATTTATAAACTCGTACATCTATCTCCAGCAGATTCGATACGGTGAGGGACTTCAGTTCAAAACAGATGTACCGGAAGAGTTCATGCATATGAAAATCCCTCCGATGGCGCTGCAAATTCCGGTTGAAAATGCGATTAAGCATAATGTGATTTCAGCTGAACTTCCACTACTGATTTCAATCACGGCGGATAAGGATAAATTCATCATCAGGAATAATTTGCAGCTCAAGTCAAACAGCAGAAATACGGGGCGATTGGGACAGGAACAACTTCGAAAAAGATATACATTGATTGGCGAAGAAAAACCGGCGTTTTACCTGAGTGATGGTCACTATATAGCAGAACTTCCAATTACAGAGCAATGATGAATGTAGTTATTGTAGAAGATGAATCCATTGCGGCTAGGCGTTTAACAAAACGACTAAAGCAGATCAGGCCGGATGTGGAAATTATAGCTGTTCTGTCGTCGGTGAAAGAATCGGTAGCCTGGTTTAAATCGGATAATCACGATGAGGCAGATTTGATCTTTTTGGACATTCAGCTCTCAGACGGATTGAGTTTCTCAATATTTGATGAAATATCGCTGAATACGCCCATAATTTTTACTACAGCGTATGATGAATACGCGGTGCGCGCATTTGAGCTGAATAGCGTTGCCTATCTCATGAAACCGGTTCGGTCACGTGATTTAGAGGAGAGTCTGAATAAATTAGATCGTTTAAAATCTGCATTTACAGTCGATTTTGAACGCTTATTGAATGAAATTCAGGGAAATGAGCCTGAATTCCGGGAGCGATTTCTGATTCAGATAGGAGAGAAGTTTATCACCCTGAAAGCCGATAGAATCTCCTATTTCTACACATTTCAAAAGTCAGTTTATGTGAGAAGCAGAAAAGGGCGATCGTATCCCATCGATCTCTCACTTGATGCGCTTCAAGGTTCACTGGATCCGGCAGTCTTCTTTCGTATTAACAGGCAGATTATTGTACACATAGATGCCATTGAGGAGATGATGGCACTTTCCCGAAGCCGAATGGAATTAACGATGTGCTCACAGCATGATGATGACATCGGAGCCATTGTAAGCGCAGAACGAAGCGCAGATTTTAGAAAATGGCTGGGAAGCTGAGATTTAAACGCTTTTTCAACTCCAATCCAACCCGTCAGACGGCACTGTCGTGGTGCAATATTATTGGGTGGTTTTAGCCGTCAGACGGGGATTCCTGCCAAAGACATCGGAAGTCATGGTCAACAACGACGTCACCCTCAATCCCTTTTTTTACTTTCCGAAGTGACTTCCGAAGTCCAAAGTCAATGCCAAATTCCAATTCAAACTCGCCCGATGAGTTGTGCCACCCAAAAGCACGATCAACGACTACCAATCCTACAAAAAAATCGTCTCCGTTTTTGACTGTTGGCTCCTTTGCTTTGAGTTACCTGCTGGTTCACTCGCCCGACGACACTTCTTGTCTTCGAATTGCTTCCCTGAATGCGGGTAATTGTGGAACTGTAGTTTTTCTTCTATTCAGTCGCCGGACGAGGATACCAATTTCCAACTTCACCCAACCCGTCAGACGGCACTGTCGTGGTTCAAAATGTTTTGGGTGGTTTTAGCCGTCAGACGGGGAATTCTTTACATCTCAATCTTCAATCTTAATCAGGTACTCATCATTGGCATTCTGAATTTCTCCAAAGCATGAAACCGGGTAGTTGTGTTGATTCATGAACGTTTCAAAATCAGACTGATTTTTTGGATCAACAGCAACTAATAATCCACCGCTGGTTTGAGGATCAGCCAGCCAGAGACGATCGTTTTCGTCTTCAATAGAAATCTGCTCTCCATAACTTGCCCAGTTACGGTTGGTGCCGCCGGGAATACATTTTTCGTCCATGTAGTGCTGTGCAAAATCGAAAAGAGGAATATCAGAGCGTTTTAAAATTGCGGATGTCTTGCTGCCCAGACACATTTCGGTCAGATGTCCGCCCAGCCCAAAGCCGGTGACGTCCGTCATGGCATGGACAAATTCCAGTTTGGCCAGTTCCTGTCCGATGTCGTTAAGCTTCATCATCGATTCGTGGGCTGTTTTCAGATCTTCAGAGCGTGCCTTTCCCTGTTTTTGCGCTGTTGTGACTAATCCCACTCCAAGAGGTTTTGTGAGATAGAGAAGATCGCAGGGAGAGGCTGAATTATTTCGTTTAATTTGAGAAATGTCTGCTTTTCCGGTTACAGCCAGTCCGAAAATAGGTTCAGGAGCGTCGATGCTGTGTCCGCCCGCGAGCGGAATTCCGGCCTTGTGACACACTTCGCGACCGCCCTGCAATACGTCACCCGCTACGGAAGCGGGAAGTTTGTCGATCGGCCAGCCCAAAATCGCGATCGCCATGATGGGAGTTCCGCCCATCGCGTAGATATCACTCAATGCGTTGGTGGCGGCAATGGCCCCAAAATCGTGCGGATCATCCACAATCGGCATAAAAAAATCGGTGGTGCTGATGATGGCAGTTTTGTCATCAATCGATACCACAGCGGCGTCGTCACTCTCCTCATTTCCCACAAGGAGTGTGTTGAATGGAATCTGAGTGGTTTCGTTGGTTGATAATATTTCGCGCAGAACTGAAGGAGAGATTTTGCATCCACAACCTGCGCCGTGACTGTACTGTGTTAATTTAATTTCGCTGTGATTCATTTAAAGAGATTGGATTTTGATCAGGATTCAAGATTGATGAGCCGTTCAGCCATTTCAGAAACTGATTCATCTGAGGCAAACGAGATCGTTTCTTCAATAGAATCCCGTTTTTTCTTTCGTGATTTGGCATATGCTTTGTCGTAATATTCTAAAATGATATCCACAGCCTCAGTCAACTGACCGTTTTGGATAAATTGAGATGCTGCTTCTGTGTTTTCCTTTCCCAGACTTCGTTCAATTCCGTGTGTCGCCTGTATCAGCAAATCGGCATCTAACTCACCATATTGGTCCACCAACACTTGAATGCGCCGTTCACGCGGAAGTTTAATCAAAACGTGTTTAGCTTCTTGTTTTTGATGGAATAACGGTTCCGGAAAGTTGACTTTGCCGATAGAAAAAGATTCATCTTCAATCCAAACAGATTGTTTGATATCAAGTGTCAGGAAGTCATCAAACACATCATTTTGAAACTGTTCCGTGGTGGGTTGACCGGTGCTCATCACATTTCCGAAGCTGGAACCCATGTGGTTGGCGTGTCCTTCGAGATCAACCACCTGAGCGCCCGATTTTTTCATCTGCTTGAGAATTTCTGTTTTTAAGGAACCTGTTGCTCCGGAGAGTATTTTCAAATTGACAGGCTCAGAGAAAAAGCGAAGCATCTCATTTCGGTACAATTTGTAACCGCCTTCGAGCACACGTACATCAAATCCATACAGATCGAGCAGCCATGCGAGACTTTGTGAGCGCATTCCACCCCGCCAGCAGTGCATCAGAATGGTTTTACTATTGAAGGATTCGGCTTTTTCTATAAACTCGTTAAGCTGCGGACCGACTATAGAGAGTCCCTTTTTGATCGCTTTTTTTCGCCCTTTTTGTTTGTAGGTGGTGCCAACTTCAGTCCGTTCATTATTTTGAAAAAGTGGGAAAGAATGAGCTCCGGGAATGTGTCCGTTTTCAAACTCGGCGGGTGAACGGGTGTCCAGAATTGGATAGGTGGATTTCTGCTCTAAGAATGATGAAATGTCTATTGTTTGCATGATGGAGGATAGGCAATTTATGCATAATTATTTAACCTCAGTAAGAATTGAAATGAGTAATATGAGGTGTGTAAACAGAATAATAGGTAACCGAAAAATAGTCACAAATTAAAGGAAAAGCATGATTGAAGAAGAAGTAAGATTATTTTAGCAATACGAGTAAGAATTGTATAGTTCTCGAATTATGTACGCAGGCAATCAAATATCCGGAAGTAAAACAGGAATGTGGAGCGAACAACATATCTTCTGATAGAAATTCATTTGTGGTATGCACAGATGTAATTTCAGGAAGGAGGGTAGATGACAAAATACATCTCCGCATAACAGAAGGAAGTCTGAAAATTAATGAATTAAAAAATTTATGAAAGACATTATTGATCTTCAACTACAACGATTTATTGAAGCGGTCCCCCAAATAGCTGGTGCAGTCGTAGCCTTGATTGTATTATTTATGGTTGGTCATTTTGCAGGTAAAGGGATTGAGAAAATTTTAGGACGGGGGCGAACAAAAGAGGTGAAACAGATCCGGCTTATAACCCGACTTGTACGCTGGGCATTTAATCTGATGGGCATAGTTATTGCCTTAAATATACTTGGCTTAGGACAGATTGCCGCGAGTTTTTTGGCAGCCGGCGGAGTTATGGCCGTGGTACTCGGGTTTGCTTTTCGGGAGATTGGAGAAAATTTGCTGGCGGGACTATTTCTATCATTTAGCCGGTCGTTTAATGTTGGGGATATCATTGAAAGTAACGGCATCAGGGGGATTGTGAAATACATAGAAATACGAGAAGTACACATTCGCACCGGTGATGGATGTGATATTTTTATACCGAGTGCCATGATCTATAAAAATCCATTACATAATTTTACCAGAGACGGTCTTCGCAGGGGAGATTTTGTGGTTGGTATCGATTATGGAGATGATCCTCAAATCGCACGGGAACTACTGCTCGCAACAGTTCAGAGAGATGGAAAAACTCTGAAGGAACCACGGCCATCTGTTCGAATCTCCGGATTCAATCCAAATTATATTGAGCTTCAGGTATATTTCTGGATTAACACATTTACTGAAACAGCTGTTTTATCAGATGTCAGATCGCAGCTTATGAATGTTTGTCACCGGGCCCTCTCAGAGAATAATTTCACATTTAGTTCCAATGTATCATTAGCCGTTGATATGAAAACTGTCGATGTGAAGTTGGATAAGTGACAAAATCTTGTTTCATAGGATGTTATTACAATTGATTATCGTGATATAATCAAAAGAACAACAAGCGTTTTTTTGTTTTCTAAAGTGAGTGTACCTCTGAAGTATTGTAATGGATTGACATCGGGTACTGGGAGAAGTATCAATATCTGTTTTTTTAAAAAAGGATCAGATTAGCGGCGAAAAACTGAATTTTTGCTATTGCCCGAATCTCTGCTAAATTCAGAAAAATTCAGTCCCGGGTATCTTCCCGGATTGATATTGTATGATTTAAACTCAGAAAAATCAGTTTATTGAATCGTTATGGAACAATCTCTTACTACAGCTACATGGTTATGGCTACTTATTCCAATGCTGACGGTGTTGGTACTTTCGGTTATAACTTTCATCACTGAAAACAAGGAGGAGGGATGAGAATACCGGAGCTGACTACATTCATAATCTACTTAGTACTTCTGATGAGTATCGGGGTGATTTTCTATCGCCTGACAGGAAGTTTGTCGGATTACATTTTAGGAGGAAGAAAGCTTGGCAGCGCGGTAACAGCCTTGAGCGCGGGGGCATCAGATATGAGCGGCTGGTTGCTATTGGGACTTCCCGGAGCGATCTACGCCAGTGGAATGAATCAGGCCTGGATAGCTATAGGTTTGACGATAGGAGCGTATTTGAACTGGCAATTTGTGGCGAGGCGGCTTCGGTCTTACACAGAGGTGGCCAACGACTCCCTAACGTTACCCGACTTTTTTGAAAATCGGTTTGAGGATAAAAGCAGAATGTTGCGGGTGATCTCGGCTGTTGTGATTTTGGTATTCTTTACGATCTATACAGCATCAGGCCTGGTTGGAGGCGCTAAACTATTTGAGAGCAGTTTTGATATGAGCTATAATACCGCGTTGCTCGTAGGAGCGCTGGTAATTGTGGCCTACACCTTTTTAGGTGGATTCATGGCCGTAAGCTGGACTGATTTTTTTCAGGGAATTTTGATGTTTTGCGCGTTGATTATTGTTCCTGTGCTAACGGTTGTTAGTATTGGAAGCTGGGATGAAGCAGTGAAACAAGCTACGGCAATCGACCCCAGTTTCAACGATATTTTTTCCGGAATGAGCGTGGTTGGAATAATTTCACTGATGGCCTGGGGACTTGGATATTTTGGTCAGCCGCATATTTTAGCCCGATTTATGGCGATTAAATCTCCCGCTATGGTTCCCAAAGCACGATTGATTGGAATGTTCTGGATGGTGTTTGGAATGTACGGCGCCATTTTCGTTGGATTTGTGGGAGTATCTCACTTTGCAGAAGCTCCATTGCAGGATCCCGAAACGGTTTTCATTGTTCTTACTCAGCAGATGTTCAATCCCTGGGTCGCCGGAATTTTGTTAGCCGCCATTTTATCAGCAATTATGAGTACAGTCGACTCTCAACTGCTGGTTTGCTCAAGCAGTATAGCCGAAGATTTCTATAAGGGCTTGTTACGTCCTGATGCGTCTGAAAAAGAACTTATTTGGATTGGTCGCGGGGCGGTGATCGCGGTAGCTGTTATCGCCGGAATAATTGCGCTCGACCCCACAAGTATGGTGCTTGATTTGGTTTCCTATGCGTGGGCCGGATTCGGAGCGGCATTTGGGCCTGTAGTCTTATTGTCCCTCTTCTGGCGTGGAATGACGAGAAACGGTGCTATGTCGGGACTGATTGTAGGTGCTCTCACTGTGATTATCTGGAAACAACTCAGTGGTGGATTGTTTGATGTCTATGAGATTTTACCCGGATTTATTTTTGCCTCGATTGCAATAATCGTGGTATCAAAAATTCAGGGTGAACCGTCGGATGCTGCTAAGGCACAGTTTGATGAGATTGGCGGGTAGGTTGTAAGGAAGTGGTGGTTTTTGCGTCTTATATGTAAAAAACAATTTTAAACTTCGCAGACCTGACAGGTTTTGAAAACCTGTCAGGTCTTGCGAAAACAAAAATTTACATTATGAGACATAAATTTGAAACCTACCTTTTACCAGAGAATATTTATCACATCTGGACTAAATCTAACGGCACGGAAAAGCTCTTCCTTTGTCACGAGAATTACCGCTTTTTCTTAGAGAAATTTCAGCATCACATAACGCCTATAGCCTCAACTTTCGCGTATTGTCTAATGCCAAATCATATTCATTTCATGATTCAACTCCATGATGAACAGAAGTTGTTGACTTACTATCGACAACAAAAAGAAGACGATAAATTAACATTTTCGGATTTAGTAACCGGATGGAATAAGCAGCAATCCCATTCAATCTCGAAGACTGGTGCCTCGGTTTTTATTTCAAAGCAGTTTAGTAATCTGTTCAATTCGTACACAAAATCATTCAATAAAGTTTATGAACGGAAAGGCTCTCTATTTCAACGGCCATTTAGAAGGAAAGAAGTTGTCTCACCAGATTATTATGCTGATCTGATTACCTATATTCACAAAAATCCGATTCGTCATGGCTTTGTAACACGAGTTGATGAATGGCCATTTAGCTCATTTAACTCAATCAGGACCACTAAAGAGACAAAGCTTAAAAGAGAAACAGTGTTGGGATGGTTTGAAAACCGGGAAGGTTTTTTGCTGGCACATTCTTAAAAGCTCGCGCCCAGACCTGACAGGTTTTAAAAACCTGTCAGGTCTGGCGAATTACATTTTGAATCTCATCTTAAAACCACGTATCTTTAAAAGCTATAATAAAAATCAAAGGCAAAACAGATTCTCATGAAAAAAGGCATCCATCCTGAATACAACGAAATCACTGTTGTTCTCAACGACGGAACTGAGGTTACAACCCGCAGCACTATGAATACCAAAGATGGTGTTTATCGTCCTGAGATTGATTCTACAAACCATCCTTTCTACATCGGTAAGCAGAAGATGATTTCAAGTGATGGACGTGTAAACCGTTTCAACCGTCGTTACGGAAAAGACAGCGAGTAATTATTACTACTACTACTGCTGGATTTCTTTCAACAGTTTGTAAATTCTTTACAATACAATCAGCAAAAAAGCTCCTGAACAGGAGCTTTTTTTGTTTGCAGAAACTGAGATTTACGAATTAACTCTCTGTAAGCAAGACTAACCAAAACGCTGAATGATACTGTCTGGTATCAAGCGGGTAAGCAGGCCTATCCAAAACCACCTTCCCGGAACGTGCGCTACTTTCTTTCCACGACAAATAGCTTTATACATTATTTGAGCACATTTTTCGGCTGAAATAACAAGAAAAGCCGGCCGGTTCTCAATCATAGGTGTTTCAATAAATCCCGGTCGAATATCAACCACATGTAATCGCCAATCATCCAGGCGGGCTTTATGGCGAATTCCTGATAAATAGCGTGTAACAAATGCTTTTGATGCGTTGTAAGCGGCTGCTCTTCCGTAACCAAAGTAGGAAGCAACAGATGAAACGCCAACCAGAGTGCCATGACCTCGTTTTTTCATCTCCTGATACGCAGTCTGTGCGAGGGCGGCAAATCCTTTTATGTTGATGTCTATCGTCTCTAAATCTGGTGTGAGATCATAAGCTTTGTTGTAATTTCCCACTCCGGCGTTTAAAATCACCACATCGGGACTGACACCCATTTTCGTTACCAGAGAGTGAAAAGCTTCAACAGAGGACTCCACGTCAGCGACATCCATTGGTTGAATGAAGCTATCTTTTCCCAGTTCTTCCTGAAGTGCTTTCAATTTATTTTCTCTTCGTCCGGTCAGGCCTACGATGTACTCTTTCTTGATATAAAGCCTTGCCAGGGCCTCACCGATTCCGGAGGTCGCACCAATGATTATTACCGAATAACGCTTTGTGTCATCTGATTCCATTAATCTTTTCGTACTATTGGTTTTCTGTGAATGATACGCTATCTATACTTTTTACGGACAAAAGATAATCAGATTATCCACTTCAGCAACCGCCATCTTTTATAACTTTTCTTATGGCGCCAATAAAATCATTTATCAGATTTAGTATATGAATAACACGACCATCGGCTTGGCTCTTGGAAGCGGGGCAGCTCGCGGAATGGCACACATTGGCGTTCTGAAAGCATTGAATGAAGCTGATATTCCTATCCATGCAGTTGCGGGGACTTCGAGCGGAGCGTTAGTTGGTGCTGCTTACGTATCAGGTAAGCTCGATGAAATAGAGGAATTTGCTCTCAACATAGATTGGAAAGTAATTGCGAGTTATTGCGATTTCGTGTTTCCGAGAAAAGGATTGCTGGAAGGGACGAAGATCACAAAATTACTTAATCAGATCATTAATCAGCCAAATTTTGAAGAGCTTTTGGTCAAATTTGCTGCTGTGGCTACTGATTTGAATACAGGTGAAGAAATTGTATTAACCAAAGGTAATGTTACCGAAGCCGTAAGGGCAAGCATCTCGCTGCCGGGAATTTTTGAGCCGGTGCTCTGGCAAAACAGATTATTGGTTGATGGCGGATTGGTCAACCCGGTTCCGGTGAATGTTGCCAGAAGTCTTGGTGCAAAAAAAATTATAGCGGTTGATTTAACTGGTCACATAGAACATCGAAATAAGCCTCGCCGGTTAAACGGGGCAGAGGCAAAACGAAAAATTAAATCGGACAAACTACATCAACGTGCTATTTCTGCCGCTGAGAAAAATAATTTTTCTCAAGATGATGAACAGATCGCGGCCCTGAAAGAGCATTGGGTGTTTCGGAATTTAGAACAGAAATATCGAAGAGTGGAACAACAGCTGAAATCACGAATATCAGCAATAACCGATTGGAAAGAGGAGCCGGAAGATGATCAATCGCCCTCGTTGTTTGATGTTATGGCTAACACAATCAATATTATGACATTTCAGATTGCCGATGCTCAGCTACGAGAGCATAAGCCGGATGTCATCATAAAACCAAAACTGGGCTATGTTGGATTATTCGACTATCAGGAAGCTGAGGATGTGATGCGCGTTGGTTACGAGCAAACCATGCGTCAGATGAGTGAAATTGAGGCGTTATTCTAAAAACACAATTTTTCCGGGATCGGGCGAAAATGTGATCTCATCACCTACATCAACCTCTTCATCTGAATTTACGTGCAAAGTAATCTCTGAAAGCTCATTTCCCTCATAACTCGGAATCAGAACCGATAACGCTTTATATCTCCCGCCGAATACAATTTTCTTCACTGTACCTGAGACATTTGTTTCATTTTCTGCCCCGCTTTGACTGATAGCAAGATGCTCGGGACGAATACAGACTTTAATGCGCGCGTTTTTCTCAAAATAGGGCTGAATATACGTTTCAAAGAAGCCGATATCTGTCTTGATTCCATCGGGGTGAATAACGCCCTCCAGAATATTGGCACGGCCAAAGAATTGAGCTACTTCTTCATTTTTGGGATGAGAGTAGAGAACTTCCGGAGATCCTTTCTGAATAAGAGAACCATCCCGAAGCATCGCAATGGTATCAGCGATAGCAAAAGCGTCTTCAATTTTGTGTGTGACAACAATACAGGTTGTGCCGCTCTCCTTTATAATGGAAACCAGATCGTGTCTGAGTCGAAGCGATAACTCTTCATCAAGATTGCTGAAGGGCTCGTCAAGAAGCAAAATATCGGGAGCTGGAGCTAATGAACGAGCCAGAGCGACTCTCTGCTGTTGACCGCCGGAAAGTTGATGTGGATAGCGATCCTGATAATCTTTGAGTCCTACAAGGGTTAAAATTTCATGAACCCGTTCAGATTTTTCTGATTTAGATCGTTTTTCAAGTCCAAAAGCCACATTGTCAAATACGCTCAGATGAGGGAAGAGCGCGTGCTCCTGGAAAACCATCCCCACTCCACGCTTTTCCGTTGGAATAAAAGTGGATTCATCAAAAAAAATCTGATCTTTAACACGCATTGATCCTGAAGTGGGAACTTCAAGTCCGGCAACCAAACGCAGAAACGTTGTTTTGCCACTTCCGCTGGGTCCCACGAGACAAACGACATCTCCATTTTTGACATCTATACAGAAATTTTCGAGCGCGTAACCATCACTCTTAGAGTACGATTTTGATACGTTCAGTGCTGAAAGTACAGTATTAGCCATGAGAATGTGTTACGATCGATACCCCATCAAACGATTTAAGAACAGAATGGGAATGAGTCCGGTTAAAATTATGATGAGTGCTGATGTTGAAGCCTCCGCAACCATTTCATTCGATGCCAGCTCAAAAGCGCGCGTTGCCAGCGTGTTGAAATTAAAAGGGCGCAAAATAAGCGTGAGTGGAAGTTCTTTCAAAATGTCGATAAAAACCAAAATAACGGCACTGAGAACAGAAGTTTTGGCAATCGGTAGGTTTATTTTAAAGAGTGTTTTCAAGGATGAAATACCCAGTGTTCGGGAAGCCTGATCGGTATTATTGCATTGCTGCTCAAAACCACTTTGAACTGGATTATAAGCAACAGCCAAAAATCGAACTAAATACGCGTAAACGAGTCCGAACAGGGAGCCCGACAGAATCAGGAATGACCCTGTCCAATTATCTGTGTAGCTGAATGTCATCAAAACTCCCACGGCAATCACCGCTCCCGGAATAGCGTAGCCAAAGGTTGAACTCTTGGCCAGCATCTTCATAAAATTATTGTTGTTGATTCGGGTGTTGAATATCAACAGTACGGCGATTAAGACAGCCAGAATGGATGCGGTTAGAGCTAAAAGGAATGAATTTGCAACCATGTTCCAAAATTGCGGATCGAGAGCTGTGCTGTAGGTTTTAAACATCCAGGCGATGAGCTGTATTACGGGAATTATAAATCCAAAGAGAACAGGAGTAAGACAAACGGCAGAAACGATCCATTTTTTAGAGGAAGAAAGTGTTTTTTTAGCAATTGGTTTCCCGGTTGAAGATCCGTCAAATCGTGCTTTGCCACGCTGAATACGTTCAAGGGCAACTAAAACAATTACAAATGCCATCAAAATTAAGGAAAGCTTGATGGCTGTGTGTGGATCGCCCAGCGCGTACCAGGCTCGAAAAATTCCGGTCGTAAATGTGTCAATCCCGTAGTATTTAACAGTTCCGTAGTCGTTCAGGACTTCCATTAAGACAAGAAAAAGTCCGGCAATTATGGCGGGACGGGAAAGTGGAAGGGCAAGCTTGAAAAATGTTTTGTAAGCCGATTTCCCAAGTAATCGACTGGATTCGAGCATGGAGGCTGATTGTCCGGCTAAAGTAGAGCGTGTGATGATATATATGTAGGGATAGAGCGCGAATGACATCACAAAAATAACGCCCTCAATATTCATGATATCTATAAATTGACCGGCGTCAATTCCGGCATAATTTCTCAGAAATGTTTGAACGGGACCGGTAAAATCGAGGATACCAACGTAAGTAAATCCAAGAATATACGATGGAATAGACAGGGGAAGAATGAGCATCCACTCCAGATAGCGGCGCAGCGGGAAATCGTACATCACAACAAACCAGGCGGGGACAAAGCCAAGTGTCACCGTAAAAAATCCGATAAAAAAAGAGATGTAAAACGTGTTGGAGAGATAGCGGGGAAGAAGTGTTTGAGAAACATGATCCCACACCTCCGTTGGCGTGTCTAAGCCGCTGAAAAGTAAAGCTGCTACAGGAATAACCAGAAAGACGATCAGCGCAACGGCTGATACCGACCAGCTATTCACATAGCAGCTAATCCAAAATCGAATAGCGTTAATTCGAGATCGCAAATTTCTATCGCCAGCCCGCCTGATCAAAAATGGTTACGGCTGTTCTGTTGTACTCACCGAGTTTGTTCATCGAAACTTCCTGCTCTTTAAATGTGCCCCACTCTTTTAATAATGGTGACCATTCCACATCAGAGCGAACAGGATATTCGTAGTTCCCTAAAGCGAATTGTTGCTGAGTATCTTTGCGAAGTAAGAAATTGATGAGTTTTTCAGCGTTTTCGATGTTTTTGGCATATTTAACCAATCCAATTCCGCTCACATTAACGTGCGTGCCTGAACCGTTTTGAGAAGGGAAGAAGATGCCCATCTGTTCAGCCACTTTTTGCTCCTCTTCGTTGGTTGAATTGAGCATAAGTCCCAAATAGTAGGTATTTGAGATTGCTAAATCGCCCATTCCGGCTGCTACGGCTTTAATTTGATCTCGATCTCCGCCCTTAGGTTCCCTGGCAAGATTTTTTACAACAGCATTTGTCCAATTAGCGGCGTATGCTGAGTCTTCAAGCGCTATAAAAGACGCCAGCAGCGATTGATTATACACATTTTGAGATGAACGAATCAACAAGCGATTCTGCCATTTTTCATTCATCAAGTCTTCGTAGGATGAAAGGTCATCTTCAGAAACGCGATCTTTGTGATAAACAAACACACGAGCTCGTTTTGTTAGAGGCATCCACTGAAAATCTTTGTCATGAAGATAGTCGGGAACAAGAGATGTAACACTGGTGTCGGGCAGAGTTGTTAAAATATCGGCTTGTTTAGCGCGGTAAAGTCGCCCCGCATCAACGGTGATGAGCAGATCGGCCTGTGTGCGCTCGCCCTCTGATGAGATTCGCTGAATAAGTTCATCAGCTCCGGCTGAAACAACATTGACTTTGATACCGGTCTCTTCAGTAAACTGTTTATATAAAATTTTATCGACGTCGTAATGTCGATGAGAATAAACATTGACGACTTCTTCCGATTTTGAACAGGCGAAACCAAGACAGAGCACGAGTAAAAAAAGTGAGATACGAATCATTGAATAAAAATTTAGAGTATGATCTGAATTTCCTGATTTTAATTTAGAACAAATATAAATAAAAAAGAGAAGATCGAAAGATTGAATTGTGCAAAAAGGTTCATTTGTGGAGCTCCGCTTCTGAGGCTCATAAAGGATCAAAATCAGCAAAACGTTCGTTTTGGAAACGTTTCGTCTAAGTTTCAAGCATAAAAAAAGCCTGTTGCGATTATGCAACAGGCTTGAAGTATCTGTGATTAATGATGTCTTAATTACATCAATCAAAATCCTCAAAATCATCATCCATTGGAATCACTTTGTCGGGATCTACATTACCGAATGGATTTGAGTTTTGATCCTTACTCTGTTTTTTCTTCTTATTACCGGAAGACTGCTTGGACTTAGAGTCTTTTTTCTCATCTGGCTCTATACCAAATGTGGAAAAGAAATCGTCATCATCATCGAAACTGGAATGACTTTCACCACCTCGTTGCCGATAGTTCTTGTTAGAATACGCATCATTTGATCTTCCGGTACCTTTCTTATTTAAAGTGAATTCTTTCGATTCGTCGCCAATGAGTTCCATGAGTTCTTGTACAACAACCGTCAACTCACGCGCATCGCTTCTGAGATTAGCTGCGGCTGAAGAGTTTTGTTCAGCGCCGGCAGCGTTTTTCTGCGTTACGCCGTCAACGTGGCTCATCGCTTTATTGATTTGATCAAGTCCCTGAGATTGCTCAAGTGAAGCTGCGGTAATTTCAGCCACAAGCTCATTCACTTTTTGTGTTTTTTGATCGATTTCCTCAAGAATATCACCTACGTCGGAAGCAACGGAAACCCCGCCATTTGCGGCGTCACGGGAACGTTCAATTATGGCCTCTGTTTCTTTAGCGGCATCTGATGTTCTCAATGCAAGGCGACGAACTTCTTCAGCCACAACGGCGAATCCAAGTCCGGCCTGACCAGCTCTGGCAGCCTCAACAGCAGCGTTAAGAGCAAGAAGATTTGTCTGAAAGGCGATCTCATCAATCGCTTTAATAATTTTACTGGTTTCATCAGTTGAGTTTTTTAACTCCGCCATCGACTCGTTCATACGAGCCATGCTTTGATTTCCTTTGGTAGCGGCTTTTCGGGCTTCTTCAGAGAGCCTGTTCACCTGTTGAGCGCTTTCAGCATTTCGCTTGGTCATAGAAGAAAGTTCTTCAAGAGAAGCGGAGGTCTCTTCGAGAGATGAGGCCTGTTGCGACGCACCGTCAGCCATATCCTGACTTGAAGCGGCAACTTGTTCAGATGCGTCGTTTATGCTTTGAGAAGCGCCTTCCAGTTTACTAATAGAACCGGAAAGTGGTTTGTAAATTCTGTTGGATACAAAATATCCGGCAATGACAATTACAAGAGCTGAAAGGAAATTGAGAATGATCAGGTTCCAAAAAAGCTCGTTAATTGAGCTATTCAGCAATTCTTTAGAATAGGTCATTACTACAGCACCGACAAACTCACGTTCATCACCAAAAGAAATATCGTTAAAAACAGGTGATATGTAAGTGAGATATTCTTCCGTATCTATATAGTAAATACCCTCTTTCACCTCTTCAATAGTTTTATCGATTGAAAGCGATTCGCTTTCGGGACCTACACTGTGTAGTGGCTGAAGCGCCTCATCAAAAACAGCGATATTATATACGCCGTCGTCGAGATTGTCGTTGTCGAAGGGTTTTAAATTTTCACGTATCGTTTGCCCATCATCCAAAATCCTTGATGTAATAGCATTTGCAAGGTTTTTGGCAATAGCTGAAGTCTCATTTTCGTAAGCATCCACCAATATTTCCTGTCCCAGCCGTTCTGTTCTGTTTGGCAGGTAAAGAGTAAGGGCGATGGCCACAAGAGAGGAGATGGCAACAAACGTGATAATTATGCGAGCACGCAGTGATAGTTTCATGTCCCGTAGGTTTAAGTATTAGACTGTATCATATATATAGCAGAAAATCGTCATTCGACTTCACGAAAATAACAAACGTTCACTAAAAAAAAATTTTTGAAACAGGTTAATACCATTTGTTAGGAATAAAGAGGAAGAAGAAAGAAACGAGTGTTGTTGATTGCGCCAAATTTGGGAGCTGTTTTTGTGAAGGTTACATTAACAGAAAGTTTCCAAAACCTTCCTCTGAGGGTCATAATGGATATAATTAAGCTAAAAATATCTTTAAAAAGTCCTTGTAAAATGTAAGCGCTTTCATTATGTTTGAGGAAAATCACGGCAAAAACGACTTTATGAGGCAGTTCTTATCAGTTTTACTGGTTTCATGTTTCACACTTCTTTCATGTCAGAAGCCCGATGAGAACGTAATCGGCAAAGTGGGAGAGTACGAGTTCACTGTAGAGAACTTGCGCAATTCCTATTACTATTATTTCGACCGATCCGGTCAGGCTCTCGAGAAAAACTCCCGCACAATCGAGGCAATTTTCAATTCTGAATTCGACAAATTTCTTCTTATTGATGAGGCACGTCAGCGCGGTTATGATAAAAAGCCGGAAAATCTGAAACTCAAAGAGCGCATGCAACGAAGCGCGCTTATTGAGAAATATCTGGATGAAAACGTTATCGATACCGTTCAGGTGACAGAATCTGATCTGGCTGATTTAATGCTTCGGTTTAACACAACTATTCGTGCTTCCCACTTGTTTGCCCGTACCGAGCCTGAAATCAGAGAAATTGAGGAGCGCCTTGAGAGTGGTGACTCATTTGGTCTGATTGCGCAGGAGGTATTTACAACGGACTATCTTAAAAAACATGGTGGTGATGTAGGTTATTTCCGGGTTGATGAAATGGATCTCGCGTTTGAGGACGCCGCATTTGCATTGGCAGAAGGAGAGGTTTCTAAGCCGGTAAAAACCGAGCAGGGCTACAGTATTATAAAGGTAACCGACAAATGGGTTCGTCCGGTTATTACAGAAAATCAGTTTAATTCAAAAAGAGCTCAACTTACTTCGTTTGAGCAGAAACGTGAAATTAAACGTGTTCAAAATAATTACGTTCAGAAGCTTGACGAAGCTATTAAGCTGAATATTGAAGAAGATGAATTAGAAGAGATTCTGGCTTCAATCTCCGTGGTTGAGTCACCTTCTCAACTTGCTCTTCCTGAAAATGAATTGATTGCAGAGCTTAACGGTGAAAAGATCTTTTTTAGTGATTTAGCTGATAACTTTTATGTTATGGTCGAGCCTGAGTTTGGTAAAAATTCAGATATCGCAAAGTTCAGAGGATTGTTGATTCAGGAATACTTGCTCCGGAAGGCGTCCCAAACGCAGTTGAGTTCTATGGAAATTGAAGTGCTTAATTATCAGTGGGGAATTCAGCTGGCAAGACAACTGGAGCTTAATTTGATGGCTGATGTTCCTGTTAAGTCTGAGGATGTAAGGGCTTACTTTATTCAAAACCAATCAGATTTTGTATCAGACCTGAAGCTAAATTTGCAGCGTATTGTTGTATTTGATAAAAATTTGGCTAATCAGCTTCAGAAGCAAGCCCTTGAAAAAGCAAACTTTACTCAATTGGTGATGAGAAACACCAAAAAGGGAGATGATCTTCTCACACAAGGAATGACCGGCCTGAAATCGGTAAGAGATTTTAATATCGCTCCTCAAAAATTGAATAAGCTAAATGAAGGTGATGTCACCGAAGTGATGCAGGTAGGGGATAACGAATATCATATCTACAAATGTGTTGAGATAATTCAACCCCGGCCCATGAGTTATGATGAAGCATCAGAACGTATCCGTAAAATTCTTAAGCGGGACGAATATAAAGCAGTGAAAACTGAAATGTTAAAAGAAAAACGAAACCAGAACAGAGTCATTATAAATAACGAATTGTTACAAAATACCATCGTAAATCTATAAAGTTATGAAATTAAAACGCATACCAATTCTCCTTTTATTATTTCTGCTGGCGGGGGCTGTGGGACAGCTGTCGGCGCAAAGTGGTAAAATTGTCGGTACGGTTATCGATGCGGAGACTGGAGAAACCTTACCCGGGGCAAACGTTGTAATACAGGGAACAACAACGGGAACGCAAACCAATATTGATGGAGAGTATCTGCTGCTAAACATCGAGCCCGGCACATACATCATTCAGTGTTCCTACATTGGTTTTTCTACCAGAAGTGTAACAGATGTTGTGGTCAGAACCGGCCTTACGACTGAAGTTGACTTCGAGATGATGGCGGAGGCATTTGAAGGTGAAGAGGTCGTCATTCAGGCTGAGCGTAAAATGGTTATTAAAGATATGACCAGTTCAGAGTCGCGCGTAAGTAGTGAAGAAATTGCGAAGTTGCCTGTTCAGGAAATCAACGATATTGTACAGCTTCAGGCTGGTGTGAACGTGGGTAACGATGGTGCCCTTCACATTCGCGGTGGTCGTGCCAGTGAGGTTTCTTATGTGGTTGATGGTGTTCGCACAACTGATTCTTATGATAACAGTCAGGGTTTACGTGTTGAAAATAGCGCAGTTCAGGAATTGCAGGTTATTTCGGGCACGTTTAACGCCGAATACGGTCAGGCGATGTCAGGTATTGTTAATATTGTGACCAAATCCGGCGGAAACAGTTTTGAAGGCCAGATTGATGGTTGGGGCGGTGATTATATGTCCAGCCGGTCGGGATTGTACGATGGCGTTACCAGTACAGATAATCCTGAAGATTTTGACCCTACCAATCAGTACAACCTGAATGTGAGTCTCAGCGGACCGATTGTCAGAGATAAGGTTACGTTTTTTGTGAATGCGCGAAGATTCCAAAATGAAGGGCATCTGAAAGGTTTTAATGCCTTCTCGTATCACGGTCGCTATGTTGAAGATGTGCCATTAGGTACTGACTTCGAAACCTACCGTACTTTATACAATGAGCAGGTAGATCTGGATCGGCCATGGTATTCTACCGACACGGTACAGGTTGCTGAAAATGGTCAGTTAGTGAACAGGCTTCGCCTTACAGATTCTGGTGAACGCGACAGTTCTGTTGTAAATATGAACCGATATGAGTCAAACAGCGTACTCACGAATTTGCAGTTCAAGCCGATGTCTGCGCTGAAATTTAATCTTATCAGCTCTTACGCAACGGAAGAAGGTAGTGGGTATAATCATTCTAACAGGTTAGTCCCAGGTGGACAATCAACCTATTATCGTACAAACTATTCGAGTAACCTGAAGACGACCATTACGCCTTCAAACAATACGTTTATCACCATGAACGTGGCGTATAAGAATAATGAGTATGATGACTATCTGTTTGAGAATCCCTACGATCCTCGTTTTTTCAACTATGATAATCTCAATCAGTTTGGTATCCAGAATCCCGGTCGTCCGTTTCAGTATAATCAGGTGAATTCAAGCAATTCAATTTTTAATCGCCGAACACAAACGCTGATTGCTAAAGCTGAATTTTCAAGTCAGATTAATAATGCAAACTTTGTAAAGTTCGGAGCTGAGTTTCAGGGTGATTTTCTCAATTTCGAGAATATTAATTTACAGCCTGTTGCAAACAATTTAGAGATTACGGTTCCGGAGGATATTCCTGAAGAAATTCGTTCACGCATCGAACTTGGAATTCCCCCGCGTGAAACCGCGAATTATCAAAAATACAGTCGTGATCCATATCACCTGAGTGCGTTTATTCAGGATAAACTTGAGCTTGAGAAGCTGACTATTAACGCGGGTGTTCGTTTTGATTATTTCCAACCAAACGCTCAGATCCCCTCAGATCCACAGGATCCGGATATTACCAATCCTACGAAGGCCAGTAATATATATGAAGATTTGAATAACAACGGAGTCAGAGATCCTAATGAACCTGAAATTACACGTGCCCAGCGAGAGGAGTACTGGTACGAAGACGCTGACCCCAAATATCAGTTCAGCCCGCGTTTAGGTATAGCTTATCCGATTACAGCTGATGGTGTAATCTATTTTTCATATGGATACTTCTTTCAAATGCCTAACTACAGTTATCTGTTCAATAACAGTCAGATTTTATTGCAACAGACAAGCGGTGTTTATGGAATTTTTGGGAATCCTGATCTTAAGCCTGAAAAATCAATTCAGTATGAATTAGGACTCAAACAGGAAATTGCCCGTGGTGTTGCTATAGAAATAACCGGTTTTTACAAAGATTCACGTGATTACGTCTCTTCCGGTATTATTGAGCAGACATATAATCCATCTGTTCGTTACGCAACATGGATTAACCGTGATTACGCTAATTCTAAAGGATTAACTGTAGCGTATAATCAAAACATTGGGCGCTTTTTAAGTCTCAGCCTTGATTATACGTACACAGTGGCAGAAGGAAGTAACTCAGACCCCGCAGCTGAATTTAACCGTGCACTTGCTCAGGGAAATGAAAGCGGTAATGCACTTACAAAATTCATTCAGCCTCTTGATTGGGACAGAAGCCATATTGCCAACGCGGCTGTTTTCTTTAGTCAGGATACATGGGGGGGAAATCTTGTTTCTAAATTCTCAACAGGAACACCTTATACTCCAAGTAATCCATTTACAGTACGTTATGGTCCAACAGCTTCACAGCGTGACCTTAGTAATACCGCGAGATTGCCTAATCGTTTCACTATGGATATAAATCTGTATAAGAACTTTGAGATCGCCGGATTTACTATTCAAACGTTCATGAATATTTACAATCTGTTAGACTTTGAAGTCATTAACAGTGTATATGCAGATTCAGGGGATCCTGATCAGCCATTGATCTTTCCTGAGACTGCCAATCCGGACTATTTCAACGATCCATCCCGCTATGCGGAACCACGACGCATTCAGTTAGGCGCTAAATTTTCTTTCTAAGATGATGAGAACAATGTCATATAAAAAATTACTATTAATTCTGTTTGCTGTATTTACCGCATCGGCAATCTATGCTCAGGACGGAGACTACGAGCCGACTGAGTTCAGAGCTGATTTTACAGAACGTAAGAAATCAATTATGGATGGTAACCTGATGAGGGCTACATATCATAATTACGGTCAGGGCGGTACTGTAAACAAAGGACAGAACCCCGATGAGGTTCCTTATGAATATCCACGTAATACCGGACGAGAATATATGCTCTTCCAAATGGTATTTATGGGTGCTGAAGTTGAGAACCAAATTGATAATCCCGCTGATGAATTTGAGGCATTCCCGATTGTGGATGTGGCAAACCTCAGAACAAGTAATACAGGAAGTTCCTGGTCACTGAACCCTATAAGAGGGTATTCAAACTCGGGAACAAATGAAATTGCCCGATCTGATCGAGGCCCGGGTAGTTCCTTAGGAAATACCTGGCCACCGTTCTGGCCCGATAAGCAGGTTGACGGCGGAGATGGCTGGGCAGGTTCATGGAACGGATATTTCGGACGTGATCAATTCAACGCCGATATTGAGTTCTATTACCGTGCCGGTGATGATGATTACACACGTTACGCGGTACAAACAGAGAATTCAACTCGTCTTTATCGACCAGACAGCACCGATGCCGATCGTGGTGGTTTAGCCCTCATGATGGATACACGCATCATGACGTGGTCGCAGACACTTATCAATAACGTACATTTCAATATTTTTGAAGTTACGAACGATGCTTCTTTCAACTACGATAAAGTGGCATTCTCATTATGGATAGCTGACTTTGTTGGTGAAAACGCCAGTAATGACGTTCCTCAGTTTGATGAAATTCAAGCTACTGCCTATATCACAGATGACGACAGAACGCAATACGCACCATATTTTGAAGGACCGATTGGAGAGATGGGAATGAAATTCCTTGAAACCCCAGGTAATCCACTTGATGGTATTGATAACGATGGTGATTCTTACCGTTTTGATCCAACGAATTCAAACCCCGGTGGATTAGCACTATATGACTCAGACAATGAAAATGTATACCTTCCGCTAACTGAAGCAGGAGATGGTTTTTACGGTGCTACCCAATTACGAGACACGCTTATCCCAAGCTTCACGGCAGAAGATTTTGAAGACAGAGGTCTCAATCCCGGATCTAAAATTGTACTCATTCAGGATGACGACAGCCGCGTTATAGCTGAGTATCCCCAAGGTGGCGGAACAGTTGTCTCTCAGGGAATATCTTATGACCTCCCTGCAAATGGTATTAACCTAAGCGAGCGTTTTGAAGCTGATTTAAGATGGCACGCCGACCAGATTGATAATGATCTTGATGGCCTTATAGATGAGAACGAACCTAATCACCTCGAAAAAACGATTACAATTAGTCCGTCTGATATCACGGGAACAAGAATTGCTGTGCGACACATAAATTATCTGGCTTTTGAAATCGGAGATACACTCAGAAGAGGATTGATAGTTCCGAATTCAGTTATTCGAGAACGTATTTCCACAGATGATAATTTCGCTGAGTTGGTGAATAATCGCTATAACGGCAGATTCATAAACGTACACACAGCAGCTCCTATGATGGATGAAGATCGTGCTGATTATTTTGATAATGATCAGGATTGGAATCCTCTTATCGATGATGTCGGTGTTGATGGTGACGGTGATACTCCGGATACTGGGCAGGGTGATGGTCTTCCCACTACCGGTGCCGGAACAGCATTTCCCGGTGAGCCAAGCATTGATAAAACGGATGTGAGTGAAACCGACCTGATTGGTGTATCTCGTGTGACAATTATCGGCTCAGGGATTTTAAGCACAAATGAAGATTCCAGAAACTGGAATACCTATATGATTCCGGGAGATTTCGAAACGGACGCTATTGCCGGTGATGACTCAGATATTTTTGTTTCATCATCTCTCTTTCCTCTGAGAAGAGGTCAGACAGAACGATTTGCGATGGCTATTTCAGCTGTACAGACCATGAGCCAAAGTCGTGAAAATGATCGTGAAGCTAATAACAGAGCTTTAACGGAGGCTCAAAAAGCGTATGAAGCCGATTATCAGTTTGCAACCGCTCCAATACCACCTAAGGTTACGGCTGTATCCGGCGATGGTTATGTAACACTCTATTGGGAGCCCAATGCAGAGCAATCATTCGACCGCTATCTGCAAAAGCTGACTGGAAATGGATTTGACTTCGAGGGATATAAGATTTACCGGTCAACTGATGATGCCTTTGAAGACGCCAGAACGATTACAAATGCGTTTGGAGCAGCACAATTTCTGCAGCCTATTGCTACTTTTGACAGAAATAATGGAAACGCCGGGTTGCATCCGGTGCCAGTTAATGGTGTTCAATACAATCTTGGTGGTGATTCCGGACTGCAATATTCTTTCACCGATACAAACGTGAATAATGGTCAACGCTACTTCTACGCTGTTGTAGCTTATGACTTCGGTAGTGAAATGGCGGGAATTGCTCCATCTGAATCACCTATTCAGATCAGCCGAAACCCTGATGGTTCTCTTATTCTGGGAGAAAACGTAGTTGATCTGCGTCCTGCTGTAAGAGAAGCTGGTTATCGAGATGCTGATACACCTGAAGTGAGCTTATTGAGCGGTTCACCCGGTGGTTCGGTTGAAGTGGATGTCGTTGATCCAACAGTACTTCGTGAGGGTTCTACCTATCATGTGGTATTTGAGGACACAACATTGCGTGACGATGATGGAAATCCTGAAAGTCTGGCAACCAAGAACTTCTCTTTGGTGGATATTACCGGTGGAGCTTCTGATAGTCTTATCAAGCGATCAATTAAATTCAACGGAGAATCACTTCCTATTATCGACGGACTACGTTTCGTTCTTCAAAATGTTGAAGAGCTGAGATTGAATCAACAGTTAAGTGGTTGGGTTACCAATGAAGATGCTTCTGAATTATCTCGCCATAATTATAACTTTACGTTCTTTCAGAACTTTAAGGTGAATGATTATGATATCATTATTGGAGATGAAGTTGGATTTGGTCAGTCGGTGGCTCGAAATAATGTGCCAATCAGTGCAAACAATACTATAGATGTGCCATCTGTTCCAACCAATTTCAAAATCTACAGTCCTTACGAAGATAAATTTATCGACTACGCATTTGACGATAAAGACGGCCCCAATGACGAACCCGGTGAGCTTGGCGTGTACAGAACATCATTCTTCCGTCAGCCACGTCCCGATAACGTATATCTGATTGAAGAGGTAAATGGTCAACCTGATAAATTTACATACAGATTGAACCTCTCATATATATTGCAAGCTGATACGGTGGCAAGTGTAAATCCACAGCCAGGCGATACACTGAAAATCCGCTACACAAAACCGTTTATTGAGGGGGATATATTTGAGATTAAAATAAATGAAAACAACACCGCACGTATCGATCAGGAATTGGCGAAAGAAGAGCTGGATGATATAAAGGTAGTGCCAAACCCATATGTGGTTAGTAGCCCGTATGAGGGACGCATCACCAGCAATAATCCGGTTCAGCAACGTGAATTGCACTTTACCAAAATTCCGGTACCGTCAACACTGCGCATCTTTACCATTTCCGGTGTGATGATCAGAGAGATACAATTGGCTGAAAACGATCCACGTATCCACGGCGGAACATTTATTTGGGATATGCTCACAAAAGACGATCTCGAGATATCCTACGGAATTTATCTCTATCACGTAAAAGCGCCAGGAATTGGTGACAAAACTGGAAAGTTTGCCATTATTAAATAATTAAGTCATGAAAAGAATTTTAGTCCTTTTTATAAGCATTTTAGTGACTTCAGCCGGTTTTACCCAGCAGAGCAAGGCGCAGTCAGTATCCAAAGCGGGTATTACAGCAGCTGAGTTTCTCAAAATACCGGTTGGAGCAAGAAGCACGGCTATGGGTGGTGCAACCACCGCCATCAGCAACGACCTGACATCCATGTTCTGGAATCCGTCTGGTTTGGCCGATGTAACCACTCCATCTGCCTATGCAGAGTATGGAGATTGGTTTATCGATGTAAATCATAACTACTTTGGTTTTGCGATGCCCGTTGGAAACGGCGTGTTAGGTGCTAATGTAACGGCACTTACCATGGGTGATTTTGAAGAAACAACGTATGACAATCCCGAGGGTACAGGTCGCACATTCAACGCCTATTCTATGGCAGTTGGAGTAACTTACGCTCAGTATCTGTTAGACGTCTTTCAGATTGGTGCCAATGTTAAATATGTTTCTGAAAACATCAGTTTCAGTTCAGCCTCAGGTATCGCTTTCGATATCGGTACCATCTACAAAACACCGTTTGATGACATCAAATTCGGTGTGAGTATTACAAACGTAGGTGAGAAAATGACGATCGACGGAGAAGATCTCATCACCACTACTGACCTTGCCGATAATCAACAAGGAAACTATGAGCCCGATGTGAAGTTAAAGACAGATCCATACGACATGCCGATGCAGTTAAAAGTTGGTGTGGCGTGGGACCCTTACGTAAGTGAGGATTTCAGAGCAACAATCACAGTTGATGGAAATAATCCTTCAAACAACGTGCAGAGCATAAGTGTGGGTACAGAAATTGGCTTTATGAACAATTTAGTTATGTTGCGCGCAGGACTTCCTGAATTAGGTTTAAAAGATCGCGTGCAGGAGTTTGCCGCGGGAATGGGAGTAAAATATTCTCTAAATTCTAGTATGGGTATCGAATTCGATTTTAGTTATCAACAGTATAAATATTTGGGTGGAGTGAATAGAATTTCCCTCGGCCTGAACTTTTAATAAGAAACGGATAATCCGTAATCACTAACAATAAATAATAGAGGTACATATGAAGAAAAGTATACTACTACTTGGATGTATGCTTGTTGGGCTTGTGTTTACAGCGCAAGCGCAAACCGAACTGAATACAGTTTGGGAGAGTACTGCAAGAACCGGAGCTGACGGAGCACCATCATGGTTCACCGCTGGTTTTAACAGAGGTTTGGCTATGTATGATGGTCAACTTTTTGTTGCCGATCGCACGAATAGCGCAATTCAGGTTTTGGATGCCAAAACCGGTGCTGAAGTTACACTTGAAACACCATTTGATCTTTCAATGCTCGCTGGTGGTACTTATACCATGAACGACATTGAAGCTTCAGATGATGGTATCATCTTTCTCGGCAATTTAACGGTGAATGCATCTACGAGTGCATTTAACTTATACGTATATGATGCAGCCGGCGGTGATACGCTGTCTACATATAGCTTTACTACTACAGCAGAACATCGTTTAGGTGATCGTTTTGCAGTTGTTGGTTCAGTAGCTGAAAATACAGCAGAAATCTGGGTCCCAGCTGCTAGTTCAGATCCTGGTGTTGTTTATCAACTTACTACTGCTGATGGTGGAGAAACATGGAGCAGAGCCACACTTACATTGAGTGGTGATAATCCTTCTCTTCCTTCAAATGTTGATGTAGTACCATTGGCTGCTGGCGGAACAGACTTTTACATTGCAGGTAATGGTTCATCTCCGAAAAGATTTACATCTGATGGTGCCTACGTGGCCAACAGTCAGTTTGTATCTACAAGCTTCAACGGTTCTAAAAACGGATTTGACTATTTTGAAGCAGACGGAGTTGAGCATTTAGCTGTGTACAGTTACCGTCCTGATCCTGTAAACTCAGGAAATAAAACAGGATATGTCTCTGTGTATAATGTTGATGATCCTACAGCACCTACTACTGTATTTGAGTCACCTTTAATGGGTGATGATGTTGATGGATTTAGCTCAGTATATGGCGAAGTTAAAGCAACAGTTACAACGGATGGGCTTATTTTTCATGCTCTTGATGGTGTAAACGGACTTGCCGCCTATACCAACGCAGAGCCATTAACTCCTGCTAACCTGTTCTTCTCAGAATACATTGAAGGATCAAGCAACAACAAAGCGCTTGAGATTTTCAAC
>Ga0306910_1000288_pt1 | contig 28421 bp, 43 predicted proteins | sample AntRauMFilla2698_FD_190438 | JGI IMG/M metagenome (GOLD analysis project Ga0306910, IMG submission 190438) | Saline lake microbial communities from Rauer Islands, Antarctica - Metagenome Filla 2 #698 (v2) (version 2) | ecosystem: Environmental > Aquatic > Non-marine Saline and Alkaline > Saline ... | reverse complement strand
TGCAGAATTCCAAAAACAGCAATCATTGCTCGCTGAGGAAATCTACATCAACGAGCAACGTGATGAACTTGCTGCACGACGTGCACAAATCATTGCCGACCTCGACGCTGAAAAAGCAGGGCTCGATTCTGAACTTGAAAACGTGAGACATGAACTGGTGTCTTTCGGGTCAGCCCCGACGCTCAACGAATAGCATTCGCTATCAAGGAACATGAGAGTCGAGGCAACTGCAACGCTGAGGGACTTTCAGGCGAAAACGGGGCATATCAATTCATGCCGGCAACGTGGAACATCTATGCAAAACAGATGCTCAAAGAGATACCGGAACAGACCTGCAAAAACGAGGAAACTGTGGCAATTCTCAAGATTCAGCAATTACTAGACAGAGGGTTCAGTGAGCGACAAATTGCTCATGTGTGGAACGGTGGCACGGTGACGTGTTCAAGCGGGGTCAATAAATACGGCGTGCCGTATGATTCATGTGCCTATGGTGATGCAGTCTTGCGACTTATAGCATCGAATCAATAGCACTTATGCACACAAGATTCACAGTCGGTTCATTGTACTTTCATCATAAATCATTTATAATGAAATCACATGACCAAAAACGATAAAAAAAGCATAGTCAAAAAAAAGCTGTGGCAATCAGGCTATGCGGTGCGAGACATGGGTCATGTATATCGCAAAGAGCCTTTCGACCTTTTAGTCGAGGGAAAAATCAAAGTGGTATTCGACTCAGCACCCACAAAAAAGACGGTTCGTGCACACGTCGAGTCTGACGGCTCAATCAAGTACGAGTATTACAAACAGAGCAACGATTCATTCGCTTTCACTGCATCACATATGATTGCATTCGGGCGACCGGAATCTCGCTCATAATCTACACACCATTATGCAAATTACTAACACATCAAAATATCCGAAAAACGCATCTATCATGATGATTGTCTACGGAATGGGAGGAGTCGGAAAAACAACTTTTGCGGCATCATTCCCGAAACCATTACTCATTGACTTTGAAAACGGTGCAAAATACTTCGGAGAACGTGGCATCTCTGTGGACGTTGCACAACAAAAAGACTGGTTCACACAGGAGGACTTCACTCAGCTCAAAGCTGCAATCGCAAATTATGACACAATCATTGTCGACCCTATCGGAGAGGCAATGCAAAAGCTCATGGAATCACAATCAATCAACGGGGCAAAATACCGACAAGGTGGCTCAGGCGACTTGACGATTGCAGGGTGGGGTGAAGTGAAAAAGAAAATGCGAAACTTCGTGAAATGGCTGAGGGACACCGACAAGAATATCGTTATTGTTGCTCACGTCGATGAAAAGACTGACGGTGAAACTATCGTGCGACGACCGATGATTGCAACAAAGCTCTCAGACGAACTCATCACAATGGTCGACATTGTTGCCTACATGGGAACAACTACCGGAAAAAACAAAGAGACCGGAGAGAGTGAATCAAAGCGTGTACTATTCCTCGACCCGTCTGACGAATCACGAGTCTCAAAAGACCGAACAGGGAAACTCGGGAAATATATCAAGCCCGACTACAACTATATTGCAAATCAGCTCGGAAACACCGAAACTGACAAGACAGCAGGCACAGATGAGCCGAAAACACCTGCTGAAACTAGCGAAAACACCCCTGCATCAAGCGTACCCGCTGAATCTGATACAACAGTCGATTCAACGACAAAGGACGCTGAGAACGGCTCTCAAGAGCTCGAACTCGGAGACATGACAGCAGCTCAACTCGTTGCAAAGGCAAAGGAAATGAATTTGACTGTCGGAGGTACAAAAACCGAATTGATTATCAGAATCTCAACTGCCCTCGCTGAGGCTGCAAAATAATATGGCAAAAACAATCACTGAGCGATTCACGCTCTACGATGAATCTGTTGTCATCGACTTCTACCCGACATCACACCGATACAAGCTCATCAGTGTTGACGGTGTTGAAAAAAAGGAATGGCTCGCATCACCCTCATCGGTGGTGAACAAGCTCGACAAATCACGACCGCTCATGTCGTGGGCTGTGAACACTTTTGAGGAAACAATGATTGCTCACATGCGTGACGGTGCAAACTTCACAAAAGATGATGTGCTCGCAATGTTGAAAATCTCAAAAGGTGCGTACAACGAACGCAAACAAGAGGCTGCCGACGTGGGGTCAGTGGTTCATGACTTCGCTGAGCATAACCGCTCAGACATCAACGAGGTTGAACAATTCGCTGAGCTCTCAGACGAGGACAAAAAACTTGCACAGCAAGGGGTCGACGCATTCAACGAATGGAAAAAAATCATGTCACCGACATTCATCTCAAACGAATTCAAAGTGTATTCAAAGCGGTGGAATTATGTCGGAATCTGTGATGCTCTCGCTGAAATTGGCGGTGAACTCTACATCGTAGATTATAAAACATCAAAGGGTGTTTATACTTCGCAGGTGTATCAAATCGCTGCATACATGAAAGCGTATGAGGAAATGACAGGCAAAAAGGTCGCCGGTGCAAAAATTGTGAACTTCACAAAAGATGACATCACCGACAAAGATGACAACATTATTCGCAAGGCAGGTTCATACATGACGCACACAGTGAGTCGTGGCGAACTGGTGACATCATTCAAGGCTTTCAAAGCATTGCTCGATGTTCACCGAATCGACCCTGTCATCGCTAAAACTCTCAAATAGTATGGCGGTGCGAAAGTGCGAATCGTGCAATGCACCTACATCAAATCAATACAGTGAAAATTGCACTCTATGTGTCACGATTCTCAGAATGGTTGCTGACTTTGAAAAAGGACTCAATCAAAACTGGCACCCGAACGGGTACACAAGAAAAGTGAAACTCACTGCTCAAATTACAAAAACCTAATCAAACACACTATGGCAAAAAACACAGAAAAATGTACAGACAAATTCACAGTCACTCGAGACTTTGAAATCAACATTGACGACAATTATTATCTACAATTCAAGCAACAAATCATCGACCTTGTTCGAGGACTAGCAAACCCCTACGGCATCGGGTCTCATGAATTCCCTGCAATCTTGAGAGAGCTTGCACTTGATATTGAGAGAGACGACCGTCTCAATGACGAATTCTAGTCATGAAATACGAATACATGACAGCAACCCCTCGAATGACAAAAGGGTTCACAAAAAAAACAATCGACGCTGACGCTACTGATGAAATGCTCAACACACTGGGCTCAAATGGGTGGCAACTCATCTCTGTGGTACCTATTCAGGAAAACATGGGGTGGTCAAGCAAAACGGGTTCAATTATTTATTATCTCATGCGAGAAATCGCCTAACCAACAACACACTATGCAAGTAAAAAGATACAACATCACAAACCCGAAAAAATACACCTCAAACAACGAGGAAAAAACTTTCTGGGCAAACGTGGGAACGATGACTGAATTCCACAAAGAGGACGGAACAATCTCACGAATCATTGAGATGAATGACAGCAGTCTGACATTCTCAGTGTTCGAGGCTGAACAAAAAAACAACAATGCCGGAGGTCAATCAAACTCAGCACCTGCTCAAAACAACAGCAGCAATGAGATTGAATACCCTGCTGAGGACATCAACCCCGACGACATTCCTTTCTAGGCTTATGTTTTTATTCATCGCAATCATTGCTCTTGCTACCGGCTCATCGTGGCAGTGGGTCATTGCATGGGTGATACTACATCTATTATTCAAAGACTAATCAATCAAACATGTCAAAACAATTCACACTCAAAGACCTCAAAGAAATCGACCTCGACAAGAAAAAAGGTGAGGTTCGATACGCATTCCCGAATTCACCGATGACGTACAACAAAGAGGACGCTGAAAAAGTGCTCATCATTGCAAACTACATCGGAATTCTGACCGACAGCCTACGCTCTGAAATCATGGTGAATCTCATCACTGAACTCAAAGCAATCAAAGCTCACATCGGTATGGAATAATTATCAACACAGCTCGAGGGCTGTGTGAGTGATACTGACAAGCGAATCGGGGTGCTACATGACCCGAAACATCAGCCTCACTCTCACAGCTCTTGAGACTAATCAATCAACACACCATGACTGAAACAAACAAAATCGACGAGCGGTGCGAATGCTGCTCACAAAGACTCTACAAACCCGCTGTGCTATCAAAAGGATATGCAAAGATGCTTGTCATCATCTCAGAATTTATCGAGAAAAAAGGCGTGAATGTAGTGCACCCCGAAAAAGAACTTTTCAAACTCGGACTCTTTTCGGTGGCTCAACGAGTGAACATGACAGTGCTCGGCGACCACGGTCTCGTGGCAAAGCATGAATCACACGGCAACTGGGTACTCACTCGAAAAGGTGTCGACTTCTTGAATGGGTCTGAAATATGGAAAGTCGCCGCTGTTGAAAAAGCAACAAAGCGAACTGTCGGGCACATTGAAAAAGAGGGAAAAACAACTCTCAAAAAATTACTCGGAAAAAATGCACCATACTGGCAAGGTCTCGGGTTCACTATCGAATCAGGTCGAGTCATTCGTGCATCGGAAATCTAAAACACAACAAGCGTATGCTCGCAAAACTACATTACAAGCACGGCGGTATCACATACCTCGATGTGCCGGATATGTTGCAAACTCAACGCACTGTGGGTCTCTCACTGAGAGTCAATCACAGCTCAATCATTGATGCTGAACCCCCACAAGGCATGACCGACTATCAAGAGATAACAACATTCTACAATCACGGCACTGAGGAATTGTTCAATCAGCCGACACTAATTCTCAAAGAAATATGACAGAAAAAAAAGAGATGAAACAAATCTCAGACCAACAACGAAAAGCGATGCACTTACTGTTCGCATTCGTGGCAAAAGAATACGAAAATGCAGGATATGACCTGCACAAATTACTGACTGAATTCCCTGCTGTGCATGTACCTGTTCAGACAAAACACATCAAAGAAATATGGCGTGCAGCTCAGATTGAGCAAACAGGAATCGAGTCAACTGAAAATGCGGGGGCTCACATTGATGCTGTATATGAGACATTCAATCGGTATGTCGCCGGTGCAGGAATTCATGTGCCATTCCCTAGTCTCGAGTCTCTCTATAAAAAAAGCCGTAAACAAATCGGCTTGTGATTCAGAAAATAAACGACGACCACATCAAAGTCATTATTCATGAAAAAGTGAGCACAAATGCGTACTACCGAATGCACTACAAATCACGGTCACCACTGCATGAGTCGTACTACTACGCAGCACAAGAGGCACTCGAGGACATTGAATTTGAGATTGCTGAATTCCCTGTCGTTATCAAATACACATTCGCCCTCAAAGGCAATCTGCTCGATTCATCAAATCTCTCAGCAATGGTCAAGATGATTGAGGACGGGTTCGTGCACGGCGGGTTGATGCCCGATGACTCGAACAAATACGTCAGTTATACAATGCAGGGCTGCCGGAAATGCAAAAAAGATGAGGAGGCACATTGTGTTGTCGAGATATTCACAGGAAATGCACAACTTGTCGAACCTCACAACATCAAGCAAACTGATTCATGATATAATAAAAGGGACGCTCGACCCTTGTACTCGTTGACTGGGTCATTGCACTTACAAGGGGCAATGAATCAGTCAATCAGAAAACTCGAGCTCATTATCAGCACCATAACAACACACCAACTATGGCAAATAAAAGAATGTTCACAATGGACATTGTCGACAGTGATGCTTTTCTCGACATGCCCACATCAGCACAAAATCTCTACTTTCACAGCAATGTGAGAGCAGACGATGACGGGTTCGTCTCAAGCATCAAAAGAATCATGCGAATGATAGGGGCTGCCGACGATGACCTCAAAATTCTCATCGCAAAAAGGTTCATGATTCCTTTTCAGAATGGAGTGTGTGTCGTCAAACACTGGCGAATGCACAACACACTCAGAAAAGACCGGCACAAACCGACAGCGTATCAAGATGAATTCAAGATGCTCGAGGTCAAGGAAAATGGGTCGTACACTGAAAATGATTCGTACGACATGGCAACCATTCGGCAACCAAATGGCAACCAACAAATCAAGGCACCAAAAAAAAAGAAAAAAACGTCTAAATCATCAAAAGACGTTGAAAACAAAGGCTCAAAGGAGTCTGGCAACCAAATGGCGACCACTGGTTGCCGTAGTATAGATAAGACTAGTATAGATAAGAGTAGTATTGCATCTGACGATGCGGAAAAAGATGATGCTGAATCAAAAAAAAAGAATCAGGAAATCATCGACATCATTGATGCTTTTGTAGTCGTGAACTCGGCTCACTCTCGGTGGTATGGCAACAAGACTCAACGCTCAGCGATTGAGCATCTCATCAAAGCTCATTCATTCGAGCAAGTGATGAAAGTCGTCAACCTGCTACCTCAATCAAACGTGCTGCCGTACTTCCCTCAAATCACAACCCCTCATCAGCTCGCTGATAAATGGGACTCATTATCAAATGCTTTTATTCGCAAGAAAACTGAGCTCACTGAAAAGACGAGCAAGGTGATTCTCTAACACAACACACCATGAACAACACACCACAAAAAAAATATCAATTCAAAGTCGTGACAGGGTTCAACCCTCACACATTCGTCATCTGTGACGAGGTGGAGGTTGAAAAAGCATATTTTGTTTTTCTCTTTGACGGGAAAACAATCATCAACGGTCGACCGGTCTCAAAGGTATTCGACATCACACCCCACTATGGCGGTGACCTCGGGTACAATGACGACTACAAATTCGGCTCAAGCCCCGACGATTATCGTGAGGCTGAATCGAAAGGAATCATGAAAAAATATCAGGGCGTGCCGAATATGATTCAGGCACGAGTCACACACTTTATTGAAAACAAGCAACAGAATCTCATCGGCAAAGGTGTCGATGTGCCTCAACTGGAAATCAAGCGGGTCGAGATTGAGGGAGTATCAGAGCTGACTAAAAAAATGAGCGTATGATTGATTCAAAAATAATTCTCACCGCAAACGGTACTGAGGTCATTGTTGATGCAGAGGACTTTGAATATCTCAATCGCTTTTCATGGGTACTCGGAAACAAAAATGAGGTATTCAAAGAATTCAATATCAGTGGCAAGACCATTCATGTACCTATGTGGAAATTCATTGTGCAGTCAGAAAACAACAAAAAGGCACTATATAAAAATAGGAATTCTCTCGACCATAGGAAAAACAACATTGCTGTCGTGCCTGCATATATCTCAAACCATTATCACAAAAAGAAAATTCGAGGAAATCTCGGAAAACCTACGTCGAAATATAAAGGGGTGAGCTATACTGCAACATATCAAGGTCACAAAAAATGGATAACTGATATATCATGCAAAGGTGAGAAAGTCAGAAAAAGATTCATGACTGAAAAAGATGCTGCTGAGTATTACAATGAACTCGCAATCAAATTCTATGGTGAATATGCTTATCAGAACATTATTGATGAATCTGATGAGTAAAAAGAAAAAGCACCCCGACATCAACTGCCCATTCTGTGATTCACCTGCTGAATGGGTATCGCACTCAGAGATATACGGTCGAATATACAATCAGGCTGCTCACATGATATGGCTATGCAGACAATGTGATGCGTATGTCGGGTGTCACAACAATACAAAGCAACCACTCGGGCAAATGGCGAACGCTCACATGCGAAAAGCTCGAAAGCTCACAAAGGAATTATTCATCAAGGTATGTCTCAACGGTCAATGGAAATGCGACAAGCATCTCAAAGAATCAGCATATTGTTGGCTCGCAAGAGAACTCGACATCACACGGCATGAGTGTCACTTCGGAGACTTCACTGTCGAGAGGTGTCGTGAGGCATATCGTATATTACAAAAAGTATGATGCTCAATAAATGCAAATGTGGTCGAGGTATACTGCCTGCATGGAAATGGTGCAATGAATGTTCACGACCTAAAACACAACGCACAAGAAAAAGCACAGCACCTGCTCAGATACTGAGTGAAAAAAAACGAGTGAACAATGGCACAAGCTATACTACTCACACATCACAATCATAGATGCTGACGGGTGGGATAGACGAAACTTCAATCACTCATTCAGGGTTGAGAGAATCACTCGGGCACAATTCGACAGACGATTGCTCATGTCGACTGTCGCTGTTCGATGATGCTATACTGAAAGTCAGACGCACTTTCATTCACAACAAAATAGAGGAACTCATGAGACGACAAGGACAATGCCCACGATGTGGTGAGCATTGCAACCTCACTCGACATCATATCTACCCGAAACGGTGGTATAGAAAACATCGCAACCAATGGCGTGCAATGTGGAACGCTCACACAGTGCTACTGTGTCGGGAATGCCACGACGACATTGAACACATCATCGAGAGTGAGGAACGGTCACGGTCGCATCATGGTCTGAGAGTACCTTTGTGCCTCACCATGTACGACATCATCGTCACTCAATTCATCGGTTCAACCTAACTCACACACTTGTGCTTTGCATGAGTGTGTTTTTTTACTGTTGACATTTTCAAATGATGCTATACTGGTCTTATATTATGGCTAAATCAAAAGCAACTCAAAAGAAAACGGGAAAGTCATCGAAATCACAACCTGTGACTCGTAAAAAGGCGACTCGAAAGAAAACATCAGTGAAAAAGACTGATGCTGTTGTTGTTGACAAAGTGGTGGAAAGTGGGGCAACTGGCAAAGCTGAAAAAAAAGCTGACAAGACTCGTCGAGACTGGGAACACAATCAGGTGATGATTCAAGAGGCTTTCATCAAACTACTCAAGAAAAAGAAAAGAAAACCGACAGGGGTTGAGCTTGCAGAGGAAACCGGACTCGGCACAACAACAATCGACCGTCATATCAAAAAGATGAAATTCGAGATGCAGTCTGACACATGGCGGTCACTGACCCCTGCTGTTATTGCCTCAATATTCAAAGGTGCTACTCGTGGCGGGGTGTTCGCTCAAAAGCTATGGCTGCAAGTAGTGGAGGGGTGGAGTGAGGACATCAACCTCAATCATGGTGCACAGGAATCACTCGCTGATGTGATTGCTCAGTCGACTGGCATCAAAATGCGTAAGAATATCGAGAAAAATGCAAAACACTCAAGATAATACAAAACATGTTGGCACTGAATATCAAGAGAACATCAAAGCTGACCCGACACTCTTTTTCGAGAAAACTCTCGGAGTGACATTGTGGGAAAAGCAGCTCGAGATTGTTGAGTCTATTCGTGACCATAAACGCACCACGGTTCGCTCTTGTAACTCAGCAGGAAAAACAAAGGTCATGGGTGATGCTGTGCTGTGGTATCTCTTTGCGTATGCACCGTGCATTGTGGTGACAACTGCACCCACTTTCAAGCAGGTGAAAAATCAACTGTGGAAAAACATCAAACGCTCTCATGCTCATGCGAAAACAAATCTCGGTGGATATGTGAAACAGACAGAGCTTGAATTCGCTGATGACTGGTATGCAATCGGAGTGGCAACAAAAGACGGTGACGCAGGAATGGAGTCGATGCAAGGGTGGCACAGCCCGAACATTCTCTTTGTGATTGATGAATCGTCAGGTGTGGGTCGACCTGTCAAAGAGGCAATCGAGGGTGGAATGATAGGCGAGGGCTCACGGCTCGTTGAAATAGGAAACCCCACAAAGCCGTCAGGTGACTTCTTTGATTCATTCTCATCACCGCTCTACAACAAAATTCACATCAGTGCATTCGATACACCGAACGTGATTGCAGGTGAGACAGTGATTCATGGACTCGTCACAAAGGAATGGATAGAGGACGTGAAAACAAAGTATGGTGAGGACTCTGACGTGTACCGTGTGCGTGTGCTCGGAGAATTCCCGAAAAAAGACACTGACACCCTCATCTCATTCGACCTCGTTGAGAGTGCGATTGATGCTGAACGTGAGGAATACGGCGAGGAGGAATTCATCGGACTTGACCCCTCAAGGAAAGGTCACGACATGGCTGCATTCATCTATCGAAAAGGGAATTTTGCAAAGGTGCTCGAGACGATTGAGAAAACTGACACAATGGTGCTCGCAGGAAAATCAATCAAGTATCTCAAAGAATTCCCGAATGCGAGACTGAGAATCGACATCATCGGACTCGGTGCCGGAACATTCGACAGACTCAGAGAGCAACCGAAATTCAGTGACCGTGTCGAGGGTGTGAACGTCGCAGTGGCAGCTCAAGACAAAGAACAATTCTTGAACCTGCGTGCTGAGGGGTGGCAAGTGATGCGTGAATGGCTCAGAGATGCGATACTAGAGGAACACAAAGACTGGTACGAACTCGCTGCACCGAAATACAAGCTGACATCAAAGGGTCAAGTACAACTCGAGAGCAAGGACGACATGGCAAAGCGTGGTGTGAAATCACCAAACGTCGGCGATGCACTGGCTCTCACATTCCAAAAACCAACTGAGGGTGGAATACTCGCACCCATGTGGATATAAAATCTGTTATAATAATTTTAGCTAAAACATATATGTCAATACTATCAAACATCAAAACAATCTTTTCATCAAGCGTCAAAGCTGCCGGTGATATTTTCAACAATCAGACATGGTCACCTTTTTCACTCGGTCGTGCTGATTCAAGTGCAAAAGCATTGATGAGTGCAAACAAAAACTGGGTCTATGTGTGTGTCGATACAATCGCCTCATCACTCTCAGGAATTGAACTCAAGCTCATGAAACAAACTGCTGACGACAAAGCTGATGAGCAACTTTTCTCTCATGCTATTCTCGACATACTTTCTGAACCGAATGACTTTCTTGACGGTCGTGAATTGCAATATCAAGCTCATGGTCATGCTGAACTCATCGGGAACGCCTACTGGCGAAAGGTGGACGGCAAACTGATTCCTATACCTCCGACAAACGTCACAGTCAAAACGGCTGCTGACGGTCTTTCTATATCTGCCTATGAAGTGCGAACAAATACAGGTGGCAAAATCAATGTGCCGGCTGACGAAATGTATCACTACCGATACCCGAACCTTTCAAACCCATTCATCGGAGTGGGTGTTGCTGAAAAGATTGCTGACTGGATAGATGTTGAATCATTCGCAACTGAATTCAATCGGTCATTCTTTGAAAATGGTGCATCAGTGGGTGACGTGCTTGAAACTGAGGCAACTACTCGAGAGGAAATTGAGCTGATTCGCAAGGGGTGGGAAATGAAACATCGAGGAATGAGCAATGCTCACAATGCGGCTATCTTGCCGAACAAAACAAAACTCGCAAAAGGTGGGTCAACAATGCGTGACATGGAATTCGCAACTCTTGATGCAACATATCGTGACAAGATTCTCGCTGCATTCGGTGTGCCGAAATCTATTCTCGGAATCACTGAGAGTGGAATGTCTCGTGCTGATGCTGAGGCGAAAAACTACTCATTCGCATTCTTTACTCTTGAACCTAAAATGAGACGATTCGTTGAATGGTTGAACAATACAGTCGTCAAAGACCTAGACCCGACCGGTGCTCTATATCTCGACTTCGATTCAATCGTGCCCGATGACAAAACTCATGAACTTGAAACTATCAAAGCCGGAACAGGTGGTGCAGCATTCATGACTCTCAATGAGGCTCGTGAACGCTCAGGGCTTGCACCCGTTGAGGACGGTGACGAGATTCCACAATCAAACCCATTCGGAACTCTATCAATCGGAAAAGAGAAAAAAGCAAACACATTCAAAAAGAAAATGAGAATCAAACGCTCATCAGTGGCATCAAAAGAAAACCTCGCTGACAACCTTGCTGATATTTTCAAGAATAGCAACATCGTGGTCAAAGACTTCACTGATGACGAGGACGAGGAACACAACAAGGCGTGGGAAAAGAAAGTGAACCGTGTTGAGCCGTATGAGGAACAACTCACAGCTGACTTGATTGAATTCAATGCCCAACAGGCACGCAGAGCTCGAAAATGGGCACGAGAGAACATCAAAGATAAAAAAGGTATCGACACAAAGAAAGCACTGAATGTGCTCAACAAGAGCGATGAAATGAACCTCACAATCGAACTCATGTCACCTGCATTGACCGAACTCTTGCAAAAGGAGGGTGAGGCAACAATCATGACAGTGAACCCGATTGTCTCATTCGATGTGACAGCTGACGCAACTCAGGAACGGTTCGACAAATATGTCGGTGCTACTGCTCAAAGCTACACAGACACAACCATTGCTGCACTCAATGACACAATCAAAGAGGGAATCAGTGAGGGTGAGAATGTTGTTCAAATCGAAAAGCGAATCAATGAGGTGTATGAATACACTGACAAGGTTCGTGCTGAACTTATGGCAAAGACTGTGACATTCGACATCTCGAATCAAGCGACAAACGATGCTTTTGTTCAATCGGGAGTGGTGAAAACAAAGAAATGGTACACAGCTCAAGACGAGCGTGTGTGCCCTATGTGCTACCCACTGCAAGGAAAAGAAATCGCTGTCGAGTCAACCTTTTACAAAGAGGGTGAGGAAATCACAGGCTCATCATCAGCAACTGCATTCCTAGACCTACCGTGGGCACCACTGCACCCTCGATGCCGGTGCACAATCGTTGCCGGTGAGATTGACTACGGCAAGGCTCAGGAAATTGTCGACACAAAGGGTGTCGGTGAGGTCGAGCTGCTGACAAAGGTACTCGAAACACTTGAAAATAATGACCATGACAAATAATGAAATTCAACAAAACATCATGCTCGTATTATCAGGGGCATCAATCAGCTCAGACAAAGCTGCTCTCGTAAAGGAGGCGGTGGTCGAACGTCTGAGAACATTACAAGCAAAGCCGGTTATCGGTGACAATGTGTGCAATTCGCTAGTCGAACAAAGCACTCAATCTCGAGAGAACGAAAGTGCAATCGCACGCAAGACGCACTATCACCTCAAAGGGGTTGAGAGAGCTGTTCGTGAACTCATCGAGGTTATAAAGAAAAACAATGTATGACATCACTAGCACAACCTATACTCATCTTTATTGCAGGGCTCATCATCGGGTTCATTCTCGGGTACTCATTCAGGCACATTCTGAAAAATGAGAAATTCGAGGGCAGCGAACGCACAATCATTTCATTCGTGGTCTTGATTGTGTGGGTGCTTTCTGTGCTCTATGACATCGGGTCGGCTGACTATCAGACCCCTTTCGCCATTCATGGAATTTTCGGGGCTATCGTCGGATTCTTTTATGACAAAAACCCTGCCGACTTTATCAAGGGACTGAGAAAATAAACATCATGAAAAAAACACCACTGAAAAACAAACACCGACTCATCAACATGGCAATCTTTGCCGTTATATTCACGGTCATGCCTTTTATATTCACATCAGCTGTGGAGAAATTCGCACCGGTTGAATACTTTGTTGATGTGCAAGGTGTTGATGCCGGAACAATGCGTCAAGGTGAATGGCTGCAAGAAATCTCACTCACTCGTGACGTACGCAAAGACTTATTCGGCAAAACATTTCAAGAGCTCAGACTGACGAGCGAAAGGGACGGGGTGACAACTCTATTCTATAAAACAAAGAAAACTGCAAACCCTGTACTGTTCGAGGTTCAATCAGACAACAATGTGACATTCGTGAGGGACTGGACTCAAGATGTTGAGGTCATCAACAAGGTGACGGGCGAAATAATGCTTGAGCCTCGAATACCTCAATATATTCTCGACTCACTCAATGTGGGTGAGCTGTATTATTGGACGTGGGTCTTTGAATTTGATGTGACAAAGAATCGAACTGAGATTGTCACAAAACAATCGAACTCATGGGAACTTTTGCCGGCTATTGATTCAGGTGAGACAAAGGTCATCATTGAATTAGCTGACATTGTCGAAATAATACAATAATCATCATGAAAAACGCTGCAACATTCATTTCAATACTCATCGCATCGCTTTTCATCAGTCTCATCGTGGGACTGTTCACTGCAAAGCATCTGAGTGATGATGAGAGCTTGCACAAGCCCCCTGTGGGTGAGTATGGCAACATCAGGACATATTCCCTACCTGCTGAATGTCTCGGCACTATATCGCTGCTAGAGGACTGCAAAAGGGCATTATCAACACACTAATCTATAAAATTTATGAGCAAAAACAAAAAACAATTCAATCTCGGTATCGTATATCACGGAGTCAATGACGACTGGCGTGATGAAATTGAGGAATACTTGCAAGACGAATGGAATGACCACATCGAGGAGGTGAGCGACATCGACCTTGTTATCACTGCAATCAATTCAGTGACTGATGAGCAAGTGCAGCTCAAAGTGTTCAAGAATTATTCAGACGGCACACCGGCACTCGGAACCGTGAACGGAAAAATCATCACTCGCAAAGCTATTCCACTCAAAAGCCTGTATGACCTCGGTCAATTCAACATGGTGCTCTTTGCGTACGATGCTGAGAAATCTGACCTGTGGGACTCTCTCTATGATTCAAGAGGAAACTCAAAAGGAGGTGGAGAGGTGACATCATGGTCATTCCACAACGAGCTATATCTCGACACTGAATATACTGAACTCGAGGTGAATGATAGACCGTGGGAGGGACTGAAAAAAGCAAAGACATCAGCACTGCACGAATTGATGCACGCACTAGTGAAAAGGTGTCTGAGGAATGGTCTCAGCAATGTTGTTGACCACATGGATAAAACCGTCGTGAAAGGTAAAGAGGTTGAATACTACAAAAACAGCAAACCATTCACAAAGGACGGAAACTATGAAAGGACTCTCACATCAATCACTGACAATGGAGGGTGGGACGTGATAACAAAAAACATCAGGACTGACAATGTCATTGCACAGTACGAAAAGAATATCAAAGTTGAGACACAACCTGTGCCGACACCTGTGCCTGTTGCTGCATCGAACACACCGACAAAAATCATTGTTCATCACACCGGAGGGACTGACAAAAACCCACTTGAGGACACATCGCATCATACTGCTGCAATCATCAAGAACTGGCATGTCAATGGTCTCGGGTGGGGTGACATCGGGTATCACTGGGTGATTGAAAAGGACGGGAAAATCGTCGCAGGTCGAAAAGAGAGCGTGAGAGGTGCTCATGCTATCGGTCACAATGACACATCAATCGGCATCTGTTTATCAGGGAACTTTGATGCAACACTGCCGACTCAAGCTCAAACTGATTCATTGAAAAAGCTAATGACTGAAATCATCGCTCGATATGATGCAATCAGTGAGAGTGACATCGTGCCGCATCGAACATTCTCAAACAAAACCTGCTACGGGAAAAGACTCAGTGACTCATGGGCTCGAGACTTGCTCAAACCTGTGGTGGTGACACCTCCGGTCATTGAGCCTGTGCGACCACTGAAACAATTTGAGACAATCGAATTGATTGACGAACTCAAGTATCGAATAAAAAATAACCTTTTATAAAAAATAACTGCTATAATAAAACTATGACAAATGCAACTACAAAAACAATCATTGACAAACTCAAAGACCTGTTCGGGTCTGTGAGATTCTGGGTTGTTACATTGACCGCAATCGTCGCAATTCTCGAGGCTAATATCGGGGGCGGTGGAATGGCTGAAATGCTTGAGATTATCAAGCTATGGCTCATCACTGTCGCAGGTATCGGAACCGTTGACAGTGTTGCTCGTAAAATCGGGGGCTCTGAAAAGACCGTCGACACGTCGAGTGAGGAATTGCTCAAACTGCTCAAGGCTGACAGTCAAAAATAAAAGCCTATTTACTACCACACACCACTCACAACTTATCAATCTAATTCATACGAAAATATATGAAAAAAGAAAACGAAAACAAAAATCACATCAAATATACTGATGAAATGGCAAAGCAGCTTTTCGATGCAATCGGCTCAAAGGCAGCAACTGATGCTGTGAGTGGACTTGAAAAGCTCGCTGAGGCAAACGGTACATTCGAGGTGTGCATCTCTACTGAGGACGTTGACCGTCACGGTGAGATTGTAAAACAAGACGGACTCGACACTGCAAACTTTATGAAAAACCCTGTCGTGCTATTCGGTCACAACTCATGGGCACTGCCTATCGGAGTGTGTACTGAAATCACTCAAAAAGACGGCAAGACTATTGCAAAGGGTGTATTCGCATCTCACACACAAGCTCAGGGACAACGTGAGCTGTATGACATGGGACTTGCTGCAACATCAATCGGATTCATTGTGCGAGACTACGACGATGAGTCACGAACAATCACAAAATCAGAATTGCTTGAATTCTCTTTTGTGCCGATTCCTGCAAACCCTAACGTGCACGCTATTCGTGAGGCAGGACTCGACGTTGCTGAACTAGCAATGAAAGGACTGCTATCAGTGGATATGAAAACAGGTGATGACGTACCTGTGGAAAACTCTGATGAGGAAAACGACGATGACAAAGATTCTGACAATGCTATAATTGAAAATGATGACGAGACAACTGACGATGATGCACCTGCATCAGATGAATCAGCTGACTCAGAATCGGACGATGAAAATAGTGATGAGGAATCTGACGACGAGACTGCTGAGGAAAAAATACTCAGTGCACTCGGAGACATCGGCAAGAGACTCTCAGCTTTAGAGAATAGCAAGGACAGTGGAGACACTGATGTTGCAGGTTCGGAGAGCGAGGAGGGTGTTGACGACGATTCAGATGATTCAGATGACGACTCAGACGAGCCGACAACTGATGAAACTGATGATGCTGTCAAATTCCTGCGAAACCGTCGCAAAGCTCAAAAGGCTGCGAAACTTATCAACGACGTGCTCGCTGATATGGCGGTTGATGCAAAAAAGCATTACTAATTTTATCAATAACGATTCAACTACTATGAATAAAGAAGAAATCACAAAAGCGATTGACGACTCGGTTGCAAAAAACCTAGAATCAATCGTCGGAGAAAAAACAGCTACTGTCGTAAAAGAGACAGTGCGAAAAATGCGTCTTGAGAGAGAACTCTACGGACGTGACAAATCAGGTCTTGATGATGAGCAAAAAACTGCTTTCGCATCTGACATGATTGCTATTGCAAAGGGACGTTTCGGAAACGGAGAAAAAGCAGCATTGCTTGAGACTGTCGATTCACAAGGTGGGTACACTGTACCAACTGAAGTGCACCGTGGAATCATGCGAATCGCTGCATCAGTGGGACTTGTGTTGCGTGATGCAATGAAATTCCCGATGAGCTCTGACGAAATGAACGTGCCTCGATATGCAGGTTCAGACCTTGAGGGTGCTTACTACACAAACGACGATACTGTCGGAGGTGAAACAGCAGTCACATTCGGTGTTGCAACTCTTGCAGCAAAAACATGGTACACAATCTTTCGTGTATCAAACCCATTACTTGCTGACGCATCAGCTGATATTGGAGACTTCCTACTAGCTCTTGCAGCTGAGGGACTTTCAAACATGGCTGACAAGCAAGGGTTCGCCGGAACAGGCTCACCATTCACAGGACTTCTTGCAGACGCAAACGTGACTGCATACGCTCTTGCGACTGATGACCTTTCAATGGCTGACTTCACTATCGACGACGCTCAAAATGTAGTGGCAAACCTGCCTGCATCACTTCACAATGGTGCTGCATGGTACATGCACCCTACTATGTGGGCTCACCTAAAGACTCTAAAGGACGGAGACGGACGATACTTGCTAGGGCAAAACAACAATGCTTTTGCTGCTGCGTATCAAGTCGACGGTATCAAACCTGCGGGAGTGCTTACTGAATACCCTGTATTCTTGAGCTCACACTTCCCTGCGTACGATGCAGCTGACGGTGCTGAGACTGCATTCATGGCATTCGCAAATCTAGGGAAAGCCCTATTTGTTGGAGACCGTGAACGTCTATCTTTTGCAAAGTCTGACTCTGCAACTGTTGGAGGCAAGAACGTATTTGCTGCAAATCAAACAGCTTTTCGTGTGACACACCGTCACGCAATCACTGTGGGACTTCCTGCTGCTGCTGTCGTTGTTGCGACTGGTGCTGCTGCCTAACCGGTAACAGTACGCTGAGAGCTTATGCTCTCGGCAATGAACATGAAACATTGTGCTCATCGTCGAGGGTGTACGCTCAACTATTACTCGATAACCTACACATCAAAATGGCTAAAATTCTAAAATTCATCACACTGCGAGCAATCGCAACTGCGAAAGGACGTGTATCAAAAGGCACTGTGATTGCATTGACTGCAATCGAGGCAAAGCGATACGGTTCAATGATTGAAAAGACTGATGCTGAATTGACTGATGAGAGATTCATCAACTCAGTGAACGGTGAACCTACTGCGACAGAATCGCTTTCAGGTGATGCCGACGATACATCAGACAATGATTCAAGCGATGACGATGCTGACGACGAATCAGGCGACGGTCTTGACGACATGTCATCTGACGAGCTGAAAGCAAAGGCAAAAGCTCTTGAACTTCCTACATCGGGAAACAAGGCTGCAATCATTGAGAGAATTCGACTTGCTGAACAAGCAAACGATGACTCAGATGATTCAACTGACGACGAATAATTCGTCGCATAACAATACTCACGATTATGGCAAATAAAGACTATGCACTAACAACAAAAGAACGTGTGAAAGCTCGGCTCAGCATCACGAATACTGACGTTGATGACATCATCGTGGGTATTATTTATGCGGTGACTGATATGCTTGAAAAACATCTCGGGCGACGATTCAAAGAGACGACATACACAAACAAGATATTCAGCGGGCTCAACTATGGAAAACCTGTCGACTTTCTTTTGCTACCAAATGCACCTGTGACAGCACTGAGTGCTTTTGAGTATAATTCAGGAACAATCACCAACCCGACATGGGTTGCAGTGAATGCCGACAGCTACTATCTTGACGAGCTATTGAACGGAATTCAGATGACAGGGGGGTTCGTACCACAAGGGCACAAAAACCTGCGTGTGACGTACACAGGGGGCTACAAAATAGCCTTTGACTCATTCATCGACGATACTGCTCACACACTACCGGCTGACATCTCTGACCTCGCTGAGAGACTGTGCACAAAGATATACAACAAGCGAGAGACTGAGGGTCAATCAACATCAAACTTCGGAGAGTCAAACATCACATGGGAATCACTCATCACCCCTGCTGAAATGGCTCTCGTCGCACCTTATAAACGGAACCATGCACTCGGCTTATGAGTGTAGCGGTGAAAATTGAATTGAGGAATGAGAAAAAGGTCGCTGCTGCTCTAAAGAGTGCACCTAGCAAAGCGGCTGAATATCTCACAAAAGGATTGCACGGTGGAATTTTCAGACTACATGAGGAATCACAGAAAGCCGAAAACCTGCAATTCAAAAAACCGACGCACACAACTCGAGCGTCATTCGGAAAAGGTATCGAATTGAGGAAACTGTATGCCTCAATCAGACCGACAACATACTATTCAGTATTTGTTCACAATGGGACACGGTTCATAAAATCAAACCCATTCATGAAACGAATTGCTGATGCGGGTGAGAAAAAGGTCAATACAGAAATAAACAATGCAATGGACGCATTCATCAAAAATATATGATAGCTGCAACACTACGAAACAAAATCAAAGCGAAACTCGACACACTGGTCACATCAAATGACCTGTCTCTTGTGCTCAACCGGTCATTCAAGCATCACCCGCTTGCTGACCCTAATCTTGTGAAATTCCCTGCTGCTATTGTTCAACCGCCGTCTTTTGAGAGCACTGAGCTCGACACAGCGACGAATGAGCGAACATATACCTTTGACATCGTCATTGTCATGAAAGGAGACGACATCAGTGATATTGATGCTGTGGAGACACTGGCTGAGACTATCGCAAACGCATTCGATGATGACCATACTCTCGGAGGTACTGCACAGGGTGGGGTGTCACCGGCGGTGTCGCCTATCGAGCAAGATGAATTCAACGGCAAGCAACTTGTGATGTTCGTTGTCACAATCAAGCCTCGAGTCTGTTATACTATTACTAGCTAATCATAAAAAGCGTATGTCAATCAAAAAAAATGACTATCAAAACAAACAAATCACATCTGAGAGCAAAATCGTGAAAACGAAAATCTCAAAGAATGTGTACAACTTCAACCCCACAATCAACGCACCTGCGATGCAGATTGAGGCGGACTCAGCTCGAGATGCTGAGGAAATTTATCAGAAAAAAATCGCAGCTTTATCAAGTAACAAATAACTAAAATTATTATGGCAAAATCAACAGGACGAACAGCAGCTTTCGGGCTCGCAAAGGAATCAACAAGAGGAACTGCGGAGGCATCAGCTGACGTGTGGATTCCACGACTTTCAGTCAACCTCGACGACAAGACTGAATCAATCAATGACGAATCAGCACTCGGAGTGCTAGAGGACTCACCGTCAGCAGACAATGTGAAAACATGGGCTGAAATGAGCCTCGAGGGAAATGTTCGAGACAAATCAATCGGACACTTTTTGCTTGCTCTATTCGGTGGAGTGGCAACAGACGTTGACACACCGGAGACTGACTCGAATACTCATGTATTCAACCTTGCTCAGTCAGCACAACATCAAGCATTCACACTCTTTTCAAAAGACAGTGTGCAATCTTACAAGCACGCTCTCGGAGTATTGAGCTCATTCGGAATCAACGCTGAAATCGGTCAATATGTGAAATTCAACTCGGCATTCATGGCAAAGGCAGGGGCTACAATGGCAGACCCGTCACCGTCATACGTTGCTGAAAATCTATTTTTGCCGAAAAACATCACAGTGAAATATGCAACGAATCAAGCAGGACTCGATGCAGGAACTGAGGTGAAAGTGCAAAAAATGTCACTGAACTTTGAAAAAGACACTGAGGGTGATATGGCACTCGGAGACTCAACACCTCAAGACTTTTTGACAAAGATGTTCAGCTGCGAGGGTGAAATCGAATTGCTCTTTGATGCTGAAACATTCAAGACTCAGCAACTAGCGAACACAAAAATCGCACTACGTCTCGACATTCTGAATGACACTGATGACCTCGGTACATCAGTATTCCCACAACTGACATTCGACGTGTACAAGGCACACATCAGTGACTTTGTACGAAACTACGGAAACAGCGACCTTGTGAGTGCAACAATCTCATTCAAAGCTCTCTACTCAGTAGCAGATGCAAAAATGGTGACTGCAACACTCATCAATGGTCAAACTTCTTACTAATCAAACTAATATCAACACATCATTATGGCAAAACTAACAGACACACGAAAAACAACAACAGTCAAACTCTCATCGTATGAGGGGGCTGAAATTGAAATGTATTCATCATTGCTCGTTGGAGAGCTTGAGGGGTTCGATGAGAAATCATCAAACATGCAACAAATTTTCTACATCTTGCCGAAACTCATCAAAGAGTGGAACTTCACCGATGACGCTGAAAAACCACTTGCAATCACAGTCGAAAACATCAAAAAGCTGTCAGCTGACGCTCTTGAGGAATTGACTGAGGTGATTGAGAAAAACAAGTACGAGGGAAAAAAAGCATAGCCCCATACGCAAATCTATGCCTCGATATGGGGTGGACTGAGAGTGAGCTCAAGGGCAATTCACTAGCGTACATCGAGGCACTGGGTGACGCTCTCAAAAAGAAAAATCAAGAGTACGAGCGTCAGAATAAAAAACGATAACTATATGGCATCAGATAATACAAAAAAAATCGCAGTCGTATTGACCGGTGAGAACAAAACTCAGCAAGCCTTTCGGGGTGCAGGTCAGTCACTGGACGGGTTCAAATCAAAGCTGCAATCTATGTCAGCAACATTCACGAAAATGGCTGCGGTGGGAACTGCGGCTTTTGCCGGTATCGCATACGGTACAAAGCAAGTCGTGACTGCTGCTGCTGAATCACAGCGTGCATCGGTAACATTCGACGCATTGAACAAGTCAATCGGTTCGGTATCATCTGACTCACTTGAAAAACTGCGTGCATCAACACGAGGCATGGTCGCTGACACTGACCTCATGCTTGCAGGTAACAAATTCATGGCTATGGGACTCGCAACGACTCAAGATGAAATGAGCAAGCTCGCTCAAATCTCAACAAAACTGGGTACCGCTATGGGTAACGGGGCGACTGAGTCTATGGAAAACTTCGCACTCATGATGGCGAATCAATCTATTTTGCGTCTTGACTCATTCGGTATCTCATCAGGAAAGGTGCGTGAACGTATCGAGGAACTGATGACATCGACTGAGGGTATGACTCGTGAAATGGCATTCAACGCTGCCGTCATGGAACAGGCTGAGGCTACTATGAAAAAGCTCGGTGAACCGGCTCTCACAATGGCTGACCGCATGGATATAATGAAAGCAAAGACTGAGAACTTGAAAACATCTCTCGGTGAGGCTCTTATTCCTGCGATTGAGCGTCTTGTGAATGCTGTGACACCTATCATCGAAAAATTCACACTGTGGGCTCAAGAGAACCCGAAAACACTCATGACAATAGTCGGAGTGGCTGCCGGACTCTCTGCACTCGTGGCTGTCATCGGTACAATCGGACTGGTCTTGCCGTCAGTCATTTTCGGTGTGCAAGCTCTCGGAGGTGCCATGATGTTTTTAGCGACAAACCCTATCGGACTGCTGATTGTTGCAATCGTTGGTCTGACTGTGCTCATTGTGAAAAACTGGGATAAAATCAAGCAAGTGACATCAACTCTCATCGACAATATAGTCGGAGGGTTCGAGGTTGCTCGTGACGGTATCTATAACGCATGGCAATCAATCAAAGACGGCATCGGTGGTGCTATCGAGGGAATCAAGCAACTTGTGGCTGACCTCAAGCAATCAATCATGGACTTTGTCTATGAACACCCTGTGTGGGCATCAGTCATCACAGGTGCGATTCTAGGGGCTGTATTGCCTGCATTCCTCACACTGGCAACAACTATCACCACAACCGTGCTCAGTGCATTCCTTTCATTCGGAACAATGATTGTGACTCAAACGATTCCTGCAATCGGTTCATTCATTACAACTCTTGTGACTCAGGGAATTCCCGCTGTGCTGAAATTTGCAGCGTCAATGATAACCTCGGGAGTGACTGCAATCGCATCATTCGTGACATCACTTGTTGCCGGTGCAATCGCAGGACTTGCGTCATTCGCTACGATGATAATGACGACCGTGATTCCTGCAATCATCTCATTCGCAACAGCGGTGCTTTTGCCATTGCTACCTTTCATTTTAGTCGGTGCAGCAGTCGCAGGGCTCGCAGCACTCATCATCATGAACTGGGACAAAATCAAAAACTGGACTGTCAGCACATTCACAGCAATCGGGACAACCATTGCCGGAGTGTGGGAAAAAATCAAAGCCGGTGCATTGCTCGTTGCTCAAAGCATCTCGGGTGCATTCAAACAATACATCAACGGTATTGCCGGAATGTTCGAGGGAATGGTCAACGGTGTCATCACTGCTCTGAACTTCCTCATCAAAGGAATGAACAAAATTCAGGTCAAGATTCCCGACTGGGTGCCGAAAATTGGAGGTAAATCATTCGGTGTGAATATCAATGAAATTGCAAAGGTCGAAATTCCTCGTCTTGCTGAGGGTGGAATCGTCACAAAATCAACACTTGCAAACATCGGTGAGGCAGGTGCTGAGGCAGTGATTCCACTCGACAAGCTCAAGAACTTCGGTGTCGGAGGTGGTGGCTCAGTATCAATCAACATCGACACAATGGTCGGTGATGATGACTTTGCTGTCAAAATGGGTGACCGTATCATCGAAAGTCTAAAATTCAACTCACGATTCGTGAGCTAACAAAAACAACGTATGGCAACCATTCTCACAATCAATGCTGTTGACCGCACACTGAGTGTGGTGTCAACTTCAATAAGAAAAAGAGACAATCTCAATGAGCGAGTCGATTCGCTCTCTTTTGAGGTGACTACTCACGAAAACAAAACATTCGTGCCTACAATCAATCAAGCTGTCGTGCTCACTGAGAACGGCACAAAAGAATTCAGCGGGGTGATTGTATCTGTGAGTCAGAGCACTGAGAGAAAAATTGTGCGATACAAAATATCATGCAAAGACAATTCACAACATCTTGACAGAAAAGTAGTGACTGAGAGATTCGAGAATAAAACACTTTGGTTCATTGTCGACTATCTCATCACAACCTATGCTGATGCTGAATCATTCACTGTGAACAATGTCGGTGGTGCCGGTCTCACAATCAATTCAATCGCTTTCAATAGAATTCCCTTGTCGGAATGTTTCAAAAAATTGAGCAAGCTCACAAACTTTTCGTGGTATGTCGACTATGACAAAGACATTCATTTTTTCAGTAAAAACACAGAGCCTGCACCATTCTCATTGACTGACACATCAGGAAATTATCAATACGACTCACTCACAATCTCTGAGGACTTGTCTCAAATCAGGAACTCAATCACGGTTGAGGGTGGGACAAAAATCGGTGATGAGCGTGTAGTGTATGAGGACGGAGACGGGGTCAAAGATACATTCGACACAAAGCTCAAATTCAGCAATCAGCCTGTCGTTGAGGTGGGCGGGGTTGAACAAACTGTCGGAATCGACGGCTTGAATGACGATGCTGACTTTGATTGTATGTGGAATTATAACGAGAAATATATTCGATTCACGTCAGGGAACATTCCCGCAGCAGGTACTCGCAACATCGAAATGACCGGAACACCGCTCATTCCTATTCTTGTGCGTGTGCCGTCAGCTGTTTCAATCTCTCAATATGGTCTCTATGAGGCTGTCATCAAAGACAAATCAATCATCTCGAATGAGCAGGCAATCGCTCGAGCGAAAGCTGAACTCAGTGCATATGCTGCAACAATCAACAACGGGTCATTCAAAACATATACATCAGGACTGAGGTCAGGTCAGATACTCACAATAAACAGCACACAACGCTCAAAAACGCTCACTGTGTTGATTCAGTCGGTGTCTATGGCATATCGTGACCATGAGGGACTCAAGCCCGAATATAGCGTCACATTCGCATCACTGCGGTCACTGGGAATCATCGACTACCTATTGAGACAACTTGATGACGATGAGCTCTCTGAGGGTGAATCTGAGACCCTGCTCAACTATTTGCAGGCAACTGAGGAACTGGCAATCACTGACACAATCGGTGTGCCCGAAACTCTCATTGCACCGTATGTCTACGCAAACGATGCCGGCACAACCCCGAATGCTGCTCGATATAATTATTCGACATACGGTCGGTACGATATTCTTGTTGAGGGTGATGATGAGGTTGTTGTTGCTGACGCAATGACAGTCACCTTGCAACAATCACCGTATGTGTTCAGTAATGATGCAGGAACAACAACTGATGCTGCAAAATATGGATATTCAACTTATGCAGCAGGATAAAATCTGATATAATGAAATTATGAAAAAAACAATCACCTACATCACACAAACGAACCCGCTGAAACCTACTGAAAAGGAGGTGATTCGAGTGACGGAAAAAGTGCTCGACAACAGCTCTGATGTTATTGTCAAAAAGAAAAAGCTCGACACCAAAGAGATGCGACAAAAACGTCGACAAATTGATAGAGACATCGAGAGAATGCAGAAAAAGAGAGACGAAGTCGATGATGAAATCAAGACTGTCAGAAAACTCGAAAAGGCTGAGGTCACTCATTCAATCAAAGGCTAACATATCAAATCATTATGAAAAAAAACATCATACAAAAAAATAGTGGCATCAAAATCAAAGGTGAGTACACGATTCAGAAATTCAAAGCAGGAACTCGTGAGCTCATCAGTGAGTCACATCACACAAACCTTGTTGTCTCAACGACAAATGCAGGGCTCGACCTCATCACTCAACATCTTGTGGGAGTGACAACATTCCCGCTTGATATTGATTCAGCTGCAATCGGTACAGGAACGACTGCACCCGCAGCAACTGACACAGGTCTTGAGACAGCAGTATTGTCAGGAATCGCACGGGCTGACATTGTCAATCGAGATGCAACATCAATCTCACTTGACTTTTTCATCACAGATGCCGAACTGACAAACGGCAATTATTCGGAATTCGGAATCTTTTGTGACACTCAGCTTTTCGCTCGGTCAATCATCAGCCCTGCATTCACAAAGGCAAGCGGTGAGGACACGCTCATCAATTATCAGATAACTTTTAGCACATCATAATATGGCACAAGCAAAAACAGCAGGAACAGTCGTCAAAGCATCAGACTTTCACGATTCATCAGACGGTTCAGCAGGAAAAATTCCTGTGACAAAGGCAAGCGGAAAAATCGACAAATCATTCAACGAACCCTCGACTGACGTTCAAGAATTTACGTCATCAGGAACATGGACGAAACCAGACGGTGCAACCCGTGTGCTTGTTCAAATGTGGGGTGGCGGTGGTTCAGGTGGACGAAATACAGGTGATGCGGGAGGTGGTGGTGGTGGTTCATATAATGAGTTTATGTTTTCGGCTGACGACCTTTCAGCAACAGAATCAGTGACTGTCGGTGAGGGTGGTGCAGCCCGTACCTCAAACGGTCAAAACGGTCTAGCGGGTGGAAAATCATCACTCGGCTCACTTCTTGAAGCCTATGGAGGAGGAGGTGGTGGTCAAGGTAATAGCGCGAACAACGGCTCAGGTGGTGGTGGTGGTTCATGGGACGGAGTCGGTCAAGTCGGAGGCGGGTCAAACACATCAGGTGGTGATTCGGGGGACAACAAATATGGTCTTATAGGCTTTTTTGGTAATGGTCAAAACTCAGACGGAACACTTGGAGATACTAACGGTATCTATTCAGCAGGTGGTGGTTCAGGGTATGGAAACGCAACCTATTCACCCGCAGGTGATAGCTACTTCGGAGGAGGTGGTGGTGGTGGTACAGGTTCATCAGTAACAGGGGGGCAATCAATAGTCGGTGGAAATGGTGGAAATGGAAACGCAACAGGTGGTGCTGAGACTGGTCAAACCCCCGCAGGAGGTGGAGGTGGAAATGAGAACAATCAAAACTCAGGTGCAGGTGGTGACGGACTTGTGGTCGTGACTACATTCTAATATAGTAAAAAAAAGCCTACATGATACAATGTAGCAGTCGACTTCGGTCGACATGGTGTGTTGGTATGGTCTTGATAATACGAGGCACAATCAATACTGAAAGGCACTTGCTCTCGGGCAGGTGCTTTTCTATTCCCGAAAGTTATCCACAGGCAGACATTGCATGATGCTTGCACTCTCATCATAAATCAATTATGATATAAAACAGGTGAGAGAGTCGAACTCACCACATTATCAAAAACCATAATCAACACACCAAAACATCATGGCAAAGAAAAACAAAAAGCAAAAAACAATTACTCAGGACATGGGCGAGTACCTAGACTATAAAATGTCAAAAGTCTCAACATTCGAGGAATCAATCGCAGTATTGAATCGAACGCTCAATCACATTGACGAACATGCAACAGCCTAAAACAATGATGCAAAAACTCACCGACTTGAACAATGCTGTCGGCAGTCTGAAATTTGAATTGCACAAAGCATTCTATTCAGTCATGCCGCTCAAACTTCATCTCGCTGAACCATTGCTCAAGCAACAAATCATTCTCGAATATCCTCAACCCTACTGCTGCGACAGATACGGTTGTTGCGAGGAAAATGAGAAATGCTACTGCAACCGTCAAGAATGCCCGAATGTGAATTGTGACCAACTGCTCACATCACTGCTCGGAACTGAGGAAATTATCAACTGTCACCATTGTGGTGCACAAATAACTATCATCAAATAATATGACAAAAATCATTCAAAATTGTGTGAGTATAGTGCTCGCACTAGTGGCAATCGCAATCTTATTCTTTGCCATGCTCACAGGTCTCAACAAGCAATCTGAGGTGACTTGCATCAAACTGCAAAATCAATCTCAAGAGTATCGAGGCTTTTACATCACCGAATCTGAGGACACAATGTGTGACTCAATAGGCATCGAGGTCGATGCACCGGTTCGAGGTGTTGACGGTGAGATTATACGCTAATCATTCTATATGAAACGTAACAAACAAAAATCAAAATTCGGGCGAAATCTATTCATCATCGTCATTCTCGGGCTCATCGCATACGCTGCATTCTTTGCAAGCAAAAACGATATGCTCTCGACGACCTATGAGGTGGAGACCGAATCAACAACAGTCATCAAAGACGAGAGCCCTGTCGATAAAGAAAAACAGAATGCTCTTGAAAAAATCATGACTCGTGCAGAATTCCAAAAACAGCAATCATTGCTCGCTGAGGAAATCTACATCAACGAGCAACGTGATGAACTTGCTGCACGACGTGCACAAATCATTGCCGACCTCGACGCTGAAAAAGCAGGGCTCGAT
>Ga0306910_1000285_pt1 | contig 28463 bp, 20 predicted proteins | sample AntRauMFilla2698_FD_190438 | JGI IMG/M metagenome (GOLD analysis project Ga0306910, IMG submission 190438) | Saline lake microbial communities from Rauer Islands, Antarctica - Metagenome Filla 2 #698 (v2) (version 2) | ecosystem: Environmental > Aquatic > Non-marine Saline and Alkaline > Saline ... | reverse complement strand
CAGATAATGACTTTGATTCCGGCCTGCGCTGCTTCTATAATAGCGTCGGCTGCAAATGGCGGGGGGACAAAAATGACGGACGTGTTGGCGTCTTCCTTCTCAACCGCATCGCGAACGGTGTTATAAACCGGGCGATCGAGATGTTTCTGACCTCCTTTTCCGGGAGTAACACCCGCAACTACATTGGTTCCGTATTCGATCATTTGACCGGCGTGAAAAGAGCCTTCACTTCCTGTGAATCCCTGTACAACGAGCCGGGTATCTTTACCTACTAATACACTCATTTATCTAAAGTTTTATTGTTCGTACACGTTAAATTTCAGGCTGAATATACCGACAATGGGAGGGATCTACAAGAAAGCTGGAGGATTGTAAGCAGATGGCTGCAATAGCAAAGAATACATCCATACTGAGCCTGTCGAAGCATGGCGGGACGGGGTAAGCAAAAGCGAATTACTAAATTGTAGAAAACCCTGTTTAATGTTAGAAACGAATAATTGTGCATTGATGAACTCCGTCTTATCATGCTTCGATAAACTCAGCATGGATTCCTTATTCAATCATGAATATTATTTCATTTTCCCTATTCTCTAATAAGGTCTGATATTATGTTGGTGTATTCCTTCAATTTTCTTCCCAAATCCCTTCTAAAATATCGTATTTTCATCCCCCATGACTATCTCAGATGAAAAGAAAGAAGAGATCAAACAAGCGGCGGATATCGTTGAGGTTATCGGCGATCACGTTCGTTTAAAGCGCTCAGGAAGCGGCTACACAGGACTGTGCCCGTTTCATAATGAGAAAACACCCTCTTTTCATGTAGCTCCGCATCTGGGTTCGGGAATCTATAAATGCTTTGGTTGTGGCCGCACCGGAGATGTGGTTTCGTTTATGATGGAGCTCGAAGGCGTTGGTTTTGTGGAAGCGATGCGCGCATTGGCCGATCGCTATCATATTCATCTGCCGGAGGACAATGACCAGGAATTTGACCCTGATTATCAGCTCAGAGAAGGTGTTTTTCACGCGTTGAGATTTGCCGCAGTGTATTATTATCGGGTGCTGAAAGAATCAGATGAAGCCGAACAGGCACGCCGCTATCTCAAAGAAAGAGGATTTTCTCCCGAAATCATCAAAAACTACGGACTTGGTTATAGCCTCGACCGCTGGGATGGTTTGCTAAAACACGCGGAATCAGCCGGAGTGAATCCTGATTATCTGGCTGAAGCGGGGTTGATTAAAGAGAATCAAAACGGGACAAGTCAGTACGATACATTTCGCGGACGAGTGATGTTTCCGATTTTCAACACCAGCAAGCGGGTAATCGCTTTTGGTGGAAGAACGCTTTCAAACGATAAAAAAACGGCTAAATACATTAATTCACCCGTCACCGTGGTGTATAATAAAAGCGTGGCGTTGTATGGAATTCAGGTGGCAAAGAATGAAATCCGTAAGAAAGGAGAAGCCATTCTGGTGGAAGGCTATACTGATGTCCTGGCACTTCATCAGGCAGGATTTAAAAACGCGATTTCAACTTCAGGGACATCACTCACGTCAGGTCAGCTGAAAGTCATTCATAAATACGGCGATGAATTATTGATGTTGTTCGACGCTGATCAGGCCGGACAAAATGCTATGCGCCGGGGACTCAATCTCGCGTTGGCAGAAGGATTGACCGCCCGTTTACTACAGCTTCCTGACGGGGAAGATCCTGACACATTCATAAAACAGTACGGATCCGAGTCGTTTCAGAAAATTATGGATGAGAAATCGGAGGGATTTCTGGAATATCTCGTCCGCCGCGCAAAAGGCAACAAGCGATGGGATAACGCTCAGCAGCAGCGGGAGATGATCGAGCAGATTCTGAAAACCATAGCGTTGATTTCAGATCAGATTGAGCGGGAAGCGTTGATTATGAATTTAAGTCACCTCACCGGAATTGGAGATCGCTCTCTGTTTAAAGAGTTAGAACGATTGATTCCCGAAGTAAAAAAAGAGCGTGAGCGCATCGAAAAAGCGGAACGTGAAGAGTTTAAGCGCCAAAAAGAGCGAAACCGGGAAGCAAAACAAAATTTTCAGCCAAGAGATTCACAAGGTCCATCTTATCAAAATTCACAATCAGCTGACGGGCCGCCACCGGGGCCTGATAATGAGGACATGATGCATCCGGCTGACAGAATGAATGAAGCTCCGGCCGGGCCAAGAGATTTTTCAGAAGAATCGGTTGGGTATGGAGATCAGGAAAGTGAGAAAAAAGAAAATAATGCTCCCAAACCACGTAAGAAAAAAGCAAAAATGCCTTCTTACGAGAAAGAGATCATTCGGGTGATGCTTCAGTTTGGCGATGAAATGGTGGCTTATATCGGGAGTAAAGTCAACGCCGATTTTTTCAAATCCAAAGAGCTGGCGGATTTTTTCGATAATGTTGTCGACCGCTACGAACACGAACTACCCATTTCTGTTGATTATTACACCGGAGCCGAAGCGCCTTATCCACAGTTAGTGGCCGATATTTTTCTTGAGATGCACAGTGTGAGCGAATCACTTGCGAGAAAAGGTGTCACATTTGAGAGAGATAAAAGTAAGTACGAGACAGCCAAAGGAGCTTTGAAGTCGATGTATCTGGCGTATTACGATCACCTGCTCGACGAATTGAGAAATGATTTACGGGTGATTGAACTTTCGGATGAGGAGCCACAGAAAAAGAGGCACAAAAAGGCGGAGATCAATCACCAAATTAAAGAGGTGATGGGGAAAAGAACTGATCTCCAGAAAATGAATTTAGGATTACTCTTCGCTGATGAAGATCCTGAAGAAGAGGTAGAAACCAAGCAAACAGATTTTAAAAAGCTCTATTTGAGCAATAATAACGAAGACTAACAGAATCAACCATGCCAGTACGCATTCACAGAGACCTGCCAAAAGATCTCGACGTAGCGATGGAAGCCGCCCAAAAAGCTTCAGACGTCATTCAATCGTATCGCAAACAGAAGAAATCACTCGATATTCAGCTAAAAGGCCGCCACGATCTGGTCACTAAAGCCGATCTGGCAGCTGAAGAAATTATCATAAAAACCATTCGGGAATATTTTCCCGACGATGCTTTTCTCGCTGAAGAAACTGCTGATGATACCGAACTCACCGATCAACGTACATGGATTATCGATCCCATTGACGGAACAACCAATTTCGCGCACGATTTCCCCACATTTTGTGTGAGCATCGCTCTGTATGAGAATAAAACCCCTCAGGTGGCTACGGTTTTGGAAGTCAGCCGGGGAGAGATGTTTGTTGCTGTGAAAGGTCAGGGAGCGTTGTTGAACGGACGTCCCATTCATGTTTCAGACTGTGACTCACACGATGACGCACTTTTAGCAACTGGATTTCCTTATCGCGATTTGAGCTTGGTGGACGATTATTTAAAACTCTTCAAACGCTTTATGGCAGAGACACAAAGTGTTCGCCGACCCGGAAGCGCAGCCTACGATTTATGCTGTGTGGCCGCGGGAAGATTCGACGCTTTTTACGAATACGGACTCGCTCCGTGGGATGTCGCCGCGGGGATACTCATTATTCAGGAAGCGGGTGGGAAAGTCACCGACTGGACAGGCGGAGATGATTTTCTGTTCGGAAAACGCATTTTAGCCTCAGCTCCGGGATTGTACGATTACATGAAAGATGCCATTCAGAATGAGATGGCAGAAGAGCACTGGTCGCAGGGTTGATTTTAAATAAAAGCACGATCCGCAACACCTCCAAGGTTTTGAAAACCTTGGAGGTGTTGCGGATCGAATTCTCATTTTTACTCTAATTCCCCAAAAAACTCCGTCAGCTCCACAAATTCCTGTGGCGTAAGTGATTCGGGCCGGCGCATTCCTAATTTTTCGGGCAGTTCATGATCTCCCAATAGTGGTTTTAAACTGTTGCGCATCATCTTTCTGCGCTGGTTGAAGGCGGTGCGAACCACAGATTTGAATAGTTGTATATCCAATCCGGAAACGTCCTTATCAAACTCAAATACAAGCACTGAGCTGTCCACATTTGGCCGGGGCATGAAGGCAGAGCGGGGGACATCGAAAGCTTTGGTGACGCTGGCAAAAATCTGCGCCTGAACGGAGAGAATTCCGTACGCTTTTGTTCGTGGTTCTGCTACAATGCGTTCAGCTACTTCCTTCTGCATCATAATTACAGCCGTTTGCATGAGCTGCTGCTGATCGAAAAGATGAAAAAGAATGGGGCTTGTAATGTAATAGGGGATGTTTCCTACCACGGTGAGTTTTTCATCTCCGGCAATGGATTCTAAATCAGTTTTCAGAAAATCCTTCTGGAAAACGGGGATAGTGGGAAAGTCCCGGTTAAGAATCTGAATAGCCCGATCATCAATTTCGTAGCCCTCAAAATTTGAGTTTATCTGATAGAGCCAGGGCGTTAAAACACCGGTTCCGGGACCTATTTCGATAAGTTTGCCGGATTGTTCTTTTGGAACGAGATTCAGAATCTGTTGAACATAACGCGAATCTGAGAGAAAATTTTGACCGAGACTTTTCTTTGCTTTCAAAAGATTAGAGAACTGTGTTGATTAAAATTCGAGATTGATACCGAATGCAAATCGGCTTGGTGCCTGAAGCTCATCGGAATTGACCTCATTGCTGAAACCCACATAGCGCCATTCTACAAATGGTTTGATGAAGGGAATGGTAGAAAATTTGAGTCCGAGCAGGCCATTATAGATAAATGAGCTTTCATCCACATCCTTCACAGTTATGTTTTGATAGATGAAAGATTCTGGATTACCATTCAGGCTCGCTTCGGAGACAGAATAACCAAAACCAACTCCGGCATATACGTTTATGGGCAATGGCAGTCCGGCTTCACCGATAAGAAAAGCGGCGGCATCCCAGGTCGAGGCATCATAACTGATATTGTTCATACTGTTCTGATCCACATTCAGCGAGACGTCATCATTTGTAAAAAAACCGAACTGAGCGCGGGCATTTAGCGAGATCAGAGGAAGAGATAAAAGTTCGCCTTCCAAGCGGGCACTAAATCCGTTTTGAGGATCTTCACTTTGACGTTCGTACGCAACACCAATGGCTTGAGCGTGAGCTTGAATTGAGAATCCAAGTAATAGAAAAAGTATAACCGATAAACGTTTCATGATTGTATAGATAGTTTTTGTTGATTTGACTGATATTAATGTTGACCCGAAAATGATCGCCGAAAGATGCTGATAATAGCACTCAAGTGCTAACGGTTTTGATCAAGACTTTTTAAACCAACTCCTAATTATGGCTGAATAGCAGGCGAAATCTGAAGAATTTAGACTTTAGAAATGGGAACAGAATTAATCCAATCCGCGTGCCGTTTGATGGATTTACCACTAAAATTGCCAGTTAAGCTCTGAAAAATAGCTCGGCCGATGACACAATGTGGAAATGGATGTTCATCTATCGTTTGAAATCCCGATAGTGCGGAAGTACTTGAACAATCAGTCGGCGGACGAGAACCCATTTTCATGATTTTAAGCTTGGAATAACCCATCAGACGTGAACCAGCTCCATCTGACGGCTGAATAAAAGACAAAAGTTGAGTTACTTATGATCTTTGAAACGGCAATGAAATTAATTCTATCCAAGTGCCGTCTGATGGATTCTCCGCCCAAAATTGACAGCTACGTTGGCAATAACCCGTCAGACGGCTCAAGGTGGAGTGGATTGTCATCCCTGAGTTTGTTTAAAATGTGTAAAGAGTTACCGGAGCATCCAGCCGTCAGACGGGGAGTTTTTATTTTTACACTTAGCGGAACGACTTCCGGCGCTATTTCAGTTTTGCTATAAATTCATTCCTCTAAAAAAATATTCATGATTCTACGACTTATTTTAGGTGACCAACTCAATCCAAATCATTCCTGGTTTGAGGAGGTGAATAAAGATGTGTGTTATGTGTTGATTGAGTCCGCTGCCGAAACCGGCTATGTGCGTCATCATATCCAAAAAATAGCCGCATTTTTTATCGCTATGCGTCGTTTCTCAGATCACCTTGAAGATGCCGGTAATAAGGTTGAATATTTGAAACTGGATGATGAGCGGAGTAAATCCACCATCTCTGAAACATTGAAATTTCTGTCTGAAGAATGGGATGTTGATGAAATTCAATATCAGATGCCTGATGAATATCGCCTCGATCAGGAACTTTTATCTCTGGAAGATGAAGTTGACATTCCTGTAACATCAGTTGATTCAGAACACTTTCTTACATCCCGAACAGATTTGGAAAAGCATTTTGAGGAAAAGAAAACCTACGTTATGGAGTCGTTTTATCGAATGATGCGTCGGAAATACAACATAATGCTCGATGAAGATGGAAATCCAGAGGGCGGAGAATGGAATTATGATCAGAAGAACAGGAAAAAGTACAAGGGGAAACCTGCTGTGCCTGAAGATCTTTCATTTAATCATAGTGCGTCAAAGATTAATGAATTGCTGGAGTCTCAAAATGTAGAAACGATTGGGGAGAAGAGTTCAACCAGCGATTGGCCTGCGGATGCTGATGAAGCTGAGCAGGTTTTAGAGCATTTCCTTAAAGAAGCCCTGCCGTGGTTTGGAACTTATCAGGACGCGATGCACACCGATTATGAGACGCTTTTTCATTCCAGAATATCGTTCGCACTGAATACCAAAATGATTGATCCGCTTACAGTTGTTGAGAAATCAATTGCCTATTGGAGAGCACATCAGGAAGAGATTGAGATCAATCAGATTGAGGGATTTGTACGTCAGATTTTGGGGTGGCGGGAATTCATGCGGGGAATTTACTGGGCCAAAATGCCTGAATACGCCGCCTTGAATCACTTTAATCATAAGAGAAAATTACCTGAATGGTATTGGACAGGAGATACGAAGATGAACTGCCTGCATCACGCCATTAAACAATCACTCGAAACAAGTTATGCGCATCACATACAGAGACTGATGATTACGGGGAATTTTGCGCTCCTTGCCGGAATCGATCCCGATGAAGTGGATGCGTGGTACCTGGGAATTTACATCGACGCAATTGAGTGGGTGGAAATTACAAATACACGCGGAATGAGTCAGTTTGCCGATGGTGGAATTGTGGGGACGAAACCGTATATCTCGTCGGCTAACTATATCGATAAGATGAGTAATTATTGCAGTGATTGCCACTATGCTAAAACCAAGAAAACGGGAGAAAAAGCATGTCCGTTTAATTCACTCTACTGGCAGTTTTACCACAGGCACGCCGATACAATGAAGAATAATCACCGGGTAGCGATGATGTATCGGACGTGGGACAGAATGGGAGACGAAAAACAGAAAGCACTGATTGACCAGGCGGAATATTACCTGGATCATATCGAGAAATTGTAAGAGTTGAAATCTGATTATTAGAGAAGGGTGACAGCTAATATGAAAATGCAGATGAATCCTTACAATATTTTTTTATAGTTTAGTCGCGGCAACTCAAACAGTTACAATTTTTAATAAATCAGAATATGAAAAAATCACATTACACCATTTTTAAACTTTTTTCGCTATTAATACTTGGAATCACAGTTTTCGGGGCTTGTTCGATGGAACAGCTTATGAAAGAGCGTGGCGTTGATGATTATGATGTTACTTATGAAGATATGAAAGGTGTTCTCGACCAAGCTATAAAAAGCAGCAATATGAATGTGAGTTCATTGCGCGAAAATATGGAGAAAACGGAAACACAAATCATTGTAAAGAAAGAGGTTTATGTAGAGTCAACCTCGGTACAAAAAGATCAGGGACGCATTGTGTTAACAAAATTAGATGAAGCCCGATCACGTTTGCGTGTTACTAATCCTGAATACCATTATTCTGTTCCGAGAGATCAGCGAGCAGATTATTACAGAGTTCTCACCAACAGAATTGAAGCTATTTTAAGAGACAAATAAGTCTCATCTCCATTTGGCGGCTACACAGAAGAAAGATTAAAAATCACGGTTGATCTTCGTAAGGAAAAAAACTAAAAATTACCCACATGCCGCCTGATGGATTCACCACCCGACAGCCAATCAAGCCCTGAATACCAACTCGCCCGACGACACAAGATGGAAATTGATGTTCTTCAAGAATTAGAAATCCTGATAGTGCAAAATTATTTGAACATTTAGTCGCCGGACGAGAGTTCTTGCAAAACCCGTCAGACGGCTCAAGATGGAATGGATTGCTTTCGGTGAGTGGGTTGTAAAGATTGAGTTGAATTTCCGGGCGTTTTCAGCCGTCAGACGGGGGATTTCAGTCAGGCCTTAATTGTTGTCTTGCTTCATAGATGTTGCCGGATCTGACACACCTGTTGTGTCAGTTTTGGCTGAATCGGCAGATTCAGGCTCGATGGGGGCGTCTTTAGGTGGCGGGGCTCCTTGCTGCTGCTGTTCTTGCTCTTGCTCTTGATTTTCATCCCGGGACTGTTCAGCTTCAGCGTTTTCTTCATTATCTTTTTGCAGAGTCGCTTCTTGTTCTTCTTCTATTGCTCTTTGCTCAGCATCTTTGCGTGCCTGTTCAGCTGCTTTTCTCTCGTTTATAATCTCCTGTGGTATGGCAATCTCTTCGAGTAAGATGGTGACGTGATTTATTTTCCCGAACTTTTTATAGCTGTTCTTAATCTGAGTAAGAACAGTTATGGCCGAATCCCACGCGGCTCCCTGATAAGGAAAATCTGCCCGTTTATGGATTGGTGTGACAGAAGAATCCTGAATGCTCATCCAGTATGACCGTGTTTCCTCTGCAAGCGTTGTATCTCTGAGAACAACCTGTGCTGAGTCCTGAAGCGACCGGAGTGTATCACGTTCTATTTGAAATTCTTGCTCTGCTCTTTGCCATTCAGCCACGTTTTGTTCAATTAAAGAGTCTTCTCTGCCAGCTTTAATATAAAGATTGGCGGCTGTGAATAAGGATTTTGCCGCATAATCAGATTTGGGATATTTTTCAGTATAGTTTTGAAAAAGTTCTGCTTCTTCAAAATGATTGAGGCTGTCGGTTGTGAGGACGATGTTCCGATAGGCTTCCCGTTTAATCTCAACTGAATCTGTTAATACTACATCTTTTCCGAGATTATATTTTTCATTCAAGCGTTCAGAAAAACGATTATTGGGATAACGATCAACAAAATCCTGTGCCATTTCCCGGGCTTCCTGCGTTTGACCCTGTACATAGTAGAGTTCTGAGAGTGAGTATTCAGCCTGCCGGGCAACATTAAACACACTAAAATTAGTGATCACTTTGGAATAGTAATGCTCGGCACTGTCGGGTTGATTAAGTGTGATAAAAAACACGTTTCCAAGCTCATAGTAGTGCTTGGCTAATTCACGTCGCATATTGGCTTTAGATGCCGAGTCGGTTGGAATGGCGGATAAATCTAACCTGACCCGAATTTCATCGCTGGACTGAGGTTTCAATTCAGCTATTTCATCTTCTGAAAGATCCTGTTGCTGAAGAGCGAGATTCACACCTTCTAAACGACGCCAGTTATCAACCAATGGGCGGCGACCCCAGCGGGCATAAAATTCTTCTTTTGCCTGAGAGACCAGAATCGGACTTTTATGGTTTAGGAAGCCGTTTTTGAAATTGGTTTCGGTCGTGGTTTCACCACTGGTTTCGGTATTCCCGGGATTTGTACCCGTAATCATTGTGTTGTCTTGTTGTCGCTGCTGTTCGGCCAGACGTTCGGCTTCTTTCTGTTTGCGTTGTCGCAGATCTGTAATTACAGAATCGAAGGTTGCCTGATCAAGATTAGACAGCCAGAGTAAACTGTCTTTTAAATGAGCCTGCTGATAGAGATCGGTGTAGCTTCCGTACGCCTCAGCGAGTTCATCGGCATTAAAAAACTCGGGCAGTTTGTCTTTATTTTTTCCGCGCTGAGAAGAAGTGTCGAAGTAAGCAGCAGCTATTGGCAGATTCTTGTGATAGTCACGATAGATTTCTGCTAAGCCGTAATACGTGAGCGCCTGCGTCTCTGTTGAGGGTTTTTGGCGTTCATCATACAATACTGTTTTGAAAACTTTTTCTGCCCGATTGAATTTCTGTTGATTCTGAAGAGTTTTTGCTATTTCGTATCTGAGCTCAGAAAGTTCATCAAAGTTTTTATCGTCCCGGCTCATTTCGGTGAAGATACGCTGAGCGGTTTCCAAATCACCGTCCCGTCTTGCCATTTCAGCTCGTTTTCTATCGGCCGCGTAGATAAGAGCGTAGGGGGGATTAAACTGCGGTACATTATTATAAGCCAACCGAGCCTGCTGAAGATTGCCTGTTCGCTCGTTAATCTGTCCTAATAAAAACCACGCCCGTGCCTGATAACGTCCATTACTTAAATCATCAACCGCTTCTATTAATGCCTCTTCTGCAGCAGTCCAATTCTCCTGTGCGGCGTACAATTCTGCCAGCATAACCTGATTTTTTGCTTTTAAATCGCGATCCCAGTCAATTTCGGAAGAATTAAGTTCGGCATTCAGCATATCAACAGCTTCGGCGTATTGCCGCATTTCGTACATGGTACGTGTTTTCCAAAACAGTGCCTTCTGACGCATCTCGGCACTTTCAGTAGCCTGAGATAATTCGTCAAACTTCTCGATTGCAGAGAAATCCTGTCCCAGAAAATAGTAAGAGCGGCCAATTAAGAAGAGAGCGTTATCTACGAGATCGGAATCGTCGTGATCGCGCAGAATTTTGGCGCCTTTTTCAATCGCTTTCTCAAAATTACTTATTCCGGCACGGCTGGGGATTTCATACACCCGAATGGGACGCTCGGAGTTTACTTCAGGCTGCTGTCCGCGTACGGTTGTTATCGCCTGATTGTAGTAATCCTGTGCGTTATAATAGGTGTTATAGTACGCCGTAAAGTTGTTCCACGCCGATTCCATGCCGGCAGTACATCCAGCCAGCATGAAAACGGATACAGTGAATACATAGAGAAGCGAACGTTGCCTCATCAGGTAATTGTACTGATTTTAATCATGTTAGTGTGGCCACGTTTGGCAATAGGCATTCCGGTGGCAATAACCACACGATCGCCTGGCTGAACCCAGCCTTGTTCTTTCAGATAGTGTTCCATGAGCTGCACGCTCATATCGGTATCAAAAATCTCATCAATTTTAACCGATGAAACTCCCCAAACGAGGTTTAGCTGTCGGCGTACATCAATACTTTCTGTAAAGGCGATGATAGGAACGTGCGGTCGATATTTGGCAATACGTTTTGCGGTGGTTCCTGAGTGCGTAATAGTGGCGATCATTTTTGCGCCCACATCATCAGCTAATCGAACACAAGAGTAACTCAGAGACTCAATCACCTGCTTTTCACGCCATTCTGGTTTCGTGAATTCCAAACTGTTGTAAATTGAATTGGCTTCACGCTCAACACGGCGGCAAATTTTATCCATTGTGCTTACAGCGTCGAAAGGATATTGCCCCGCGGCGGTTTCTCCTGAAAGCATTACGGCATCGGTTCCGTCAAGCACGGCATTGGCCACGTCAGAACTTTCAGCACGTGTCGCTCTTGGGTTGTCGATCATCGATTCAAGCATCTGCGTTGCGGTAATTACAGGTTTTCCTGCTTTTTTGCAGAGCTTAATCATGCGTTTCTGAATGAGCGGAACGTGCTCGCTGGGAACTTCAATTCCCAAATCACCACGTGCTACCATTATTCCGTCACTCTCTTCAATAATGTCTTCGAGATGATCGATCGCCTCTGGTTTTTCAATCTTACTTATAATTCCGGCGTTGCTTCCACGTGCTCTCACTCTCGAAACGAGCTCCTGAACATTACGTGGATGACGCACAAAGCTCAGCGCTATGTAATCGACGCCTTGTTTTAAACCGAATTCGAGATCTGCCCAGTCTTTTTCTGTGATAGAGGAGATGGAGATTTTTACTCCGGGAAGGTTTACACCTTTGCGGGCTTTCAATCTTCCGCCGACAATTACTTTGGCAGTGAGGTTTGCTTCCTCTTTTTTAACAATTTTAAGCTCGAGAAGTCCATCATCCATCAGGATTTTATCGCCTTCTTTTGCGTCCTGGACAAGGTTTGGATAATCAATCGGGATCAGATCAGGAGTTCCTTCCACATCATCAGGTGTGAGAGTAACGTACGATCCTGCCACAAGATCCTGTCCGCCGTCTTTCATCTGACCGGTGCGGATTTTTGGTCCCTGAAGGTCTTGCAGGATGGGTATATTATAATTTAGTTCGGCCGCAACTGAACGAATATGTTCAATTACTTTTGCGTGATCTTCATGGGTTCCGTGAGAGAAATTGAGCCGTGCCATGTTCATCCCTTTTTGTACGAGCTTTTTTATAGCATCGCGGGTATTGGTAGAAGGGCCGATGGTACAGACAATTTTTGTTCTGCGTTCCGATAAATTCATCAGTAATTTCTATACTTAATAGTTCGCCTACTCCATAGCGATTTAAATCGTTTTCGGAATAGCTGGTTGATATGTTAATTTTCACCCGAATATAGAACAGTTATAGCTTGTTTACTAAATCAACCCTGCAAATCATCGGTTTAATCATCCTTTCGGCCATTTTTGGCGGATATGGTTGCGTTGGCACCCAATCGAGTGCCCCTGAAAACCGCTCCGTACGTTTTTACCAGGAAGGCTATCCTGAAGTTGTTGTAAACACCGTTGGATGGATAGACGAATCGGATTCCACAAAATTGTATATCTATGTTGATGTGGGAATTAAAAGCCTAATTAAAATTACCAGACCTGATGAGAAGATCACCGCTTCTTTTGATGTCGAAACCTTATTAAGAGATCCTGATTCTAATTCGCTGATTATAAACCGTTCTGATAAAGTTGAGCTTACAGACGATGATATCCGGGCATATGGAAGCAATCCCAATGTTTCCTGGCGAACAACTCAAAGCATCCCTCCGGGTGAGTATAATCTAATTATTAACGTAACCGACCGCACATCATCAAAAACATCAACCGTAACTACTAAAGCTTTGATTCCGGATCCTGAATCTGATAATGCTGCCATTAGCGGGTTGACCTTATCTGTAAAAGAAAACAATTCATCCGGTGCTTTCAAGCCTGTGAATTATCGCAATATCGCGGCGCACTACGATAGTTTGATGGTGAACTTTCAGGTTGTGGTGCCCGATTCTCTGCGTTACGGGTTGAAGCTTCGTTCTCTTCTTGTCCGCTTTCGAAGTGACCTTAATGCCGCCGGATTGCCATTCTATCAAAACTTATATCCCGGAAGTCTCGAATATCAGGGAATCGATTTTGAGAATCATGATGTGGAATACGCCTCAGAAATTGATCTGCAAGACAGTATGGAGAAAGTGACTACGTTTAGTCACACATTTGCATTGAAAAATGAGGGGAATCAGCGATTTTTTATTGAATTATCACAAAATGACAGTGTAAAAGCTACATTGCACAAAGATTTCGCGCTGCGCAATCCATACTATCCCGATGTAAAAACCCCGAGAGCATTATTTGAGCCGTTAGTTTATTTGATGGAAGAAAACGAGTTCAAAAGACTGAACCGAATTAAATCTTCCGATTCGTTAAAACAGATTGTGGATCAATTCTGGACCGAAAGAATGTCGCAGGATGAAGCCAATAAAACACTGAATCTTTTCTACAGCAGGGTGGAACAGGCTAATCGATATTTTACATCGTACAAAGAGGGTTGGAAAACGGATATGGGGATGATCTACATTTTATACGGTCCGCCGGAATATGTCGATCGCAGTTTTGATCAGTTTTACTGGTCGTATGGATTTTACCAAAGTCCCAATTATTTTGATCCGCAAAAGGTATTCGTTTTCAAACAAGCGCAGCCGGGGTTTCAGTTTAACGCTCCTCATTTTATTCTTGAGCGCAGAGATTATCACTACGACTATTATCAACGCATCAGAGAAGCCTGGCGAACAGGTACTATTGAACAGAAGTGAATGAAATCGTAACAATCAAAAAGAGAAGCATGAGTTCTGAAAATCATAAAATGAAGTCGCTTGGCTATGTACAGTTTCCCGAAGATGAAATGCTGGAGCGGTCGGTGCAGTTTTTTGAGGAGATGGATCGAAGAAGATCAGTTCGTCATTTTTCTGATCGCGAGCTACCTGACGGCATCCTCGAGTATATTGTAAAAACGGCCGGAACGGCTCCGAGCGGGGCAAATAAGCAGCCTTGGCATTTTTGTGTGATTGAAGATAGTGAGATGAAGAAACGTATCAGGGAAGCGGCTGAAGAGGAAGAGCAAAAGAATTATGAGCAGCGCATGAGCGATGAATGGCTCGAAGATCTTGAGAAACTGGGGACTGATCCGGTGAAGGAGCATCTTACTGAGGCGCCGGCACTTATTATCGTGTTTAAGCAGAGTTACACGCTTACAGAAAGTGGAGAGAAAGAGAAAAATTATTACGTAAATGAATCGATTGGTATCGCGGCGGGAATGTTGATTACGGCAATTCACCACGCCGGACTCGTAACGCTTACTCATACTCCGAGTCCCATGAAATTTTTGTCTGAGATATTAGAACGACCTCCAAACGAATCAGCTATTTTGGTACTCCCCGTTGGCTACCCGGCTGAAGATGCTGAGGTGCCGGATATCGGCCGAAAACCGCTGGATAAAATTATGACCCGTTATTGAAGGATAGTTGATGATATGTGTAGAAACAAAAGTAATAGCGGTTAAAGTTTGTATTATTAAGGTTCCAAGCGGATTCAAAATATGATCTCTAAAACCCGGATTCAGAAAAAGCAGGAGCATGAGTTACAGAAAATTCTGCTCAAGCTGAATCAGACCGCGCGAAAGAATGATCTGCATGGAAAAACGTCTCTGAAAACAAATTATCAAGAGTTTGCCCAATCGTGGCCGGTTTCATCCTACAGTGATTATACATCATATATCGAGCGGGTAAAGAAAGGTGAGTCGGATGTACTTTGGCCGGGGCGGACGAATTTGTTCGCGGTTTCGGCGGGAACAACCGGTGAGGGAAAACACCTGCCCATTTACGCAGAGCGGCTTTCTTCTGATTACAGATATTTACGTCGTGTTGTTAAGAAAGCGATTAGAATGATCGGAATTTTGCCCTTTCTTTTCGGTAACAGACTTTCTTTGCCGGGTGGAATAACGTTTCAGGATGGACATATTCTGGGTGAAATCAGTGGGATTCTGGCGTTATTTGCTCCTAAAGTAGCTTCATGGAAACAGCTTTGTGATCCATCAGAACTGGCGAAGCTAAGCTGGAAAGAGAAATATGAGCAGGTTGTCGAGCAGGGCGTTTCAAACTCTGTGACAGCATTCACGGGAGTTCCCACCTGGATTCCACAGCTTTTGGATGAGATTGCCGAACGTTCAGGAAAACCAATTCATGAGCAGTGGCCTGAGGTAAAAATATGCATCACAGGTGGTGCTTCGTTTAAGAATTACGAATCGCTTTTACGCAGCCGATTTCCTGAATCGACTCGTTTTTTAGAATGCTACGGCGCCTCGGAAGGGTATTACGCGATTCAGAAGGGAGATGAGCCCGGGGAACTTCAGCTGCAGATCGACAACGGGTTGTTTTTTGAGCTGATTCCTCAACATAATATTGAAGAAAAATTCTCAGACACAGAGGTTATGGCAGTACCGCTTTGGAAGGCTCAGATTGGTAAGAAGTATGAACTTGTTGTCACTAACAACAGCGGATTGGTCCGCTACCGGTCGGGTGATGTGGTCAAAATGACGGGAAATAACACGCTTCAGATTACAGGCCGTGTCCACAACGTTTTGGATATCGCAGGTGAACGCGTACAGCTGAGAGAGATTGAGCAGATTTTGGAGAATAAATTGAAATGTGAACATCTGCTGATTACCACGCTTGTTGGTTCTGCGTTATCCAGATTGGGAATTGTGATTGTGGGTTCTGAACAATCGAAACTTGGAATAAATATCCTTGATAATGAGCTCCAAAAGTTAAATCGCCACTATCAGATTAGAAGAGAAACGGACAGTTTTGAGCTCCCGGAAATTATTTACTGTACCCGGTCACAAATTATATCAGCGGCGATATCCATAAAACAGCAATCTCAGGTAAAGCTTCCCTCAGTCATTAATAATCCGGAGTTGGGGAAAAAGTGGTTTGAGGAGATTAGGGTAAGAATTGATTTATGAGGGTATTCTGAAAGGTGATTATGTGAAATTTTCTGGCAAAAAATTTTTCCCAATAGCAATATTACCTGTTGAATGTCTAAGAAAATAAGTGCTGAAAGCACGGCAAATATTGGAACCCGGAATTCCGCAGCGCTATCCCCTCGGGGCATTCCGGGGAAATTAAACAACCAAAAAAAGTAAGTGCCGTAGGTACGACCTGATTTAAAATGATCCGTCCGCCACACCGGCGGAGCACACAGTTTTTGGGGCAGTTTTAGTTAACAGCGGAATAAATTCCGGAATAGGAAATGAGTCGAGCCGCTGGCTCTTATTTGTCATTTCAATAAGAACCAGTTTAGTAAGAATATTAAGAGTAGCTTTTTACATAGGTTTGAATAAATTAGCTTTATCCGGATGTAGCTATTCAACAGGAAGCGCAACATGGAGATGGTCGGCAGTACCAACGTGGCGGTAAGTGTGAAATCCCATCGCCTTGAAAGTCAATTCAGTAAATTGATTGAGCCATTCAGGCCGTCCGATGGTTCTCAAATCCAGTGCGTGAACGTATCCCGTTTCGGGCTGTACATAGTGCAAGGAGCGCTCCCGAGGTGTGAGTCCCCACTTGATATAGTCCTGCTTGGTTCGTCCAAGGTTGGTGACAATCAGGTCAGAATCGACTAAAACGGCGGTAGTGACTCCAATGCGTAATACAGGATGAAGATTTGTGAAGGTTTCGCGTACAGATGGATCTTTCACATTCGTGTTTGACAGATAAAGCAGACTATAAAGCGATGCGATTCCAACAAACACAAAAACCGCCCGAAAAAGCCATTTGCCAACCTTGAAACGTCCGATAGTCAATCGAACGCCAATTGATAACAGTAATAAAAGTCCGATTGAAAGCAGGGCATAGGCACCAAAAACGGAAAGGTAGAGTGAAGGAACAGATTCAAATATCCACAGCGTAATTCGGGGGAGGAATAGCATTGCGAAGATCAGAAAAAAGGCAACGGAGAGAAGGCTGAGAATCAATCCTTTGAAAGAAAAGGAAGTATTTGATGTTGTTTTGGAAGCGGATTTATGGGATTTATAATCAGCTGAATTGCCAGAACGGGAATAAGAACCTGCGGCCAGTTCTTCCATCTGTCGGAGCTGTTCATCAATATCCTGAGTGTACGAGTGTTGCATGAGCGCTTGGTTGTGGTAATGTTGATCTCATTCGTTTCAACTGTTATTCGCAGGGATGATGAATTTGTTACTATTTGTTTAGGTGGAGGCAGGAGTTAGAATTTTATGAGTTTATTGGTTGTTGGAATCCATGCTCTCGTGGTAACAGAATTCTCCATCGTTTTTGGGCGTAAAGCGGCTATGAATGAGAGTATATTCAGAAATGCTGATTAATATAATGCCAATCGGTTTGCCCAAGCTTTCCGGTCAGACGGCTGAAACCACTCAAAAATTAATGAGCGATGACAATGCCGTCCGACTGGTGATTATGCAAGCATGGAAATGGGCGTTGATTTGGAATCCTGTAAATCGGTCAGACCGAGCTGTTACCCGGTCAGACCGAAATATTACCTCACCTATTTCTTTTGGATGAAAACCCGATAATCCCAGGGATTGAGTGTTAGTTCGGTAGTTGGGCCAAACTTTTTCTTTTTGTTGCTGAAATATTCTGTGTATTCGCCGTTTTGGAGCGTTGTGGGGAAGTGAAGTGAATGTACACTTTTAGAAAAATTCATAAGAGCAAAGATTTTTTCTGTATCGTTTTCTCTCACGAAGCTAAACACCTGCATGGGGGCGGAGTTTTCAACACGAATCATTCTGGCGCCCCATTTTCCATTCCAAAGTGCCGGAAAGTCCTTTTTCAAGGCAAATAACTTTTGGTAAAGCTCGCCGACAGGGTCTTCTTCCCAATTAATTTCGTCTTTTTTGAAAAATTCCAGACGTTTGTCATTTCCCGCTTCCTGACCGTTATAGATCAACGGCATTCCTTCGCCCACTACCGAAAGCACAATTGCGGCTTCGAGTCCGTCGCCAAATTGTTCGTACATGGTTCCGTCCCAAGCGTTTTTGTCGTGATTGCTCACAAACGTCATGCGATAACTATTCTTTGGGAATGCACTTTCATTCCATGAATAATAGACGAACAGCGCGTTCATATCAGCTTTTCCCTGAGTTATGTTATGAACAGCGTCGTACCAGCTCCAGGCGTAGGTCATGTCGAAGGCTTCGGCATGGAGGTCACGTGATTCCCACTCAGCGAGCATGAAAACCGGTTTAATGGCGTCTAATTCTTTTCGCACATTATTCCAGAATTCAATGGGCACAAAACCTGCCACATCACAACGATAGCCATCCACATCAAACTCAGAAACCCAGTATTTCATCGCCTCCGTCATGTATTCACGAACGCCGGGTTGACTGAAGTCAAGATCAATGATATCAGACCAGTCCCACCACGGTGTGGGGCGAAAATCACCTTTCCAGTCGCGCTCGTACCATTCTGGATGTTGTTCAGTAAGTGGATTATCCCAAGCCGTATGATTAGCCACCCAGTCGAGAATCACTTTAAATCCGTGCTTGTGCGCCGCATCTACAAAATTTTGAAAATCCTCGTCGGTACCGAATTCAGGATTCACACTATAGTAATCTTTCACCGAATACGGACTTCCAAGATTGCCTTTTCGGTTGAGTTCTCCGATTTCATGAATGGGCATAAGCCAGAGAATATCAACGCCGAGTGATTTAAGTCTGGGGAGATGTTTTTCGGCGGCTTTAAAGGTTCCCTCTTTAGTAAATTGCCGCGTATTTATTTGATAGATTGTAGCGTTTTTACTCCACTCAGGATGCGTAAGCGTTACATAAGGTTTTGGCTGATAGGCTTCACTGTTTGATTGCGCCAGAGGATTGTGGATTGGGGAGATGCTCATAAAAAAGGAGAGTATTAACAGATGATAAAGGTTGTTCATGGCTGTAAAGTAAACATGTGTACGTTTTGAGCAATAAACAGCGAATTAAAAACAGACTCAAATCTATATGTGTTAAAGAGCGAATGAAGGACTAAAATATATCACAATCTGATCGCTTTGTCGGAAATACTGAATAGATAAGCTGTGTTGCTTTCAATATCGGATTGTTTTTCAATAACACTTAACAATGTTAAACTTGCTCCAAAAAAATGTTATAATAGTCTGGTGGAGTGACTTCTGGAATTGTTTGTTCCTGTGAAACTCCCGTATCAATTAAGAAATGAAAATCATCTTAGTGTCATGTCAATATTCATTTGTCGCAATAAGGCTGTTGGATTTTCTGGAACTCTTAGTTTCTAAACCTGAAAAGTTTGCGACTATATAGTTTTTTTTGACAGCAGAAGACTTCAGAAGTCGCCGCAATCAGCGTTTACACACTAATTTTTACGTTTTATTCATTTCGAAGTGACTTCGGAAGTCGGGACTTGGTTAAGTAAGGGTAGTTTTTTTCGGCTTGGCTAAGCTTGGCTTTTAATCCATCTCGATCTTTTTTTCTGAGCCGATGCTCGTCGATTAGTCTGTTTTTTTAGGTGATTTCGCAGCCTCCTCACGTAAGGTTTTTGGTTTTCTAAGCCCCGGAATACCCCAACGGGATCGCGTTGCGGAATTCTCGGGGTTAGAATATAGCTTTGGCATGATAATAGGACGGTCGTGTTGGGTAACATTGTAGTACATCCACAAAAATGTGGAGTGTGCGAGATTAGCATGCATTAGCAGAGTTTATGAGCAGGGCACCTTCCGGCACAAGGCCGGAATGACGATTCTGCCGCAAACCTATTGTATAGTTAATATTCATTTGTCGCAATAAGGCTGTCTGGTTTTATGGAGCTTGTAGTACCATGTCATTTTTGCTTCGACATCGTAAAGGTTTGCGAGAATATAGCTTTGACATGAAAGTAGATTGGTTTTATCATTCGCATTTGACATTCAACTTAATCTAATCACAATGAGTTACAATCAACAGATTTCAGATCAGGAGTTTACTGCGGTTACGGAGCTATTCTACGCGGGGAAGTGGGATGAATGTGAGGCAGAAATTGGTCGGTTGAAAGAGATCTACCCGGAGGGGATAAAACTGGATTTTCTGGAGAGTATGATCTTTTTCTGGACTTTCTATTACTGTGGGAAACAGCCTTCTGTGGGCAGGAAATTCATTGAGTTAAGCGAGAATATTATCTCAGAATCTACAACATCTGTAAAAGAAACGGATGATGATATATTGCTTTTAAAAAGTGGATTATTGGGATATCAGGCATTGACGCATGTATCACTGATGTCATTCAAGGATGCATTGAAAAGCGGAAAAAAAGCCTACGAGATTACAACCGAGCTGGAAAAACGAAATATCAAAGACGACAGAGCAGCTATTGGATTCGGAATGTTCAATTATATGCTTGGAAGTGTGCCGTCACAGCTAAAATTTGCCACAAAGATGATGGGGCTGTCGGGTGATAAAGAGAAAGGAATGGAGTATCTGCATCAAGCTTCTGAAAGTGATCTATACATTCGTTTTGATGGCAGAATGCTCTTGGCAGAATTATTTGCGAGAGATTCATATTTCGAAGAAGCTTTGAAGAAAGTGGAAATTAGCATGGAAGAGTCGCCCGACCACCTCGTATTTCTGTTAAAAGCGGCAAATTTGTGTGGGAAATTGGGAAAGGCAGATCAAAGAGAAACCTATCTGAATAAAATTCTCGAGAATACTGATACTCACTTTGGCTATCAGAGAAAGGAAGCGAGGAGAATGTTGGGATAATGAAGGTTTAGAATACTCCTTTCCTAAGCTCGGATTTAAAAAAAGCCTGATATCTGTGAAAATAGACTGAAAAGCCTTGCAGGAGATAAGAATTTAGCGATCCGAATTTAAATGTGATCTAAATATCAGAAAACCGCTTTTTTTATAAATAAGAGACATCAAAGTCTTATATTCCTTAATTGTCAAAAACATAATAATCTGGATAATGGGAGGCTTTTAAATGGCTCATGTAAAAAAGTATAAAGGAACGATTGGAATTTTAACCGGCGGCGGGGATGTGCCCGGACTTAACCCGGCCATCCGAGGGGTTACGTTCAGGGCGCTGAGAGAAGGGTATCGGGTGATTGGTATCAGGCGTGGCTGGGCAGGAACGATCAATATTATCAGAGATGAAAAAGCTGATAATGATGAAGCTTATATGGATCTGACAGAAGATCTGGTAAACAAGAAGAGCCGGACCGGTGGTACATTTATTCATACCTCCCGGACAAATCCCAGCCGTGTAAAAAAAGCGGATGTGCCGGAACATCTTAAAAGTGAGTACAATAAAGATGTAAATGATTTAACGCCCGAAGTACTTAAGAATCTGGATTACCTCGGAATAGATTTTTTGATTCCCATTGGCGGTGATGACACGCTGAGTTATGGCGTGCGCTTGTACAGTGAGGGCGTAAAAGTTGTGGCTATTCCTAAAACGATGGATAATGACGTAAACGGAACGGATTATTGTATTGGATTTAGTACCTGTGTGACACGCACTATTCATCTGGCCAACAGTTTGAGAACCTCAGCCGGATCTCACGAACGGTTTTTGGTGATGGAAGTATTTGGACGCTATGCCGGATTTACCGCAATGCTCCCAACGCTGGCTGGTGCGGCACATCGCTGTGTGATTCCGGAATACAAGTTTGATATGAATCAGCTCACCGAGTTAATGATAGAAGACAGAAAGCGTAATCCCAGCAACTATTCAATGGTATTGGTAAGTGAAGGCGCTATGTTTGAAGGCGGTGAAATGGTATTTGAAGACGGTGAAACGGACGCCTTTGGTCATAAGAAGCTGGGTGGAATAGGAGATCTTGTTTCAGCTGAATTAACCCGTTTATCGGGCGATTATAACAAGGGCAAAAAGATCAACACGATTAATCAGAAACTGGGCTATATGGTACGTGGTGGTGATCCCGACGCTATCGATTCAATTGTACCGATGGCATACGGAAATCTCGCACTTGACCTCATTCTGCATAATATCCACGGTAGAGTTGTGGTCCTTAAAAACGGCAGATATGATAATATGCCGATAGATGTAGTTTCCGGGAAGAAGCAGGTGAATATTAAGAAGCACTATAATACTAAACGCCTGCGTCCGATCTATGAAAGCTTCGAGATGAAGCCGCTGTTTATCATGACAAGCGAAGAGTAGATTATTTCGATTTATTAATAAATCAGAATTCAAAGCCTGGCTGTTTTAACGGTCAGGCTTTTTTTATTGGTACAGCCCTTTGCGGGACGGCTGAGCCGATCCCTTGAGATTGTTGGTGCTGAGAAACAGGGTTGTAAGTAAGCTGATTTTGATGATGAAGTTTTGGAGGCAGGACAATTCTGCAAACACCATAAATACCTCAGATTGTTTGCCAGTGCTGAATTGCTGAGCGGAACGATTTAATGTTAAACTATTGTTAATCTCTGGAGAAAGATAATGGCAGAAAGTTTAACCCAAAGAGCTGCTTTACCTGTAATTCTAATGACGCAATTTCTGATTGTATTAACCACTTAAGTTGAGCTGAATGTTAAATACTGCCTACTAATTTCACCTTTTACAATTTCTCAGATCGGAGTATTCGTGATGTTCTGGAACGTTTTATAGCGAGAATGTCCGGCTTAAATGGAATTGAGTTCACTTATATAGAACGTCCTGATCTTTCATTATGAATTTTTACGAAGTATGAGAGCGTTTAGAAATTGTAAATCTTCGTGATACAACATTTGAAAGCTTTTACAAGCCTTTTAGAACGATTGACAAAAATTAATCCGTTAACATCGTACCATTATGTGTAATAAAATCTCACACCTGTATTAAAACCATGTATCTGAATAATAAAATTATTTTCTGCCTTACGGCATTGTCTTTTCTTATAGCTGGTTGTTCAGAATCGGGACAATCCGGAAACCAGAATAGCCGCTCCGACGGGATGGCTGAATCTCCCGTTCCGGCTGTGGAAGCCGTGCAGGCCCGATTTGGTTCACTTCCGCTGGTTCAGCGTATTAGTGGAGATGTGGTTTCAGAAAATCAGGTTGAAATCTATCCCGAAATCAGTGGCCGTGTCACAGAAGTTTATGTAGAAAATGGTGAGCGTGTTGAAAAGGGGCAGCCACTTGTAAAAATTCACGATAGAATTTACCGTGAGCAGGTCCAGCAGGCTCAGGCGTCATTGAAGGTAAATGAAGCACGTTTGTTACAGGCAAAATCAAGGTTAGGTGAAGTAGAAGCCCGATACAAAAGAACTCAGGCACTGGCTGAGAAGGAATTATCAAGTGATATGGAGATGGAAACTCTCAATGCAGAACTGCAATCGGCTAAAGCAGATGTTACTTTGGTGGAAGCCCAGCTCGATCAGGCAAAATCTCAGTTAGATGAAGCTAAAGAGAATTTATCTCTTACTATTATAAATGCTCCTGTTGTCGGAACTGTTGGAGGAAGAGTCGCGGAGGTTGGAATGCGAGTCACTTCAAATAATAGTCTTTTTACAATGGGCGACCTGACAAACCTTAAAATAATAGTTCCTCTCACCGATCAAATGCTCGAATTTATTGAGGTGGGACAAACAGCACGAGTGTTTGCTAATGATGACTCAGAAAAATTTGTAAGTGCTGAAGTCGCACGAATTTCTCCCTTTCTTAACACCGTTTCCCGCAGTACTGAAGCTGAAATCCATATTGGTGACGCACAAGGATTGTTAAAACCCGGAATGTTCGTTCCGGTTGATATTCTCTACGGAGAGAGTGAACAGGCTACGTTGATCCCCAAAAGTGCGTTATACACAAATCCGGCTACCGGACAAACAGGTGTCTATGTGGCAAGTAGTATCGGAAGCGAAGTGCAACCCGTGATGGATGGCGAGAGTGATGAATTGGGATTGCTGACCGAACCCGTTCAAATGACTTTTAAAGAGATTGAGGTGTTAGCCAGCGGACGAATGGATGTCGGCGTAACGGGCGTCTCAAGCAGCGATTGGGTTGTAACGGTCGGGCAAAACTTGCTTTCCCGTGGAAGAAATGAGGCTCGTGTTCGAACTGTGACGTGGGAACGTGTATTAGCACTTCAAAACTTGCAACGACAGGATCTGCTGGATCAGGTGCTTGAGCAGACCAGCAACGATTCGTCAAACAATAATTTATAATCAGGAGTAGGAATGGCTTTAACAAAAACATCGATTAAGCGTCCGGTGGCAACATCGATGGCGTTTTTGATCCTCATTGTGATCGGCGTGGTTGGGTTTCGCTATCTGCCAATCGACCTGCTTCCGCCTATTGAATATCCACGGCTGACTGTGGCTACGGAATATCCGAATGTAGGACCTGAAGAGATTGAAAAAATTATTACCGAGCGCATTGAAAACGCTGTGGCCGGAGTTCCCGGTGTTGAGCGGGTCTCTTCGCGATCATCAGAAGGACGAAGCCGGGTGACGCTCGAATTCGGTCAAACTACAGATATTGATGTAGCGGCGAATGATTTGAGAGCGGCCTTGGATCGTGTTCGTGGAAGTTTTCCGCCTGAAGTTGATCCTCCGCGCATCTGGAAATTTGATCCAAATAATTTCCCCGTTGTCATAGTTGGAGCTAACTCGGATATGCCGCTGGGAGATCTGACCCGCGTATTAGATCGGGAAATCACCAAACGATTTGAACAGATTGACGGCGTGGGATCGATCGATATCTGGGGCGGATTATATCGTGAAGTTCAGGTTGAATTGAAAAGAGATCGATTAATTGCCAGTGGTTTATCATCACGTGATGTTCAACAAGCCATAAATGCCGAAAACGTAAATCTGCCGGGAGGTGACGTTAATTCCGGAATCAGCCAAATGTATGTGCGCACATTGGGTGAATTTTCCAGTGTGGAAGAGATCAAAAATACCACCATCACCACTGTGGATGGAAAACCCATTCGTGTGAGAGACGTTGCGAATGTAACATTTGGGTACGAGGATCTTGATCGTGTAGTCACCATTGATGAAAAGCCCATGGTTCGATTCGGAATCAGAAAACAGACGGGAGCCAATACCGTTTCTGTGGCAGAAAATATCAGATCTGAAGTGGAGCGCATCAATAAAGAGCGCACGGATTTGAATCTGTTTGTTACTACCGATCAGAGCCAGTTTATTCAGGGAAGTATCAGTAGTGTTCAGAATTCCGCTCTCTGGGGAGCACTGCTTGCCGTTGTTGTTTTGTATCTTTTTCTGCGAAATGGATCCTCGACATTTATCATCGCTGTCTCTATTCCAATATCAATTATCGCGACTTTCGCATTGCTCTATTTCGCGGGACTCACACTCAATCAAATGAGTTTCGGGGGACTCGCCCTTGGTGTCGGCCTGATTGTGGATAATGCCATTGTGGTACTGGAAAATATTGTCAGGCTGAGGGAAAAAGGAGAGAAACTTGAGGAAAGTGCACTTACCGGTACCAAGCAGGTTAGCGGTGCTATTATCGCTTCAACGCTGACCACTTCCGTAATTTTTCTCCCCGTTGTATTTATGCAGACCGTTTCGGGGATGCTCTATCAGGAGCTTGCTCTTGTGGTTGTATTTGCGCTCGGGTGTTCACTTATTGTGGCACTTACGCTTGTTCCAATGCTCTCCAGTAAAATTCTGAGTATCAAACCCGGCGGAGATTCTAAGAAATCGTGGTTTCAGAAATTTTTCTTAAAGGTAGAGAAGAAGTATTCCGCGTTAATCTGGAAAGCGCTCAGTCATAAGAAACTTGTGTACGGATCCACTGCAATTTTGCTAATCGGAAGCGCCTTACTTTTGCCGACAATTCCATTTGAACTCGCTCCCCAAACTGACGCCGACGAAATAGATGTTGACTTAATGATGGCTGATGGAACAAATATCGCCGTAATGAATCAATATCTGCAAGAGCTGGAAACACTCGTCCGGGCTGATCTCCCAATGGATGACATAAAAAATGTAACCACAGATACACGCGATGGTCGAGTGGAAGTTGAAATTGCGATGGTTCCATCCTCTGAGCGAACTGTAAGCACTTATGATCTTGCTGATCAAATTCGTGAACGAGTAGAAGGAAAAATTCCCGGAGCTGATATTCGTGTCAGCGCACAGTCGGGTTTGTGGATTTTGAGAAGAGTATTTGGTTCAGGAGATGGTGGTGAAGCCGTTCAGGTTGAACTGCGTGGATATAATCTCGATCAGGCGTATGAAATTGCTCAGGATCTCTCACTTATTATGGAAGATGTCCCGGGAGTGACAGGCGTTCGTGTTGGAAGGCAGGAAGGTCAGCCTGAAGAAAACCTGATTTTTAATCGGGAGAAGATCGCTGATCTCGGACTCAATGTAAGAACTATAGCCGAAGTCGTTCAAACCAACGTGGGAGGTTCACGTGCCGGCGCTTATCGTGTGGATGGAGAAGAATTTCCGATTACGGTCCGTTTGCGTCCCCAGGACAGACTCACTACAGAAGATCTTGATAATATTTCCGTGCAACTTCCGGGAGGTGGCAGTATCCCAATATCAGCACTCGTTGAGAAAAAAAGTGCGCGGGGGCCTGAACAGATTAACAGAATAAATTCACAACGAGTTACCTACGTCACCGCAAATCTCGATTCAGACACGCCGCTCAGTATAGCAGTGAATGATATTCGAAATCGTGTGCTGGAATATTCTATGCCGGATGGATTTTCGGTGGTTTTTGGCGGAGAATACCAAGAACAGCAGGAGGCACAACGTGACTTTCAGCTCTCTATAATCATGGCTATTATTTTGATCTATATGGTGATGGCAGGACAGTTTGAGCGATTCATGGATCCGCTTGTCGTCATGTTCTCAGTGCCGCTGGCCATAATCGGCGTAGTTCCGACATTAATCCTGACAGGAACAACGATCAATATTCAAAGTCTGATGGGCTTTATCATGCTCATAGGAATAGTGGTGAATAACGCTATTGTTTTGGTCGATTACATTAATTTGATGCGTCGTGAGCGAGGGCTTAGTCTTGAAGAAGCAGTGGCTACAGCTGGTGAATTGCGTTTACGTCCAATTTTAATGACCACGCTTACAACCGTTTTAGCGCTTCTTCCAATGTCGTTTGGTGTTGGTGCCGGTGCTGAAATCCAGGCTTCTCTGGCTCGTGTTGTAATTGGTGGATTGACAGCCTCAACATTAATTACACTTGTCTTTATCCCAGTTCTTTACACCAACGCAACGGTGTGGACGGAACAATTCAGTAGCTGGATCCAAAAGTTTAAATCCGGTTCAGACGAGATTAAAGAGGCAGAATTGGTGGAAGCTGAATAAGCCAAATTTTAATCTATAACTGTGAAGTGCGAGAATGTCCATCGGGATGTCATTGAAAAATGATATTCCTGAAGGGCATTTTTTTATGTGTTGATATGCTGCACAATTGTTCATACTGAATTTACCCATAGTATTTGTATTATGGATCTTTTGAAACACTAAGCTCATGTTCGCCATGAAATATCTAATCTGCGCATTTTTAGTTTTTGCTGCTATTACCACAACTGCTCAATCCCAGCCTGTTTATCTGGGTGATACATTTGAGGAAGCTCTCGAAAAAGGCAGTGCTGATCTCACTATTACCTATGTGGAAACTCCGGCATTTGTGTATCGCAATGAAAATGGTGAGTTGATTGGAATTTGTGTGGATATAATCGAAAGTTTCAGCAATTTCATGAAGAACAAATATGACGTCACGCTGAATCTGAACTACTCGGGAGACGGAGAAAATTTTCAGGTATTTTATAAGAATGTAATGAAAAGTGAAGGCGGTGTTATTGGCCTCGGAAATGTAACGGTTAGGGAAAGCAGAAAATCAGAAGTGACGTTTACACCACCTTTCATAAAAAATATCGCGTTATTGGTGAGTCAGGGCTCGGTTCCGGATGTTACGGAGTATGAACAAATCCCCCAGATTATGAGTGGTTTTACAGCGTATGTGCCAAAAGGAACCACACACGAATCACGTGTTCAAACAATTAAAAATGAATATTATCCTGGATTGAAGATAGCCTACAGTGAATCGAGTAAAGGTGCGCTTGATTTAGTAGTAGAGAACCCAAAATCATTTTGTTATCAGGATATCGCTCTCTACTGGAGCTACAAACAGCAGAACGCGAATATCAAATATCACCCGCTTGACAAACAGGATTCCGAAGATTTAGCGATGATCATGCCGTTGAACAGTGACTGGCAACCCGTTTTTGAAGAATTCTTCGAGATTGGGGGAGGCTTCAAATCCAGCAGCATCTACAGAAATTCACTCGTAAAACACCTCGGCC
>Ga0306910_1000284_pt1 | contig 28481 bp, 30 predicted proteins | sample AntRauMFilla2698_FD_190438 | JGI IMG/M metagenome (GOLD analysis project Ga0306910, IMG submission 190438) | Saline lake microbial communities from Rauer Islands, Antarctica - Metagenome Filla 2 #698 (v2) (version 2) | ecosystem: Environmental > Aquatic > Non-marine Saline and Alkaline > Saline ... | reverse complement strand
AAACGAACGTTTTTGAGGGGGCATAAAATATAAGTTGCAACCTATATAGGCTTGAGGCTATAATAGGGTATGACATGGGAAGTTATGTTTCACGATGATTTCGAGAGTGAGTTTGATGATCTCTCCGAAGCGGTTCAGGACACGATCCTGGCCGAGTCCAAGCTATTAGAAAAAGTGGGTCCCAGTCTGAAGCGCCCCCACGCGGATACTTTGAACGGTTCAAAGCACGCGAACATGAAAGAGCTGAGATGTAACGCAGATGATGGTGTGTGGCGGATCGCTTTTGCCTTTGACCCTGAGCGCAAGGCTATCCTTCTGACAGCAGGCGACAAGGCGGGTGTAAACGAAAAACGCTTCTACAAGAAGCTGATAGCCAAGGCGGATACCCGCTTTGATCAGCATCTTGCAGCGCAGGAAAGGAAAAAGTGATGGGCAAGTCTCTGAACGATAAACTAAATGAAATCTCTGAATCACGGCGGAACCGTATTTTCGTCGAGGCTGACCGCTTGCACGCTGAATATCTGACGCTGCAAGAGCTACGCAAAGCGAAGAAGCTCACTCAGACACAATTAGCTGATGTGCTGAATATTCGTCAGGCGACCGTCGCACAGATGGAAAAGCGCAGCGACCTGATGCTTTCGACGCTGCGCAGCTATGTTGAAGCTATGGGCGGCACACTCAGCTTGATGGTGGAGTTCCCAGATCGGGCACCTGTCTCGCTAGAAGGCTTCGGAGATACTGAAGAACCGCCTCGCAAGCGGATGGATAAGCGCATGTCGCCTGCAACATAAAATCGGCCAGAAAACTGGCCAAACAAGCGGACATGATTTTTTAGGACATCTATTTATCACCTTGATAATAAACCATCTTCTTCTTTGAAGAAGTGGCCACGGAAGCGGTCAGATAAACGAATATTACAGCAAGTTTTCCAAAAGTTTCTATCTAAAACTTCGTTTATGAGTGGGCACCCTCATCCCCTGAGCAACGCTGCTTTCAGTCCACGGTGGAAGTCTAGCGCCTCATCTTTCGTTACCTGAACTCTACGATCTTCGTTGAAGATTCCACGCATTCTCGTGTCGAGCGCAGTTTCAGTCCGTTTTGAGTATTCACAGTAAAGGCCAATATCTCTATCAGAGTGCAAAGCAGGCCATTTGTCCAGATAGCTTGGCAAATTGACGTAAGACTCTGAATAGCTTGCCATCCTGAACCCTTTCTCAGAGCCTACGCCGATCTCCCACGGCACCCACCACGAATCCTTTGTCTGTGAAGAGACTACCGCAATCAGTTGCTGACACTCTGACATACGACGCAGTAAATGCTCGGCCAGGTCGGGACCATCCTTCAAGAGGGCGTCGTCGATTTTGTCGAGATAAACTTCCAAGCCGTTCTGACGAACGCGATACGCGACCTTTGTTGCTAGGTCCGAATCAGTATTCTTGTGAGATATGAAAACCTTTGTTGTCATCTACAAAACCTAAATCTTCTTCTTAGCCGCAAGTCGGCGATAATGGGCACCTGTTGCCGTTAACCGAACTCCCCCTGAAAAAACAGCGGAATGCCACATATGCTCATGCTCGCTAGGCACGACGAGGCCATAGCGATTGCAATTTTGCAGCTCGCGGTAAATTCGGACGTGATCGTCATCTACGGGAATGTGAGTCAAGTTTGCCGCCTCTTCACCGCGATCGGGCTCATATGAGGGGTCGAGTTTGAAGATGTGGGCATCGGTCGGGAAATAGGTAGGTAACTGCCGAAGGGTGTCTTTTGACACCTTCGGGCTGACTTCTCGCAGTGTGATGAACGTCTGCACGTTTGCCTTGTAAATCGGGCGCTGTTCCCAGGCACCGAGGGTCTGATCAACGTGCGCATAGAGCGCCGCAGGGGTTACACGTCCCAGCACATCGCTTGCAGCCCCGCCCAGGCCATCGAGCAGAATGTCTGTGAATTTCCCGTGTCCGTTGCTTTCAGCGGCAACGCCCTTGCGATGACACGCGGTTAGAATGGTAACACCGTTCCCTATATGGGAAACCTGCCCGCCTTCCCCAAGCCCTGAAACTTCACCTGCAAACCCTGACTGGCAGCTATCAAGAAGGATCACCGTTGATTTGATCTGAGGATAAGCCTTGTTGGCTAATTGTAGAATTGTGGCCAGACTCACACCCCAAGCTGGATCTTGACCGTCCTGCGTCACCAGAAAGCCGTTGTTCGTTTCTTCATCCAATATGCCGTGACCGGCAAAGTAGAGAAGAACTGTATCAGCATCACCTGTGAACAGTTCTTTCACAGCATCGGTCAACAGCTTCGCCGTGACGAATTCCTCATGACTTGTAATCCGTCGCACATCAAAATTTGGCGAGCCGTCGCCGTTAGCTTCGAGCTTCGCCGCAAGTTCAACAGCATCGTTTACGCAGCCTTTGAGTTGATTTGGGGCGGGGTAGTCATCAATACCGATTACAAGTGCTTTTTTCATGTTAGCCTCACCCTAGCCGGTTCAAAAAATCGACGACATTGGCTTCCGTCCAAAGATTGACACGCCGTCCGCTGATAACAGAAGGAAGGGTCACGAGTTTGCGCTCCGGCGCACTATATCCGTGAATAAGCATTAAGGGGATATTCTCATCAATCGCGCACTTGAGCTCCCAGAGCTGTCCGTCTGCCTTTGGGGTATGGTGCGTTATAATCCCGATCATGCCACTACACGATTTGATTCTATCACGGCAGTTCGTTTTCCAACTAGACGACCAAGGCTCCTTAACCGAATAATCAGTGAAGTCGATTAAAGACCTTGCATTTTTCTTTTGCCCAACCAAAAGATCGCGCAACGCGCGATCTTCCATAGCGAAACTAATAAAAACTCGTGCCATGTTCTGTCCTCAACATATCGTTTAAATTTCATAATAGCACACCATATTTGCTATCTGAAGTGGTCGTCGTCGATTTGGCAATCGTCGTGTGGATAAGTGTTCGCGTAGGCTGACTGAGCTTCGATACAAAGGGGGAGTTCGACGATGGCCAAAGGTGACGACAAGGAAAAGCGGGTGCTTCGCGATACCACGAAGCCTGAGCACCGGCCTTCATGGGGTATGAGCCGTGACAACGCGCCAAAGGGCGCGGCTTCAATCAACTGGGGCGACAGAGGCGTGCCAGTGCCGACACCTGGCGGAACAGGGTCTCGTGCAAAAACAGGCATCTTCGCGCGAAAGCCCGAAACGCCTGCCCCTGCCCCTGCCCCAAAGGAGGAAAAGCCTGCGCCCCAACCTCAAAAATTGACAGGGCTTTTTTCAAGACAGGCGCGCGAAACGCGCGCTGACCAAGCCCTTATGGGCGGCTCAAAAAAGCGTGCAGATAGCCCTGAGCCTGGTAAATCGACGCGCGCGACCATCACACTTGACCAAGCTGACAAGAAGCCCGTCTTCCGCCGCAATCGCGGGCGGGACGAAGATTCTGGACGCGGGCGCTAGCCGCGCAAATTGCGTCCCAGCGTTTTGAGTATGGGGTCTTCAAACCACGGAATCCGCTTTGCCATGATTGGATAGCTGGTCTCGACCAAGAGAAGCTGACGGTCGCCTTTCATCACCATCAATTCATCCGGCATGAAGAGCGGGCGTCCCGCCTCGCTATAGCTGCCTGGCTCTTCGGTCGCGCCCCAGATCGCGGCCCTCACCTGCCCCGATATTGTCTTTGTTGTTTTCGTTCCACACAGTGCCGAGAAATACTCCGCCGTCTTCTTATCGCGGCTGCCATAATATTGCAGCACGCCCGAATTGCCGACAAAGGTTTCCCAACCCTTTCCGTAGATGCGTTCAAGCTGCGAGAGGTCTTGCACGATCCCCCAGAGCTGCATCCCAAAACCTGCCATCAGGCCGAATGCTTGCTCGACTGGCTTCAGCCGCCCAAGCGCGGCCATCTCATCGAGCAGGAACAGCACTGGCTTTTCAGGCTGTATGTCTATGTTGCGGGCGTTCTCGATAATCGCAATCGAGATGACAAGACGGAGCCAGCGGTCGAAGGTCGAGAGGCGATCAGCAGGCAAGATGATGTAGATCGAGAGCTTGTGGCGCTTCATGTCAGCGAAGCTGAAATCAGATGTTTCCATGCTGTCGCGTATGCGCGGGCTGTCGAGGAAATGCGTATGCGCTTGCGCTGTTGCCAGCACGCTTGAGCGCATCTTTGGCTCCTTCTGAAGCGCGCGCGCGCCAGCCCCCCGCACAGCGGCGTTGTCGGATGACATCATGCGCTCGAAAAGCGCATCCATGTCCTCATCATCACCAAGAAGGAGATCGCGAACGCGCGGCAAATGCCGCTTGTCGGCTTCATCGGGGGCTGTCGCAACATGCAGGATAAACCCCATGAGCATGGCCTTGGCTTCTTCGTCCCAAAACTTTGCATCGCCATCGCCGACCACGACAAGCGCGTCGGCGAGGATCATCGCATTCTCGACAATATCGGGGCTGTCAGGGGCAAGGAAGTCCAGTGGGTTAAAGTGAGAGGGCGCGCCCCCTTCAAAATAGCTTGCCCCGATATTCCACGGATCAAGCGCTTGCACATCGTGGCCAAGCTTGCTGCGCTGCTCAGCAGTGATCTTCAGGTTCTCGCCCTTCGGGTCGATCACCAGCACCGACCCCTCATAGGTGAGTAGATTTGGGATGATCGCACTGACCCCTTTGCCTGCTCGCGTTGGGGCACAGGTTAGAAGGTGGCGCGCTCCCGCGTAATGTAGCAGATCGCGGCCCGCATCATCCATAAATGTGCCGAGCCGGTAGCCCTGTTCTTTGAACAACCCAGCCTCTTCAAGATCATCACGGCGAGCAAGCCGCGCCGACCCATAGGCTTCCGTAGAAAGGTCTTGCGGCTTGATGAACAACCATCCGCCAAGGAGTACGCCCCCAAGCAATCCAAAACCCCCAAGCGGGATGACGGCAACGCTACCAACACCTGGCGTGGTCAAAATACCGAATGCAAGAAGGCCAAGGCCAGCAAAGGCGTAGCCGATATACTTGGAAAAAATCAGGATCGGCAGGAAGCCTAAACAGAAACCAATAAGCGCGGCGAGAAGCCCAAACCCGATTTGTCCGTTGACCACTGGCGCCGTGAAAACACGCGAAGAAAAGCCGAATTGGTCGCGGCCAGCTGTCACCCCGACCTGCGCATTGTAGATGATGAAACTGCCGATCACGAAGAGCGCGACGGGAACCCAATGCTTGCGCAGCCCCGCGAAAATCTTTGCGGTGATGCCCCTTTTGGCGTTTTGTTGGGCAAGATACGATGCGCCCTCTTCTGCCATGCGGCCCGCTTTTTTCGCTTCGGCTTTCGCCGATCTAAGCGCTGCCTGAACATCATCCCGCGCTGCAAAATCTTTGGCCGTTTTTTTGCCCCGTGCTGCCCCTTCTTGGGTCAGCTTACGCAGGACTTCAGTGTCCAGCTTGCTATCAAGGAATGACGATTTTTCTGCTGCGCCTTCTTCCTTGCGCTTTGCCGCTTCTGAAATTTTGGACTTACTGAACACGTGCCACCCTCCGTGAAATCTTTTTCTAAATGCTATCCTACACCGCCGTCAGGAGAAGCCAGTTCTTCCCGATCAACTGGCGCTTGCGCTTCATCTGCTGAAGATTTAGGCGCTTGTTGCGTCTGTGTGTTGAACCACATCGCAACGAGCTCTCGGTCTTTTATGGCCACAGCATCTTCACTGGTCAGCCCTTTCAGCCAGCTTAGAATGTTCGGCTCACTTGTCGCAGCCTTCATCACGAGCCCGCCCAGAATAATCTTGCAACGGGTATCATCCTTACGTTTTTGCGCACGCTCTCTCGCGTCAATCGCCTTAAGCTCAGCGTCAAGCTTTTGGCGCTTCGCGAGCAGCTTCTCTTTTTTCGAATGTGCATCTGTCATGAAATGCGTTTTATCATAGTTCATGCTTTACATGAAGACGGTCTTTTGACCGTGCCTGCCCTTGCAGGACAGGGTCTGCCTTGGTTTCCTCTTGTTTCTTAAATGGATGTTAACCATCTTGTGGCAAACTAAAGTAAGAAAATACTAATAGCGCGGTTATACGTTGTTGTCACAACGTCCCGCGCACGTTCAATGGGGAGGTATCCCCAAGCCACTAGGGCTTCCCCTCGCCTACACCATGAAATCATGGCTCCGGCACGGGCGCTGCCCGAACCCGCGAACGCTTGCGCCGTTCGATCTCGCCTTCCGTGCCCACCCCTGCTTGGGATGTGGAGCGGCAGGCGCTCAGCCCCCACCGCTTGGCGTGGAAGCTGAGCTTTGCGGGCACGGAAGTCATGGGGCATGAAAGGAGGCACCAGCGTGGCGATCTATCGTTGCGAGTTCAAGATCATCTCACGCGGTTCAGGCCATCGGGCCTCTGCCGCTGCCGCCTATCGGGCGGGCGAGAAGATCATGGATGAACGCTACGGCGCGGCGCATGACTACACCCGCAAAACGGGTGTCGCCGCCTCCTTCATCCTCGCACCAGATAACGCCCCTGACTGGATGAGCAATCGCACCGAGCTGTGGAACGCCGTCGAAGCCGTCGAGCGCCGCAAGGACGCCCAGCTCTGCCGCGAGGTGCTCCTCTCTTTGCCCCATGAGATGACGGACGATCAGCGCGAAGCGCTTGTCCGTCAGTTCGTGCACGATCAGTTTGTCAGCCGTGGCATGGTCGCGGATGTCAACATCCACAGCCATTCCCCGAGTGGCGATGAGCGCAATGATCATGCCCACATCTTGCTGACAACGCGCACCCTCACCGCCTCTTCATTCGGTCCCAAAGAGCGATCCTGGAACAGCCGCGATTTCGTGCATGAAACGCGCGAGGCATGGGCTAACGCCCAGAACCGCTCTTTCGAGCGGCTTGGCCTCGATTGCCGCGTTGATCATCGCTCACTGGCTGATCAGGGGATCGACAGGGAACCCGAACCGAAGCTCGGCCAGCACGCTACGGAAGCCATCCGTAACGGTGAGCCAGAGACGGCAGATCGTGTCGTTCAGCATCATGAGAATGTCATGGAGCGGAATGCTGAACGTGAGCGGCTAACGAATGAGCGCGAGGTCATCGACCTCGCTCTTGCGCGCCTGGACAAAACCCGTGGCGAGCGTGATGCAAACGAGTTTGCAGGGCTCGCCGTGATCCATGCCCAACAGATGCGCAACATCCAAGCCGCTCAGGCCGCCTCTCTTTACGCGCTGCGCCGCGAGCAGATGACGGCCTTGCGCACCGCCGTGCGGGCGGCACGCGCCGATCACGACCAGTTTCGCAAGGAGCTCACCCCGACCTTCCTCAAGCGGATGGGCGAGATCGTCACGCTCAAAGGGCGGGAGATGCGGCAGAAACGGGATAGTGCCCTGCGGGAGTTCAAATCCACGCAGGACTCGCGCCTCAACACCCTTCGCGCACAGCAGCGGCGCGAGCTGGCGGCCTTGAAGGGTCATCACGCCAATCAGCTTGCCCTCTTACGTGAAGGACAAGGCGATGAGCGTGATGAATTAGCGCTGCGACACGAGCAGCGCTTTGAGCGCGAACAAGCGCTCTTGCGTGCCAAACAGGCAGGCGGCACATCGCGCGCGGAGGATGTTCTCATGGCGCGGCCAGACAGCGCGTCCCCTACCCTGCCCTGTCGGGAGCCCCTAGCTTCGCGGGGTGCTACCCCAGAAACGCCCTCAGAGCCCCGAGACGGCCTTTCAGGCGTCTGGGACGCCCATGCGTTGCCCGACGATGCCTCAGGCGCTCCTGACACCACTGACGGCGGTGAAGAACGCGGAGACGGTGGTCGGGGCGAGAGCGGGAGTAGCAGTGCAGGCAGCGGTGCTGCCGAGCCCCCTGCCCCGCTCGCTGACAGCAAAGACACTTCCCATCACAAAAGCCTCCGTGATGCCGATGAGGTTCTCACGCCGCCTTCCTCTGACACCGCGCGTGGCGGCTTAGAGGCGCGGCCTGTTTCTGCCGATAAGGGCGAGCGGACAAAGACAGGGCTTTTTGCTAAACGCAAAGCTGATCCGCCTGCCCCGAAGCGTGGCAAGGCGTCATCCAAGACGCCGCCTGAGAAGCCACCTCATTTTCTCGATCCTGACTACAAAGGACCGAGCAAGGACGACCTCGACCATGCCGACAAGATGGACAAAGCCATTCGCCAGCACAAAGCACGACAAGCCCGCTTGCGGGCTGCCGAACGGCGTGAGCGTGATAAAGATCGAGATGGGCCAGAAAGATAGGATGCTATGATCCTAGGATGCTACGCTTATAGCATCCTATACCTTGCCATATTTTTCTTCCAAAAGGACGAGCGCTTCTTCCAGCAATTCGGGCACCTTCTGACGGGTACGGATAGCCAGCATCTCGTAGCCGTCAGCAACGCCGCGTTTGATCCGCTTGTTGAACTGCACCTTCTCGCTTTCAGCGATTTGGGTGAACTTCATACCCGTATCGGCTGATCCTTGTGGTTTAATTTTTGGAATATCGTCTTGAGCAGTGTCCGCGCTCACATCAGTACGCCTGCGCGGCGGCTCTGCCATTTGGAGACCTTTTGCCATTATGCTGCCTCCCTCTTGCTCATCAGTTGATCGACAATCTGTTGCGCAACGTCGATGGCCTTTTCCTGCACCTTGGGAAACGGCACTTCAGACGCCGCCCGCCCCTCAGCATGGCCTTGGCGGATCGACGCCAACTCCGGCAAGACGGGATCAAGCACGGTCAGACGTGCTTTGCGAAGATATGCCCGCGCTGCTGCATCTTCAGAATCCGAGCCTTTGGCACGGCAAAAGACGAAGAGAATTTTCTCTGACGGAATGCCCGCCTCTTCCAGCTCGTAAGCCGCTTCGATCTGGGGTTCCATGTCGTCCAGGCTGTAACCTGTCGGGATGAGGATCAGATCACTGGCTTGTGCCATGACCTTGCCACCCTTCTCGGCATGGGCAGGACCATCGAGGATCATCATGTCGAAATGTTCAGCTTCCTTGATCGCACGTTCAACCGTACGAAACTTCTCGACTGCGACATCGGGCTGATGCCCTGCGACATCGCGGCGGGCTTTCCACTTAGTAGCCGTGCCTTGCGCGGGATCAAGATCGGCGATCTTCACGCGCCAGCCTGCCTTTGCGATTTCTACTGCCAGAAGCCGCGCCAAGGTACTCTTACCAACGCCGCCCTTCTGAGAGATCAATGAGATGATCATGTCTGCCTCCTTTTGTTTTTTATAGGATGCTAGATTCGCCGCATCCTATCAAGCTAGAATTCGTTAATCCTAGGATTATAGCATTTAGAAAATCACTGAAGTGACAGAATGCGAGGCAACTTAAGGGGGAGGGGGCAGAACACCCCATCCTATAATGCTAGGATTATAGGATGCTAGGGGCGACCGTGCTTTTGAGCATGTTTGCGGCAAAAGCCGATAAACGCCTTGGTCGCGTTACGCGGCGGCTCGACATCATATTCGTGCATCCACTGTCGCCATTCCCGCTCAAGCACGTAAATATCCCAGCCTGGCGCAACGGTGCGCGCATCGTGATAGGCTTCAGGATCAAGACTGATTTTCGAAACTCTTGAGGAAATCACCGCTTCTATCGTGCGGCGATTGGAAAACGTCACCATATCGTTTTCCAACGAAAGCGCGTAATCTGGCATATGGCTATGCGTCTCGTCTTCCACGACGATCTTTTGAACGAGACGCCTGAACTCCTTCAAAGTCGAGGTCGAGCCGCATTTTTCCTGCAAACGCTGAAGGCCAATCTTCCAAGACGACTGCATCCCGCAATGCTTGCGGGCAAGCTCATAGATACGGCGCTCTAACGGCTTGCGCAGCCGAAAATAGTCGCGGTGCAGTGTCAGTACCTCTTTGTGACGGATCGCGTTGAAAACCCAGTCAGATAGTTTGATCTCGACTTCCTGCATCCGACCCTCGCGCGTTTTGCGCACGATTTCGAAGCTTTCGATCAGTCCAAAACCTCTCGTAACCTCTTGGTTCCCCGTTATGATATTCGTGGTGATCGTTGTGCCACGCAGCCGCGTCAGCGCGGACACCAACCCCTCATAGGCTTGCCCATTGGTCATCCGGTTGGTGGCCTTGAGCATGTCATAAGCCTTGAAGTGAACGATTTGGCTGACACGCTTATCCTGATTCAACGCAGCCATAATCTGTGAGATGCAAAAGATCAGAACATCGCGGTCATGGACAGTCGCCAGCCCTTTGACAGAAGGCGTGATCTCGACAAAGTTCTTGCCGCTCTCATAACGCCTGATACGCTTATCAGGTTTAGTCGATATAGAAAAAATGGGATGCTCCATCGACGCCATATCGCCTTTCGGTGCAGCGTCAAAAATATCGCACACGAAGAAGTCTCCCTGGTCGAGGCGATCAGGGAGAAGGGGAGAGCGGTCTTGGTTCGATAGTTCACACACCATACATCATTCTTCGATATTTCACACACCGTGTCAAGTGTTTCGATATTTCACACACCCTAACACGGCTTTCGATATTCTACACACCGTTTCTCGATATTCTACACACCATGTTTCGATATTCTACACACCACTCTTCATTTTTTATCGCTTAAATTCAATGGTTTGTGGGACGTTTTCAGACCCTTAACACTATATTTAACACATATATAACACACAGAGGGCTGTGGATAACTTTTGAGAACATCCAATATTTCCTAGGATGCTAGGATGCTAGAATGCTATGAAGCTAAACCGCCTAGAATCATCTACAGAGAACCAATCCCTCTTTCTCAGACTCACCAAAGAATGAGCTGAAACTTGCATCCTTCGACGCACCTCAAATCGCATATGGCAATCCTAGCAACCAAGCATTGAAAGCTACAAGGCACGCTATGCTCTACGGCCTTGTACCGTTCAAGCTTGCTCACTAACCGGATGCCGCGATGACGGCTCCGAAGAATGAGATCAAAAATCTCAGTCCTACCCCTTGGTAAAAATGATTCGTTTTCATGGGGGAGATAACGTTTAGGCTCAAAGCGTTAGTCACTGGCCTTCTTAGAGGCGAGATTGACCAGTGTCGATTATCAGACTAATATTTCACCAAGAAAAAAGGGGCGAGGGACATGACACATCCAGGCATCATGGTGCGCGAGCAGTGCATTGAAAAAAACGGGCTCACCGTAACGGAAGCTGCCCGTATCCTTTGCGTGGATCGTCAAACCCTTAGCAACCTGTTGAACGCCCGCTCTGGTATGTCGCCTGAAATGGCCGTGCGGCTTGAGAAGGTGTTCGGCACACCCGCCCGAGACTGGATGCAGCGTCAGCTCGATTACGAATATGTCCAAGTGATGAAACGGGCAAAGAAGATCAAGGTTGGGTCATTTTTGCCCACTAAAGAACAACAAGAGGGCAGGGGATAAATGACCGAGCTAAACTTCAAGGGCAAAGAATTTGTCTACAATCACCATCTGGCAGTGCCTTTCCGTCCACTTGTGCCGGACGAAACCAAGGGCATCGGCCCTGTAGCTCTTGACGGAAATCTGATCGTTCACGGCGATAATCTTCATGCCCTTAAAGCCCTTTTGCCGCTCTATGCGGGCAAGGTGGACTGCATCTTCATCGACCCGCCCTACAACACCGGCAACGAAGGATGGGCATACAACGATAACGTCAATGCGCCCATGATCCGCGAATGGCTGGAATCCAACCCCATCGGGATTGAGGACGGGCTACGTCACGACAAATGGTGCGCGATGATGTGGCCACGGTTGCGCTTGTTGCATGAATTACTTTCTGAAACAGGCATATTTTTTGTGTCGATTGATGACAATGAAACACACAGATTAAGGGCGCTGCTCGATGGCGTGTTCGGAGAAGATGGGTTTGTCGCAGAAGTTATTTGGCGTTCAGCAGACAGCTCAAACAATGATGCAAAACGATTCTCAGTCGATCACAATACCATCCTTGCATATTCGAAAGATGAGAACTGGATTTCAGAAAAGTTGGATCGAACCGAGGCCGACAACCGACACTATAGCAACACAGACGATGACCCCAAAGGCCCGTGGTTTCCGGGAAACTTGAGTTCTCCCAACCCTAGAGAGAATCTCCGATATACAATTGCCCACCCAGACGGCCGAGAACTACAGCCGCCACCCAATGGCTGGCGGTGGAGTGAGCCTGTCATAAAGGGGAAGATCGCAACTGGTGAAGTTGAGTTTGTTGCGGCTGAACGCGGTATCTTGAGAAAAACCTATCTTGCGGATCAAGGAGGATTGTCACCTTCGACACTCTGGTCTGATCTTGAAAACACTGGACACAATAGGAATGCGAAATATGAGCTTAAGCGCATATTCTCGGAAATGACGACTTCTGAGCTTTTCGCCACACCCAAGCCAACCAAACTATTGTCCAAAATCCTGAAGGTTGTTGGTAATCGGTCGGCAATTGTTCTCGACTCTTTTGCTGGTTCGGCCACAACAGCCCATGCCGTTCTCGAAGCGAATAAGCGCGATGGCGGCAACCGCCGTTTCATTCTTGTTGAGATGGAAGACTATGCCGACAAGATGACAGCCGAGCGCGTGCGCCGCGTGATCAATGGCTATCCCTTCACCGGTACGCAGCGCACAGAGCTTTTTCGAGAAAAATTGAATTGGACCAAGCTCAAAAACGCGAACAAGCTAACCGAGGCCGTTGAGGCCATCGAGAACCTGCATGGCCACGAATACGACGCGATCAAGAAAACCGTGAAAGACGGCGAGTTGATCGTCGCCGGCGAAAAGGCCGTGGAGGACAAAACCGAGGGGCTAGGCGGCAGCTTCACCTATTGCACCCTTGGCGATCCGGTCGAGCTGGACAAGATTTTGAGCGGCGAAACCCTGCCATCCTTTGACGGGCTAGGGTCTGTCCTGTTCCACATGGCCACCGCCCAAGCCTTCGATCCTGCAGCCATCCGGCCTGATGAATTTTATCTTGGAACTGTCGAGGGGCAGCATGTCTGGCTGATCTACAAGCCTGATCTGGACTGGCTCAAATCGCCAGAAGCGGCTTTGACCCTAAAACGCGCCAAGGACTTCGCCGCGACCGACAAGGACGCGCGCCATCTTGTGTTCGCGCCTGCCCGCTATGTCAGTCAGAAGATGCTTGCCGAGCAAAACATTCCCGTAGAATTTGTGCCCTTGCCGTTTGCGCTTTACCGCATTGACCGGAGCTAGAACATGAGTGCGAATTTCCGGCAACTCGACTATCAAGACCGTGTGCTTTCAACCCTTGAAGGTTATCTCGACACGCTCAAGGACAAGAAGGGCAGGGCGGATAAAATCGCCGCCCTTGCCGCCGCTGATCCTGATCTTGGATTGACCCCGCCAGACTTCGCCAAGCAGGCATGGGAAACCCTTGCCGTCGCCGGAAAACTACCCCCCTCCCGCGCAGCCATTCCATTTTCTCCGCGCTTTGACGGGTGCGGCAGGCCCGTTCCGAACGCAGTTTTGAAAGTGCCGACCGCAGGCGGCAAGACATGGCTTGCCATATCGTCCGTTTCGCGGATCATGGGACGCTATCTTGACCGCAACACCGGCTTTGTCCTTTGGATCGTGCCGAACGAGGCGATCTACACCCAAACCTTGAAGCGTCTTAAAGACCGCCAGCACCCTTACCGGCAATCGCTTGACCGCGCCGCCGCAGGGCGTGTCAAAATCTTGGAAAAGACCGATCGACTGGACGCACGGGACGTGGAAACCAACCTTTGCGTCATGCTCTTGATGCTGCAATCGGCTAACCGCGAAACCCAAGAATCCCTGAAAATGTTTCAGGATCGTGGCGATGTGCATGGATTCTTCCCACCCGAAGGCGAGCAGCAGGCGCACAAGGCAGCACTGGATTCCACCCCTAACCTTGCCGCCTATAGCGACATGTTCCCGATGGTGAAGGATTCCCTTGGCAATGCCTTGCGGATCATCCGCCCCGTTGTCGTGCTGGACGAGGGGCATCGCGCCATTGCCGATCTAGCGTTTAAAACGCTCTACGGGTTCAATCCGTGTTTTGTGCTGGAATTGACCGCCACCCCGCAGGACGTGCAGCCACGCGGTGGCAGAAACCCCCGCGAGGGGCGTTATGCCAATGTGCTGGTCGAGGTGACAGGTCGCGAGCTTGACCGTGAAGGCATGATAAAAATGCCGCTCAATCTTGACCCAAAGCAGGGTAACGACTGGAAAGCCACCCTGAACGCCGCCCTTGCAAAACTTCGATCACTGGACGATTCCGCCAAAGCGTTTCAAGCCGACACAGGCCGCTATATCCGCCCGATCATGCTGGTGCAGGTCGAGCGAACCGGAGCGGATCAGCGCGAGAGCAATTACATTCACGCCGAGGACGTGAAGGATTGGCTCAAGACGGCGGGCTTTGATGATGCAGAAATCGCCATCAAGACCGCCGAACAGAACGATCTTTCACAGCCCGAAAATCAAGACCTGCTATCACCCACCAACCGTGTGCGCGTGATTATCACCAAGCAAGCCCTTCAAGAAGGGTGGGATTGCCCCTTTGCCTATGTCCTGTGTGCCCTTGCCGCCAGCAGCAACGAAAACGCCATGACCCAGCTTATAGGCCGTATTCTGCGACAGCCGGGAGCCATAAAGACAGGCGTGGAGGCTTTGGACGAATGCCATGTTGTCACCCACCGTGCCGACACCGCCAGTGTCGTGGAGGTCATCAAGAACGGCTTGGAAAAGGACGGGCTAGGCGATCTTGTCTTGCGTGTCAGTCAGGACGACACGACCGGCAAAACCAAAGTTTCCCGCCCGATCAACCGCCGCCCTGCCTTCGCTTCTACTGAAATTTATCTGCCCAAGGTCATGATTATCGAAGACGGCCAGCCCCGTGAGCTGGACTATGAAACAGACGTTCTGTCCAGCCTCGACTGGCGCGGCTTTGATCCTGGCCCGATTGCCACCACCATTCCCGACAATGCACAGGCCGCAGAGAGCCAGCTACAGCGGATTAAGCTATCGGATGAAGGGGACGAGCTGTTTGTTGGCGAGACCATTGCCCAAAACACCGAAGTCTTGACCTTCGATCCGGCCCACGCCGTGCGCATGGTATCGGACATTGTGCCCAATCCCTTTGTCGCCCGTGAAATTGTGGGCGATCTTTTGGACGCATTGCGCGCGCGCGGCTTTGATGAAGCCAAGCTAGGCGGCTTTGCTAGCCTTATCGCCACGGAGCTGCGACGCGGGCTGGATCATGCCCGCACCACGCGCGCAGAGGCTCTATTCAAGGCAGAAGTGGCCGCAGGGCGCGTCCAGTTCCGCTTGCGGCTAGATGGGTGCAACTGGCGTATGCCCGATACCACGGAAACCACGGAGGCCGAGGGCGCACGCCAGATTTTGAGCAAGACCGGCGGGCCGCTTGAAAAGAGCCTGTTTGCGCCTGTCTATGAAGCCGAATTGAACAAGGATGAGCGTGATGTTGCCGTTTACTTGGACGGTGAGGGCGCGCTTTCATGGTGGCACCGGAACGTGGCGCGCAGCCAGTACGGCATTCAGGGATGGAAGAAGGCAAAAATATATCCTGACTTCATTTTTGCCGTACAGACCGAAGGCGCAGCCAAGCGGATCACTGTCCTTGAGACCAAGGGCGACCAGCTCGACAATCTGGACACGGCCTACAAGCGCGATGTGCTTGGCTTCCTGTCTGACCACTTCGCATGGGATGATGTAACCCCCGCAGGCGAACTTGAGCTTGTCCAGAACAATGGTGAGACCGTTCAGGGGACGTTGATCCTTATGAGCGAGTGGCAAGCGAAACTACCCGAATATTTGAAGTGATAGAAAACGGTCAACGCCACGGTTTATAAGTCAGAAATATAAAGGCAAAAAGGATAAGATCAGAAATGAAATTAAAAAACGCCCAAGCAACAAACTTCCGTTCCATTCTCAATTCCAGCCTCGTTGAAATTGAGGATACCACCTGTCTTGTAGGCAAAAACGAAGCAGGCAAAACGGCGTTTTTGAAAGCTCTTGAGGGTCTAAACCCTGTTAATAAATCATACACTTACGACAAGATGCGAGACTACCCCCGACGTGACTTGTCAAAGTATGACCAACTGCATGAAGATGGGGACGCTACTGTTATCACCACCACCTGGGAACTTGAAGTAGACGACATATCAGCCCTGACTGACGAATTTGGCGAAGCCGCAGTCACTGGTAATGAAATTACGTTAACGAGGAGTTATGGCGAAAGCTGTAAGAACTGGACTATTCCGGTTAATCAAGCCGCTGTTTTGGAGCGTCTTTTTGAACGTTTCGGTTTGAAAGTTAACGATAAGAAACTTCTCAAGGACGTTACGACGACAACGCTTGCAGCGGCCAAGCTTGCTAAAATTGAAGAACCAAGTACGGAACAAGCTCAACTTCTAGCCTACATCAAAACATACCGATCAAGCTGTGCCGTCTTAAAGGGAATCGATATCCTGAAAGACCGTGTGCCATCGTTCCTATATTTCAGCCATTATGACCGTATGAACGGGGAGCTTTCTGTAAATCAATTTGGGCAGGATAAGCAAAACAGCAAGGTTGATCCGGGCGATCAGGTTTTTCTCGATTTCTTAAACTATGCCGGAACAGATCTCGACGAGCTTGCTAACGCAACAGAGTTTGAGAACCTAAATGCTCGCTGTGAAGCCGCCGCAAACGCGATAACGGACGAGATTTTTGAATATTGGACACAGAACGACCAGCTTGAAATTCAGGTAACAGTGGATGCAGGCAAGGTCGATGATCCACCCCCCTTCAATGCCGGAACAGTTGCTCGCGCCCGTGTAAGGAATAACCTTCACCGCGTCAGTGTACCGTTTTCGGAAAGGTCGGCTGGATTTATATGGTTTTTCAGTTTTCTTGTGAAATTTGCCCAGCTTCAAGAGCATGAAGGAGATGTAATTATCCTTTTAGACGAGCCAGGGCTGACCCTTCACGGAACAGCACAGAAAGACTTACTTCGATACTTCAAAGAAAGACTAGAACCAAAGCACCAGCTTATCTTCACAACCCATTCACCCTTTATGGTACCCGCTGATAATCTGGCATGTGTTCGCACTGTCGAAGATGTTGTTGTCACAGATAGTCGAGGACGCAAGAAATCGGAAGGTACTAAAATCCGTGCGGATGTTCTAGCAACCGATCCTCAAACTAACTTCCCAATCTTTGGTGCTATGGGATTTGAGCTAACACAGGGTTTAGTGATTGCGCCGGACACCCTTCTTGTCGAAGGGCCGAGTGACATTCTTTATCTTCAAGCAGTATCCAAACGGCTGCAAACGCTTGGGCGAACGCATCTTCACCCGAAGTGGGCAATCTGTCCGGCAGGTGGGATCGACAAGATAACGCCTTTCGTTAGCTTGTTTAGAGGGAACAATCTTAACATGATTGTTCTGACAGATTTTGAACGCTCACAACGTAAGAAGCTCGACAACCTTTATAAGGCCGAACTTTTGGAGCAGGAACGGATTATTCTTGCGACGGAAATTGCCGATCAGGAGGAGGCGGATATAGAAGATTTCTTCCATCCCGAATTATTTGTCCAGCTTGTGAACGAAACGTATAACCTTGAAGGTGATCACCGGCTTACTACTGAAAAATTGGACGCAGCCGACCCAAAGACAACACGTCTCGTGAAGAAAGCCGAAGCGTATTTCCGTACTTTACCGGACTCAATTCCAATGTTCAGTCACTTCAACCCGTCCGCTTATCTGCTGTCCAATCCAGCCTTGCTAGACCAAGACACCGATGCAGTCACGGCCACGCTAGAACTGTTTGAGAAAGCCTTTCAGCGCATCGACACCTACTCTTGATTTCGGCAGACTATACCGCCGTGCATAAATCAAGAATTTTGCACGAGTGATTTGATATGCTTTGGCATGAAGTTCATGCGCGCGTGCAATGTCGTCTTCACGCTGGATGGTTCCCGTATGCCACCCCGTCTTACCAATCTCAACAACGGCTTAAAGGCCACGCAAGTGCTCTTGCGGATCATTGAGACGAATGTCGATCCCGCTACGTCACCCTCCGTGCTTGAACACTTTAACAACGCGCTGCGATTCGACGGCTTCGAGGTTCAGAAGCAGGGCGGGCGGGTGCGCCTTATCGAAGCGGGAAAAAACGTGCCCGTACTGGCGGAGCTGGCAGGGCTGTCTGAGGTGATCGACTTCGACACGGTGAGCCGTGATCTGGATCGCGCCCTCGTAAGTAGTCAGACCGACCCTGAAGATGCTGTCACCGCCGCATGTAGCACGGTCGAAAGTGTGTGTCGTTCGATCCTCATCGAGCTTGGTGAGCCTCTTCCTGCGAAGAAGGACGTGCAGGGGCTCTACAATGCCGTGAAGCAACCGCTTGGTCTGTCTCCCGACCGCGCCGACATCGACCCCTTGATAGCAGATGATGTGCGGAAAATCCTTTCCGGTCTGGCCACGGTTATTGGAGGGGTAGGGGCTCTGCGCACCCACGGCGGAGACGCCCACGGTCGCGAAAAGGGCTTTGCCCGTATTGACGCGCGGATTGCCCGCCTGTCGATCCATGCTGCAAGCACGGCAGCGCTCTTTCTTATCGAGACATGGCAACGCAAATTTCCGGCACGGCCATTGCCCAAGGCAGATGATCCAACCGAGTAACGGCTAGGGGTCATACCTTCAGCAGCGCCAGTCTTGGCAGGTCATCTCTTCTCGTCTCATTGAGGCTAAATTTTCCCCGCCCATGCACGGCCTTGATTCAGGGTGAACGTAACAGCGTGATCCGGGCTTTGGCGCAACGGAGCGCGGGTGAGTTTTTTCGCCTGCCGCAAGCGGCATTCCCCGCCCACCAAAAAACCCCCCCGCCTGATAGCTCCGTCTTTTCCTTCGGAACGCCCTTCGGGTGCGCCTCCCGTTTCCCGCCGTCTGACCCGTCCCCATCAAGGCCGCGCATGGGGCGCGGCTTGAAAGCCTGAGACGAGGAGAGACGACATGACCACCAAGACCAAACAGCGCTTCGATGTCTATGAAGCCGTTACCAACCAGATCATCGCCGCCATTGAGGCGGGCACTGAGAAAGTTACCATGCCCTGGCACGCGAGCGGCGCTGCCATCACGCGCCCAAAGAATATCTCGACGGGCAATGCCTATCGCGGCGTCAATACGGTTGCCCTTTGGGCAGCGGCTGCGACAGGCGGCTTTGCCGAGGGGCTCTGGGGCACCTACCGCCAATGGCAAGACCGTGGCGCACAAGTGCGCAAAGGCGAGAAATCCTCGCTCATCATCTTCTACAAGGAGTTCGCTCGCGATGACGAGGCGCGGGAAGACGGCCTGACCAATCTTGATCGCCGCTTCATGGTGAAAGCCTCCCGCGTCTTCAACGTCGAGCAGGTGGACGGCTATGAGCGCGAAGAGCTCGACACGAGCGCTGACCCTATCGACCCCATCATGGCGGCTGACGCTTTTGTTCAGGCAACAGGGGCGACTGTCCACGAGGGCGGTGAGCGCGCCTTTTATCACCGCATCGACGACACGATCACCATGCCCGACCGCTTCCGCTTCAAGGACACGGCCACGAGCACCGCAACCGAAAGCTGGTATTCCGTTCTCCTGCATGAGCTGACCCACTGGACGGGTGCCGAGAGTCGCATGGCGCGGGAGTTTGGCGAGCGTTTCGGCGATGACGCCTATGCAATGGAAGAGCTCGTCGCAGAAATAAACGCCGCCTTCCTTTGTGCTGATCTGGGTATCACGGCTGAGCCCCGCTCCGATCACGCCGCCTACATCGACCACTGGCTGCGCATCATGAAGGGCGACAACAAAGCCATCTTCACTGCCGCAAGCGCGGCTGCCAAGGCGAGTGACTTTCTCACCAACCTTCAGCCTGCCGAGGTGCAAGAGCAAGCGATGGCGGCCGAATAGGCCGCCTAGCGCGAAAGCTCCGTCGCCGCTTGTAAGCGGCGGCGGTCGATCATTGAGATAATGATACGCAGATTGGCGAACGCGATACCGCGCTCCCACGAACCACAAGGCAGACCATCAATCAAATCATGGGTGTCATCGAACAGTGCCAGTAGGGCTTCGTCGGATAAATTATATAGGCTGTCGAGGGTAATGGCTTCAATCATGGCAGGGCTCCTTCTCCCGTAGGGTTTCAATTCACGGCAAACCAGCGGGCCGGACTTCATGCGGCGCTTAAAGCACCGCCAGCCACAGGCTTCGCCTGAGCAAGGCCAAAATGAATATGGAGGAGGCGCGGACAGCGCCTTGCTAATAGCGTTCGCTGATCTGGCAGCAGATCGGAAAAATTGAAATCCAGACAGGGAGGGGAGAGGCCAATGCCGATGGAAGACTCCAAAGCTCTCAGACGGTATGCTATATTTGGTACATGATAACCGGAGCGCTACAAGATGTTCCGAAGAGGTGAGGGGCAGCGATATGTTTGAAGAGACACAACGTTTTTTGCGGAGCTTGGAAGGCGGTGGCGAAGTGTCGATCCCCATCGAGGATGATGAGGAGGGCTACTTCGACCGTGAATGCCCATCCGATGAATGCCTCTTCCAGTTCAAAATGCTCAGTGAAGATTGGCAGACGGCCAAGGACGCTGAACGGATGCACTGTCCTTCCTGCGGACATACCGATCACAGTGAGCGTTGGTGGACACAGCAGCAGATCGAGCACATGCAAGCGGCTGCCGTTGCCCAAATTCAAGGAACTCTGAATCAATCTCTCAAATCGGATGCCAAGCGGTTCAATCAGAGCAGGCCGCGCGGCGGTTTCATTTCGATGACGATGAATGTGGATTCCCGTCCGCAGCATGTCATGTTGCCACCGGCTGCGACCGATCCTATGGCGTTGAAGATCACCTGTCCGTCCTGTGCTTGTCGATATGCCGTAATCGGGGCGGCTTATTTCTGTCCCGCATGTGGTCACAGTGCTGCCGAGCAGGTCTTCGAGCAAACCATCGCGGGGATCAAATTAACCCTTGGGGCGCTCGATCAGGTGCGCGCCGCCATGCCTGATCGCGATACCGCCGAAACCACCGTGCGCATCGTCATCGAGAACGGCTTGCAGAATGCCGTCACCGCTTTTCAGCGTGTGGTCGAGGCTATGTTTGCGGAGCTTCCCGCGCCACCGAAGGCAAGGCGCAATGCTTTTCAAAACCTCACAGAAGGCAGCACTCTTTGGCAGCAGGCGACGGGGCAGGGCTATCACGCCCATCTTGATGCTTCTGATCTCGACCGTCTTGGCCGTGCTTTCCAACAGCGCCATCTACTTGCGCACCGGCAAGGGCTTGTCGATGAGGAGTATGTTACCAAAAGCGGCGACACCCGCTACCGACCTGGCCAACGTCTTGTGCTGCGTGCCGAAGCCGTCACAGAAGCCGTCGATCTGGTCGAAAAGCTCGTGACAGGGCTTCGGAGCGACGCGGCTGCCCGTTCAGGGAAGAGCTCTTCACCTTAACATCAAGGGATGTGTCACCTCCTGCCGCTATCCTGATCATGCCCGCCCGTGAGTTTGCGCTCGCGGGTTTTGGTCGTTTTATGAACGGGGCTTCGTCTCCCGCTTCGGGGTCTGTCCTCTAGTCTAGTACGCTGTTCTGACAGGCCGCGCCTTCGGATCAAGGGGTGCCCGCACCACTCGGGGCAAGCCCCGACCGTGTTACCCCTATGCTCCTTCAGGCTTGTGCGACCTGTCTGTCTCTTTCGCGTCCAAGAGGACGAGAACCCAAAACGAAAGAGGAGACAATCCCATGAAACTATTTACCAAATCCCAAATAGAGCAGCTCACCAAGAACGGGCGCGCAAAACGGGAAACTTCACGGACAAGGAGCGCGAATGCCTGCGCCAGCGTTTGCTGGCGCATAAAGATCGCTACGATCTCAGCCCCCAGAAAATCTCGGATCAGATCGCGGACAAGACGGGGTTTGAGGCCGCCCTTGATGGTGGGCGCAAGCGCGTTGATCGGTTCTTGAAAGGCACCCACAAACAGCCCGAAGACTTCATTGCCGCTGTGGCGTCATATCTGAATGACGTTGCACCGCCTGATATTGAGGAAAGCGCGATGGCTATCGCGCGGCTATTGGCGAAGCCTTATGATGGAAACGCTGATCTATCGGAACTGATAGGCCGCTATCAGACCTATTTGCGCCCCTTCCAAAATATGCCACCGCCATATATTCCAGAGGGCATTGGAACGGTTGTCCCTCGCTATATGCAAGCGCCGCAGCATTCCTTTGATATGGCTTATTCGATAATCGACATGACGCCGCTTGAACAAAGCAATGCGCTCATGGTCTCGGAATACACCAGTAATATCAGATCTGACCCTGAGATTGATAGCTTCCCCGAAAAGCCGCTTGCTTTGAAAGATACGGGCGTTCTTGTGCCGTCAGGGCCAACTGGCTTTTTGATAGTAACCCGTTCCTTACTCCAGACGCGGCAATATCAGGTTCACCAGATTGCAGATGCGCCCCTGATTTTATGCGGCGACCTCACAATCGAAGGCGCGTCTCCGATCAGATTACAGGACGGCGGCGCGGGATCATTCAAATCAGAGTGGCAGGCCGAGCTGGTCAAAGTCTCGGATATCGGTGAACGCTGAGAACGGCGATTCCACAGCAAAGCGTTATGCGCTATTTACGATGAAGGCCTGCGCTAAAATGCTCAGCATCGCTTTCAGGTAGTTTGTTTTGGCCACAACCACCAAGACTTAACATACATGAACTGTCTTAACGGTGTTTTGACAACAAGAAGCAGAATTCCTATTGATAGCAGACACCAGATAGCAGCCACTTCATTCGGGTTACTGGTCAGTAACATGGATAATTGTGGTCCGATCAAGAAGTGGTATGTGGTAAATCGCCAAGAACCGTAGATAAATGGCAATAAAATCCCTGCAACGAAATAGGTGGGATACAGGCTCATGAAAGATGCCCAAGAATCGACGGTTATGAAGTTCAGCATCCCGTTTGTTGGGACATCCCAAGCGATATGCCAATCTCCAGAGACTGAACATAGTCTCTCAGCACACATTCCGCGCCCCAGCGGACATGATCCCGCCCATTCAAACGGATAAATCTGCAAAAGCATAATAACTGCGGAAATAAAACAGACTGCATAAACCGGCCATTGAATTTTCTTGCGAACAGAGCTTGGTATAAAGTGCATTGACAGCAGATTGATAAAAAACGGTTGGAAAACAATGTGCAGGTAACTTAGAAGGGTGGCAATTTGATTAGAAGGCAGTGAGCATTGGTCGATTACGGAGTAAGTAAAAGCCTGCAATAGCTCCATAGAGGAGAAATAGCCAAGAGCTACCCATAGCGGTGCTGGTCCTTTCTTGTAGGCTGCGTAAGCTGTTGTCGCTAAACCGACAACTGCCAGTACTGCCGATGCTTCACCGCTCCAGCACATGAAAACTCTCTCTCTTGATATGCAAATTAACGTAATAAATATTCTACATTCCGAATGCCAACTCATTGACATATCAGATATGTGCGGTTGAAGCAAACTGGTCACCTGTTCGCAGTTAGGAAACGTTTTCTCAGCCGATCCGCTCTTTGATGACAAAAACCACGCAATCTTGCGCTCGATCTCAAAGTTTGAGCCACCGTCACTTTTGCGACGCCGACTGCTAAAACGGGTTTCCAATCAGTGCGGAAGTCGGCTAAATTGCCTTCAAGAAAGTCCTGTTCGTTTGCACCGCCAACAAGCTGAGAAGCCCGACCGCTGAAGATGTGTTCAGGGATTACCCTGGCATCGAGGCGAAGTCGGCTGGCACAGATGCGAATGCACCAACCCCGCTGACCAACGAGCTTGTGGCTGAGGCTGACCTGATCATCGTCATGGAAAACCACCATCGCGAACGGATCAGGAAGAAGTTCAAGCAGCGCCCGCCAGACAGCAGAATCGTCATACTGAACATCCCTGATGAATATGAACGCGGCGATCCAGAGCTGATTGCGTTGCTGAAAGACAAGGTTACGCATCGTCTGGACCAGATGTTGGGCAACGGTTGATTGCGCCGACTTTGGTGTAGTACAAGCCGTTGTAACACAATGCGATCTTGGCGTCGGCTGCCCTGAGTTTGGCACGGTACGGATCAGCGAGCTGGAATCCGCGCGCGGGGCACTTGGCCTCCCCATCGAGCGCGACGGGCACTTCGAACCGATCATGACGATTGGCGGCTATGGCCTTCACGCCTCTCGCGACGGGAGGATCAAGGCATGAGCACGAATATCCGCCCCGAACACGTCAGCGCCTTTGAGGCGCTGACCAGTGGAGACTTCCGCAACTTTGCGCTTTTCTCCTGTTTTCTTGAAGGCAAGCCTGCCGCCGCCATCGTTGCCGTCACACCGCCAGCAACCGAAGGCGACGAGTACCAAATCACCCCGCTCTTTGTGACCGTCACGGACGACATGATTTTGACTGATCACGAGGGCTTGCCTGCCGGAGGTGCATCATGAGCGCCTTCCAATATACCGATCATCACATGGATTGGGAGGGCATTGCCCTCCTGGTCAAATGGTGCCCGAACTGGAATGGCGACAATGCCATTTATCAGATCGCCCATCTCGAAATCCATGCGGCGAACAAAGCACCGCTACCCATCACGGGTACAGGCTATCGGTCACATTTCATCTGTAGGGAAGCGGTCGAAGCCCTTGGCGGTCCTGTGGCTTACGCGCGTGCGTGGCTTGATGAAGCCGCCACATCGCCCGAGTGGACAGCAAAAATGCAGGCGTCTCGGCAACTGTCGCTCTTTTAACGCCGTGGTCAGGTTTGGTGTGTCGTCCCTCGCCTTTATGGGGGCGGCGCACCCGTGCGCGCAAGAGGGGCTATTGCCCCTCTCATTTTTGACTTTGTGTCTCTTCTGAAATGATGCCAACGTCCAAGAGCCGTCAAAAAATATTGATCGAAACACACCAACATCTTGATATGTTCCGTTTGGAAAGGGGAGTTTATGAAACGATTATCTTTTATGATTTGCGCCTTAGCTGTTCTTGGTGCTCCGGCACAAGCAGACTGGACGGCGATGGACCCGGCAAGAGGATTTGGCGAAGGCGCTGTCGGCTGTATGGACGGTGGGGAAAACTTTAAATGCCTAGCACTTAGATGCAAAGATGGGCAGACGTCACTGGCGCTGATTTTAACAGGTGGCGATTTTGGCCAAGGCGAGGAGGTTCCCGTTTATTTGCGGGTCGATGGAAGCCCTACGGTGCAGCTAAATATGACGCCATTGGTTGTATCGGGAACACTAGAAGCAGAGATAGCATATGACCCCATAGCCCACGGCGGGCTAGTGGCTGATCTGATGCGCGGATCGGTGGTCTCAGTTTCGGCCTGGGAAAGCGATCTATCTTTGACAGCAGCGAGCGGGATTTCCTTACGCGGGTCATCGCAAGCGCTGTCACACGCACAATCGGTCTGCCCGATGTCCGTGGCCAGTGCTACCCCGAACACTGACAGCGAACGGTTTGTCGCGATGTTCGAAGCGCGGGGTGGTGATCAAGCCGAAGAATTAGCGCGCAACCTGCTGGCCACCGATATTCAAGAGCTCGGGTCCGATGCTGACCTCACAGCCGCCCTGTTGCCGATTTCAGATGTACGGTCGTTGCTGGTCGCGCAGCTAGGATACAGCACCTCGATCTACGGTATAAGCGGCTTTGGTGTTTATGTCTTTGCCTTGGAAGGAGACGATGCACAACTCGTCTTTCCGGGCGTGGGCACAGTCGTTTGGGCTGATCTGGACAACCTTACCGAAGGGTGGCCCGATCTTTGGCTTCAGTCTGCGCGAGGTGTCGATCCGGCATTCAACATTTGGCGTTGGACGGACGACACATATGTCAGAATTGGAGAAGCTCGCTGACGCCGCAGTGGACGTCTATATTTGTTGGCACGTTAGGATTAGTGCAGGATTTCGTCTCTATCTGCGACTGACGCCTTGTGGGCTCAAAGGTGCGCCATTTGGCGCGCCTTTTCTTATGCGGGCGCGGCGCTTGCCTAGCCCGAGTGCCTTGTCGATAAATGCCGCTATCGCACCTACCTCTTGCGGATAACCGCGCTCATGGCGGAGCAGCGCATCGCGGCAGGTCGAACTGCGTGCCATCCAAATGTCGGTGTTCAGGCTTGCCAGCATCCCCGCTAGCACGTGCATTTGTGCAGGCTCGCGCACAAGATAAGGGATCGTCGTCCGCTCCACCTGTTCAATGCCTAGGATCACCCGCGCATGTGTGGTTTCGATCTCGCCATTGCTTGGGCTGATCCGTACTTTTAGAAACGCCATCAGATCGAAGAACATCTGTCCGGTTTCGGTTGTGCCAAGCTCTGCTATCCGATCCAGAAGGTCATCCCGTGTTTGATCGTTCACCAGTCGATTGAATTGTTCACGTAGGTCGCGCCCGCGCCGCCTTTCTTTAGAAAATACCATGTTTAACCGCCTTAAACTTACGTTTTTCTTATATTTTATCACATTTTGGGCGGGGTTTTCAAATTTGGGAGGGCTACAAGGCACGCCTATGGGGGGCATATAGGTCATAATTATTGACATATTTTGTTTGTCTCGATATATTCAAAATATGTTGAGGAAAGTTTTTACATCGTGTGCTTTGGGTTTTGCGCCCGCTATTGTATTTGGAGCAATCTGCGTTGCTCTAAGTGCCCCAATTCACGTTACAGTAGGCGGCTTGATCTATGGTACTATTTTGGGTGCAACAAGTGTTGCTAAGGACTTTGTAAAAGAACCTAACCGCAAGAAATCAATGCGGTTTAAGGTGTCGCGTTAAAACATACCCTTGCCCGCCTTTGCCATATGTATATTCAACAAGAGAATACGCCTCTCCCTTTTCTATGAGCTTCACGACATGACCTTCAGGGATTGCCCCAAGAGTTGACGATGACTGAGAAGGGCCGCTGCGAATTTGTAAACCTTGATGCCAGTTTATTGTGTATTCTGCGCGCGGCTCTGGCACGTTGTGTGCGCCTTCCCCGCCGTCAGTACTTGGCCAAGCTACCCACAAAAATGATCCGATAGCGGCTACGTAAGATAGCTCCTTGATTGCTTTTCTAATAGTTCCAATGAGGCCAAGTCTTTTGGCTTTCTCATCGACCCTGGTGACAATCTTGTCTACGATCATGATGCGCTGATCGTAGGTTACGTTGACTGTCACATTCTTGTGCTCTTCTGAAATCCGCTCGCCTAAAAAATTGAGCGCTTCAGATATGGCTGGGTCATTGTTTATATTTGAAGAAAGAGCGTCAAAGCCCCCCTGACTCCAATGAGATGCGGCTGTTGCCAGTTTTTGCGCAATGGACGAAACCTGAGAAACAACCAACGAGGCATCGCCGAGTGAAAGATTTACTATAGCAACCATAGTGTTGAGAGACGCTCGCACCGCGAGCTCTGCTCGTTTTTCTTTGGACGCCGCCGTTAAAGGGCCGATGTTGTCCTCAATCAAAATACGAAACTGGTTGTTTCTTGGGAGAGTAAGACCCATTGCGGTGAAAAAGTCTTTGTTTTCAGCCCAGAAGCTATTGTCTTGCATTTGTTGCGATCCCAACCTGTCAAATATCCAGAAGTCGATTATCCGATGTGTTCTTTATTGTCGCGGCATAGCCTTTCCGCCGCTTGGTGGCTTCAAGCTTCCGCAGGGCAACTTCGGCAGGTTCTACAGCCTCAAACCACTCTTCGAGGGTTTGGCCTTTGCGGCTGCCGATCCTGCCCCATTCACGGATGACCGCCCATCCGCCGAAAAGCGTTTTCTCGACGCGCAGGTGGTAGAAGCGGTGCATGTTCTGACCGTCATCGACACGGTAGAGGGTGATCATGTGTCATCCGCCATCTCTGCCCCTTGCGCGCGCGCAGCGGGCAGGTGCCGGTAGAGTGTGGCAGGTGATACGCGCAGATGCTTGGCCACATCTTCGACGGTGATCGACTTGTCTGCCAGCATGGCGCGGGCAGCTTTCAAATCGGCTTCTTTCAGTTTTGGAGGACGGCCACCCTTGCGGCCACGTGCTTTGGCGGCGTCGAGCCCTGCGCGTGTGCGTTCACGGATGATCGAGCGCTCGAACTCTGCCAGAGCGCCGAAGACGTGGAAGACGAGCTTCCCGCCCGCCGTGGTCGTGTCGATGGCCTCAGTCAGGGAGCGAAAGCCGATCCCTTTCTCTTCGAGCCCTTCGACCGTCTCGATGAGCTGTTTCATCGACCGCGCCAAGCGGTCGAGCTTCCAAACGACAAGGGTGTCACCGTCACGCACATAGTCGAGCGCTGCGGTCAGTTCAGGGCGTTCACGCTGCGCACCCGACGCTTTCTCGACGAAAACCTTCTCGCAGCCCGCTGCCTTCAGGGCATCGAGCTGAAGCTCAGGCTTCTGATCTTGGGTAGAGACACGTGCATAACCGACAAACATAAATAAACCTCTCAAAACTCATATAACTATGCCTGATTTGAGAGGTGTGTTTCAAGAGATAGTTTCGAGAGGCTGTGGATAGCTTCAGGGTGCTGTGCGACCCCTCCTGCAAAGCCCCTCAAAAACGTTCGTTT
>Ga0306910_1000283_pt1 | contig 28508 bp, 30 predicted proteins | sample AntRauMFilla2698_FD_190438 | JGI IMG/M metagenome (GOLD analysis project Ga0306910, IMG submission 190438) | Saline lake microbial communities from Rauer Islands, Antarctica - Metagenome Filla 2 #698 (v2) (version 2) | ecosystem: Environmental > Aquatic > Non-marine Saline and Alkaline > Saline ... | reverse complement strand
ATATTAAATCCAACCTTTTGGCACAAATGAAAAATGAAGATCGAGTTGCAGACGAAGCAATAGAAGTCAGTGTTGCTGAACCTGTTGTAAGAATAACTCTTACAGATAAAGTTTTGTTCAAGAGTGGAAGTTATTGGGTTGATAAAAAAGCATATAACTTATTGGCAAGAATTGCAGAAGTGATAAATTCTGAACCAAATATGGATATACGTGTAGAAGGACATGCAGACGATTTAAAATTGGCGGAATCTTCTTATATAGTTGACAACTGGGATTTAAGTATAAGAAGAGCTGCTTCAGTTGTAAGAACTTTGGAAAATAAGTTTGAGGTAAGTGGAGATCGATTGATTGCTTCAGGAAGATCACATTATAAGCCTGTAGCTGATAATTCTACTGAAGAAGGAAGAACCAAGAATAGAAGAACTACTATTTTATTATTACCTAAGATCGATAGATACATGCAAATTCTTGAAAAATAATTTGCTTTAACATAGAAAAGCCTGCTTAGTTTGTACTAAGCAGGCTTTTCTTTTACAACAAACTTACTTATTCGCTATAAGTATCTTCCAGAAAATCTGTCTCTTAGTACCAAATTATTTATTTAAAAGCTCGTTATTTTTCTTAGAATCCAATCGTATCCACATCTTATCTTCATTTAATTTAAAGCTCCCTTTAAATTTAAAGTTACATTCATTAGGTGAAATAATTGATAAAAAAATGTTTTCATCTTTTTTCTCGTACAAGTGATATGTTTGACCAACAATTGGTTCAAAGCTGAACTCAGCACTGTAAATCAAATTATTATACTCAAACTGAGCCATCAATTTTTCATATTGATTTTTCAGTTCCTCATATTCAGTTTTAATTTGATGATTGACTTTACTTACATTAGAATTTTTCCATCCTGTTAAGTCTGTAGGAGTAATTTTTGGAGCAGCTGAATTTGTTGCGTAGGGCAAAAGACCAGCTTCGTATTTCTCAGTATTTTCGTTATAAACAACCTGATCTGGTTTTTTTGAGTTAACTCCCATAAAACTTAAAAATTAATTTAAGGCGAAATTAAATTCAATTAAAACAACATTGGACCTAGCTAAGGTTAAAATTCCTTTAAAATACTGAATTAAATCCCTATAAAATTGGCTTTGGAATCTTAAATCTTACCTTTGTAATGAATTTAGATAGAAATCTAATTAATTAGAAATCAATAAATTAAAATTATGAGTCAAGTTAAAGAAAAAGATACAGTAAAAGTACATTATACTGGAAAGCTAGCTTCAACAGGTCAAGTATTCGATAGTTCTTTAGAAAGAGAACCTATTGAGTTTACTCTTGGAGAAGGAACAATTATTCCAGGGTTTGAAACTGGTGTTCTTAATATGAAAGAATCTGAGAAGAAAACAATTGAAATTCCTAAAGAAGAAGCTTACGGAGAAGTTAAAAAAGAACTTTTTCAACAAGTAGGAAAAGATCAACTTCCAGAAGAAATCAAACCAGAAGTAGGAATGGGATTGGTTTCTCAAAATCCTGATGGAAGCGAACGTCAATTAAGAGTTGCTGAAGTTAACGATGATCACATTGTTGTAGATGCAAATCATCCACTTGCTGGACACGATCTATCTTTTGAATTAGAATTAGTTGAAATCAAAAGCTAATTATTTTCAATAATAATACAATTAAAACCACTCAATTAGAGTGGTTTTTTTTTGTAAGTCATTCAACTAGATTTCGACTATTTAAACGAATTTAAAATAATACTTATGAAACCATTAGAAATAAACGAAGCTAAAGCACCAGCAAAAGAAATTTTGGAGGGCATAAAATCAAAGATGGGAGCTGTTCCAAATCTTTTTAGAGTTATGGCCAATAATCCTTCCTTATTAAGCTCCTATACCAAAGCAGATGAAACATTCAGAAACGATTCTGGGTTTACGCCTCAAGAACAGGAAACCATTTTACTTTCTGTAGCAGTTTTCAATAGATGTACCTACTGTGTGGCAGCCCATAGCTTTATTGCTAAAAATCAAAGTAACGTATCTGAAGAAGTTTTAAAAGCTTTAAGAAACGAAGACAAACTGCCTGACGCAAAATTGGATGCATTATCAAAGTTTGCAGTCTCAGTAGCTAAAGAAAGAGGTTATCCTACTGCAGGAGCAACTTCAGCCTTGAAAGATGTTGGTTATAAAGATGAGCACATTGCAGGAATCGTTGCTGCCGTTGGTATGAAAACGATGAGTAATTACATCAACCACATTGCAGAGACAGAAGTGGATGATATGTTTGCAGAATTTAAATGGGATAAATAATCTCAAATCTATTTCATTAATCAAGCGCTCATCTTAATTGTTGAGCGCTTTTTTTAAATAATTTCAAATAATATTTAATCTTGTTTATGACTGCTTGAGTATTTTTGCCGCCATGAAATTAACATTACAATTAGCAGCCATTTACAATTTGCTCTGGGGAGCTTGGGTAGTTATCTTTCCAAATCATTTTTTCCAACTTGTTGGCATGGAACTTCCCTCCCAGCCTATGATTTGGCAGGGAATGGGAATGGTAATAGGCGTTTATGGCTTGGGATACTGGTGGGCTTCTTATAACCCATTAAGACATTGGCCTATTGTTGCAGTAGGTTTTCTGGGTAAGATCTTTGGACCTTTAGGTTTTGTATTCAATTACTATGAAGGAAAAGTACCTTTTGAATTTTTCTATACTTTGATCACAAACGACTTCGTTTGGTGGATTCCTTTTTTCCTTATTTTGAAAAAAGTTCATCAAGACTATAATTGGAAACTTTCAGATTGATGAATACCCTATTAGATAATATACATATGCTAAGAATGATCGCTGATTTTGGACTCGTGGTTCTTATTTGGATGGTTCAGCTTATTGTTTATCCAGGGTTTTCATTTTACACCAATGCTGATTTGTTAAAATGGCACAAATCCTACACTCCAAAAATTACAATTGTTGTTGCTCCGCTGATGTTTATCCAAATGGGGATAGCATTATACATTTCTTTTTTTGAATTTTCCATCGCCAATTTAATTTATGCGGTACTCGTGATTTCAACCTGGTTAACCACTTTCACCTATTTTGTTCCGTTGCATCAAAAAATTGAAAGAAATCTAGATATCAAAGTTTCTGCTAAAAAATTGACAAAAGGAAACTGGGTGAGAACCTTTCAATGGACTTTTATCTTTATTTATAGCCTATTTTTGTTTTATTCTTAATTATATAATAAAATACTGAATTTGACATACTTATAAGGCAACATAACTTGACTTTCCCAGTTTATTGTTGTATTATAGCAAGATTTCAGTTATTAACTATTATATAAAAATTATATATGAGACAGCTTAAAATTACCAAACAAGTCACCAATCGTGAATCTAAGTCCCTTGATAAATATCTTCAAGATATAAGTAAAGTAGACTTAATTACTGCTGAAGAAGAGGTGGAGTTAGCTCAGCGTATTAGAGAAGGCGATCAGGCGGCATTGGAAAAATTAACTAATGCCAATTTAAGGTTTGTCGTCTCAGTTGCAAAACAGTATCAAAATCAAGGCTTAAAGCTTCCTGATTTAATTAATGAAGGAAACGTCGGCCTAGTAAAAGCAGCCAAGAGATTTGATGAAACTCGTGGTTTCAAATTTATATCTTATGCTGTATGGTGGATTAGACAGTCTATATTACAAGCACTTGCGGAACAATCCCGTGTCGTAAGACTTCCTCTTAACAAGATTGGGGTTATCAATAAAATAAATAAAACCTTTTCACATTTAGAGCAAGTGAATGAGCGTCCGCCTTCTGCAATCGAAATCGCTAAGGAATTGGACATGAGTGAATCACAGGTAAAAGTGGCTTTGAAAAATTCTGGACGCCATCTTTCTATGGATGCACCTTTCAAAGAAGGTGAAAATGATTCTAATCTTTACGATGTATTGAGTTCAGCAGAATCTCCTACACCAGATGATCAGTTGATGAGAGACTCTTTGAGTATCGAAATTAATAGAGCTCTTGAAACATTATCTCAACGTGAAGCTGATGTCATCCGTTTGAACTACGGAATTGGAAATCAGCCAGCAATGACTTTACAAGAAATAGGTGATACTTTTGACTTAAGTAGAGAAAGAGTAAGACAAATAAGAGAAAAAGGCATTAGAAGATTGAAGCATCAATCTAAAAATAAAATGCTTAAAAAATACTTAGGATAAATTCTAAGATTTTGCTAAATAAAAAGCCATCTGTTATAAATCAGATGGCTTTTTTAATATCTATTGATTTAAGGTTATTTCTTTGAAGGTTGAGATGGTCTCACTTCTACTTTACTTGGAAGTGTTCTTGGATTCATTTTGAATAAATCTACCACAAGTTCACCTAAATCTTCAGGTTGTATTTTCCATGCATCACTTTCGTCTGGTACATTACCATTGAAGTGAGTTGCCACAGATCCTGGCATAATCGTAGAAACATTTACACCATAATCTCTTAGGTCCAGCATGACTGCCTGAGTAAATCCTGTTAACCCAAATTTACTTGCATTGTAAGCTGAGCCTTTAGCAAAAAAGTTGGTTCCTGCTAGACTTGAAATGGTAATAAAATACCCTTTACTTTTCTTAAGTGCATCAACTGTAGATTTAATTGTAAAAAATACTCCAGTCAGATTAGTATCTATAGTCTCTCTCCATTGTTCTTCCGTCAAATCTTCAATACTGTGGTAATGTCCCAAACCAGCATTAGCAATTACATAATCCAACTGACCAAATTCCTTAAGGACTTTATCAACAGCTTTTTGTTGAGATGACATTTCTCTTACATCGGCTTCAATTCCTAGGGCTTTTATTCCCGGATTGGAACTTTTTAGCGACTCAACAGCTTCGTCTGCAGAGGATTGAGATCTGCTTGTAATAGCTACGTTAACACCCTGTTTCATCAAGGCATCAGCTATTCCAAACCCAATTCCTTTACTTCCTCCTGTAATATATGCTACTTTATTTTTCATTTCGTATATAATTTTTAGTTGGATTTAAAGTTACAGTCTATACATTGAGTCAATCATTATTTTAAATAGTTTTAACGCTGGCAATACTACTTTTAAAATTACTTTTGAATCAAATTTTAATTCATGGCCCAATCAAAACGAAATAATAAGTTCAGAAAAAAATTTATTAAAACATTCATCATTGGTGTATCGTCTGTTTTATTCATTTTTATTTTATTTTTTGGAAGTATTTACATTGGTCTTTGGGGAAAAGTTCAGAGCAAAAAAGATCTTTCCAATATCCAACAATCTGAGGCTTCTGAAATTTTAGATTCCAATGGTGAAATAATTGATAAGTTATACAAGTATAATCGCCAATCCATTACTTATTCTGAAATTCCCAAACACCTTATACAGGCACTTGTAGCTACTGAAGATGCAAGGTTTTATGAGCATAACGGAGTTGATAATTACAGTCTACTTCGGGTATTTTTTAAGACAATTTTATCGGGAGATAAATCTTCTGGTGGAGGTAGTACAATCACACAACAATTAGCCAAAAATATTTTCGGTAGAAATTCCTATGGTATTTTCAGTATGCCAGTTAATAAACTAAAAGAAAGCATTGTAGCCAAACGAATAGAAGGCATCTATTCCAAAGAAGAAATTTTAGAATTATACCTGAACACGGTTCCCTTTAGTGGCAATACCTACGGAATAGAAAGTGCAGCTCAATTGTTTTTTGGAAGAACTACGTCTCAATTGAATCTTCAGGAATCTGCTACTTTGGTAGGTACGCTTAAAGCCAACCATTCCTACAATCCTAGATTATTTCCAGAGAGAAGTCAATTGAGAAGAGATGTTGTTATTTCTCAGATGCAAAAGTATGATTATATAAGTTCTGCAGAAGCTAACAAAGCAATGGCAGAACCAATACAGCTAAACATATCAGAAAAGAATACATTTCAAAGACAGTATTTTATTGATCTTATAAGATCTAAAGTGGAAAATATATTGGGAACCATTAAAAAACCTGACGGCACTTTTTACGATCTGGATGAAGATGGATTGCAAATCTACACCACAATTGACCTCAAACAACAGGTATTATTAGAAAAATCGATAAGAGAACAGGTGAAATATCTACAACCACTATTCGAGGCAGAATATACTGACAGTTCTCCCTGGACAAATTTAGATTTACTACAAAATCTTGCCGAAAAAACAGATCGGTATAAGAAGTGGAGCACAAAAAAGTTGTCCACAAATCAAATTCAAGATAGCTTAATGAAAACAAGGCCTACTGAAGTTATTGTTCATGGAGAAACTACTGTTTTACAGATGTCTATACTCGATAGCTTAAGTCATAGCTTGAAACAAATAAATGCTGCTAGTCTTAGCGTTGATCCAAAAACAGGTAATGTTTTGGCTTATGTTGGCGGAGTTGATTACCGTCAATCAAAATATGACATTATAAGTAATGCAAAGCGACAAGTCGGCTCAACATTCAAGCCTATTGTATATGCAGCGGGGCTTAAAAGTGGTTTAAAACCTTGCGATTATATTTCTGCAAAAGAAATCACATATACTAATGCAAAAAACTGGAATCCAAAGAATTCAACTAGTGAGGATGATCCTTACCTCAATTATTCATTGAAATATGCGCTTACAAACTCCATCAATACAGTAAGTGTAAAGATTTTGGAAGAGGCAGGAATTTCAAATACAATAAGCCTTGGGAAGAGTATGGGAATAACATCAGACCTTGTGAATGAACCATCTCTGGCACTTGGTGTAGCAGAATTGAATATGAAAGAACTGGCAAAAGTTTATTCAAGCCTTGCCAATCAGGGAAAAGTCCCTGAACTCAATTTTCTAACGAAAATAACTTCCAGAAACGGTAAAGTTCTTGCTGAAATCGAAACAAAACCTTCTCAGCAATCAGATTTAAATTTAAAACAAAATAGAATTTTGTTGGCAATGTTAGAGAATGTAGTCAACGAAGGAACCGCAAAACGCTTAAGGTCGACTTATGGATTAAGTCAAGATATCGCTGGTAAAACAGGGACAACACAAAGCAATAGAGATGGATGGTTTGCAGCAGTAACTCCCAAATTAGTGAATATATCCTGGGTGGGTTTTAATAACCAAAGCGTTAGTTTTAAGTCAACACGACTTGGACAAGGCGCCAATACGGCATTGCCAATTTTTGGGCAATTATTTAAGTATATGGCCAAGGATCGTGGATTTGATCCAATAACTAGAGCAAAATTTACAAGGCTAACAACAAGCCAACAAGAAGCTTTAGATTGTGAAGATCAAAAACGGGATGGATTTTTTAAACGCTTATTCTCCAAAGATGAAATTGAAAAGGAATTTGAAAAGAAAGATGAAAAAGAGAAGAAAAAGAAAGGATTTTTGAACCGCCTATTTGGAAAAAAAGAAAATTAGGGTTACTCCCACTCCACTAACTGAATATTCTGTTTATGAAAATCACTTTCTTCATTTGAAACATACATCCTTCCTTGAGAATCAAATGAGATTCCTTCCGGTTGCTGAAAATATTTAGGATTCAGTTTGTAAATTTTTTTAAAGGAACCATTAGGTTTTAAGATGAGGAGTCTAGGGATCTTCGAATCCAAAATGAAGATCTCACCTGTTTTAGGATGTATTGTTAATTCTGACGGACTAAATCCGTTTTGAACAAAGAAAAATTTATTTGTTTCAAAAATTGAATCGTTAGCTGTTATTCTTGAAAAAGCTTGTTTTTCAACTTTATAAGTAGAAGAGTTAATTTTGTAAATTATAAAATCATTGCTTGAGTTTGTAAGATTTTTCTCCTTAGGTATTGTCAAGAATGTATTTGATTCACTGTGATTGTCAAAGCTTTCAATATCGTTCTTGCGACTGAAGCCTGTTTGATAAATTTCAATTTGAGAGCGATTGGATTCAAAATTAATTATTTTAAACAGTTTTCCGCTGCTTTCCATCACATAGGCAACCGAATCAATAATTCTAATGGATTCATAGTCACCACTGGGACCAAACTGAATTTTATCGACGATTTTTTTCTTTTCTAAATCATAGATAAAAATAACACCCACCTCGTCCTGAATGCAAGCAATTCTTGAATCGTCTATATGACTAATCCCTGAAACTTCTTTCAGGACAGCAGGAAGTATCCAAGTGTTTTTTACTTTGAGCTTATCAGTATAGTTGTATTCTGGCTTAGAAATATAATATACAATTCCTGCCAGGACCAGAATTCCTGTGATAATTGATAAAACTATCAAATTTTGTTTCATGCTTTTCAATAGAATAAACTTGAAGCCTAAAAGATGCTTGAATATGTGTAAATTTGCAAAAATTTTTTATGGAAGAAAATTCATTAGCCAGATACTTTTATAGAATACTGAAATCAAATGACTATGTTGGAGAATCTGCAGCTATTTATATCAATGCATTTATAAATGCGGTTATACTATTGATTTTAGGATTTTTGGCTTTCAAAATATTAAGATATATAGCTGAAAGTATTATTCATGGCTTAGCATCTAAAACAAAAACAAGTTTTGATGATTATTTGGTTAAAAATAAAGTTTTCGTTTATTTATCAAACCTTGCAGTTTTGTTAGTTCTATACGAATTCATACCTGTTGTTTTAGTAGATTTTCCAAGTTCTGAAATTTACTTTGAAAAGCTTTTTGAAGTCATTATTATCTTTGTGATCATTTGGATTCTTAAATCCATTTTAATGACCTTTAGAGACTATCTCAGAACCTTCAACTCTTTTAAGGACAAGCCTTTAGAAAGTTACATCCAAGTATTCATGATCATTGTATGGATTGTTGGAATCATTATAGTTTTTTCAATACTCACGGGTAAACCATTAATTAAATTCCTAACTGCTTTGGGTGCTTTTTCTGCAGTTTTGCTTTTAATTTTTAAAGATACAATCTTAGGATTCGTTGCGAGTATCCAAGTTACTGTAAACGATACGGTAAGGCTCGGTGATTGGATTACCATGGAAAAATATGGAGCAGATGGTGACGTCTATGAAATCAATCTAGCTTCCGTAAAAGTCAGAAACTTCGATAATACCATAACCACCATTCCAACGTATTATTTAATTTCCGATTCCTTCAAAAACTGGCGTGGAATGAGTATTTCTGGTGGCAGACGTATCAAGCGGTCTATATTGATAAAAGCAAATAGTATCAAATTTCTTTCTGAAGGTGATATAGAAGAATTGAAAAAAATTAAACTAATTTCAAATTATATTCATGATAAACAGCTAGAAGTCAATGAGTATAATTTAAAGCACGAAGTTGATAAATCAGTTCAAATTAACGGGAGGAATCAAACCAACTTTGGAGCCTTTAGAATCTATATCGACCACTATCTTGAGCAACATCCAGATATTAATAAAGATATGATGATGATGACAAGACAACTTGCTCCTACTGCTGAAGGAATTCCCTTAGAACTTTATGCCTTTTCAAAAGATAAGGTTTGGACAAATTACGAAAGAGTTATGGCTGGGATATTTGATCATCTATTAGCAGCTATTCCTTACTTTGAACTAGAATGTTTTGAATATCCTTCCGGCAAAGACCTTAAATCGCTTTCTTCAACTTTTGAATCTTCAAAAGATACATGAGAGATTTTATTATTTTTATAAAGCAGAATTTTAGAAAACTAAGTTTTGGCTGGACACTTACTTTTTTGTCTAGTTTTGGTCAAACTTATTTAATTTCACTGTATGTGACAGAAATTTCTTCTGAATTTGCTATAACCGAAGGAACATTTGGGGCCATCTATGCTATTTGTACAGTGTTGGCATCGTTCATAATGCTTACCGTTGGTCACACAGTAGATCATATTTCTATAAAAAAAGTAACTGCATTTACCATCATTTGTTTGGCCTTTTCTTCCATATTAATGGGAATTTCTTATCATCTAGCTTTAGTATTCATCAGTCTTGTTGGTTTACGCCTTACGGGACAAGGCATGTTGAGTCATATAAGTATGACTATCCTTTCAAAGTTTTATGATAAGAATCGTGGAAAAGCCTTAAGTTTTTCTACTCTAGGTTTTTCTTCAGGAGAAATTGTATTACCCCTTCTCCTTGCCTTCTTTATAGCCTGGTTCGACTGGAGATGGACTTTGATAGGTTCTGGTATTTTATTATTACTCTATTTAATAAGACTTTACTTTACAGACTTAGATCATTTCAATAAGCAGCTTAATGTAGGAAGACCTTCATCTTTGAGCTTAGTTAAGGATTTTGGTAGTATAATAAACGACAAGCGTTTTTTAATTTTGATGCCGACTAGTTTTGCAATTAGTTTTACAGCAACTGCTGTCATATTTTATCAGTACGTATTTGTTGCACAAAAAGGATGGTCACCACAACTCTATGCAGCATTTTTTACAGGTTATGCCATTACCCGTTTAATATTTTCCCTGGCTGGAGGACTTTGGGTGGATAAGTTTACAGCCAAAAAAATGTTTAGATTTTACCTTATCCCTATCAGTATCGGACTTTTAGCTTTTGCTCTAATCGATAGTATTTTTGGGGCACTCACTTTCCTTTTGATGATGGGTATAACCGTTGGTATGGCTGGAACTATAAAATCTTCCATATTAGCAGAAGTTTATGGCATTGAAAAGCTAGGTGCCATACGAAGTCTATTTACCATGTTTATGGTCGTGAGCACAGCTTTAGGACCTTTAATTGTTGGCTGGATGATAGATGGAGGTTTAAGTATCGAGACCATTATGTTAAGTTTATTTGTGTTTTTGGTGCTGTGTGCATTAAACGCTCAACGTATAAAAGGGATTCAAACCATTTCTGAAGTAAAATAATTTAACAAATACTTAATTGATTTGTTTGGTTAAAATCGTGGTACAATGGAGCTTTCCCCTTATTTTTGTCACCAATTATGAGTCAGAAAAAGAAAAACCCTAATCGTAAATCTCATTTGAGATTACTTCACCAGTATTATACTTATACTGGTTTTTACAGTTTTTTAGGTAGGAGTTTAATTAAAGCAGCTCCACCCATATTGATTTTTATCGCCGTATTACTAGGCATTCATTTTTTCGTTATTGACGTCAATACAATGCTAATTTACGTGACCGAAAATTTCCCACCAGTAGCTGTTTTTGCGATCTTCTTTGCTTCAGAATCTATTTTAGGACTTATTCCTCCAGAAATTTTTATAGCATGGTGCGGTAAATCAGTTTCCCCCTGGGGGTTCTTATCCATTTTGGCGATTTTGTCTTATCTAGGAGGTGTTATTTCTTACTTTGTTGGTAGAGGAATCGCGAGTATTCCATCAGTTTTTGTGTATTTGGAAGTAAAAATGGCCAAGCATATCAAAAATATGAGAAAATGGGGAGGGATTTTAATTATTGCCGGAGCTTTACTTCCACTACCCTTTGCTATTGCTAGTATGTCCGCAGGTATCATCAAGTTTCCATTCGGAAGTTATTTGTTATATGGCTTGTTGAGGCTTTTACGTTTCGCGATCTATGGAGCGTTAATATTTGGTGCTTTATAAAATTCTTTCAAAATTATAGTTTAAAAACAAAAGGTCATTTTTTAAAAAATGACCTTTTGTTTTTATGTAAATTAATCCATAAAGTGTTCGTTAATTTTCACCCTTAGTTTTCTAACATAATCTTCATAAAGCCAATCTCTATAATTTTTGGTGTTGTTAATTATACAATTGGAATAGCGTTTAATTCTGTCCTTTATATCATCTTTCAATTCCCTAGCGAGAATTCTGGCATCAAAGACATCTTCAGAATTTTCTGCACACATTTTTGCATGCTGTGCAATTGACTCTTCCAACACCAATTTTGATTTATCGCCATTGTTGACGGTTTCATTATATCGCCTTCTAATGTCAAATTCAATATTTTCAGAATTTTTAAACATTTCTCTCACTTCCTCAGGCATTTCATATTTGAAGTTGAGTTCGATTTCTTCATCAGAAACCATATTATCCAAGAAGTAATCAGGATTTTCAAAGATAAGTTGCCAATCTACAGAAGCATTCCATGGACCAAATCGAGCAATATTATTTCCTAAATCAATGACGTTGAAGGTATCTTTATTAGGTAACTTCCTAGACCCTCGTCCAATCATTTGGAAATAAAGCGTTAGCGATTTTGTAGCTCTATTAAGGATTATATTTTTTACGGTTGGTTCATCAAAACCAGTAGTAAGAATACTTACAGAGGTTAATATGGCGTCTGGCTTTTCTCTGAACCACTTCAGGATAGCTCTTCTTTCTTTTTTATTATGTGTGTTGTCCAGGTGTTTTATATCATAACCTGCATCTTTAAAAGTTTGATAGACATACCAAGAGGTATTGATACCATTATTAAAGATTAATGTTTTTTCACCTTTACATTTTTCTTCATACGCTTGGATCAATTTTTCCTGCATATCTAGATTGGTATACAAATCTTCAGAAGATTTTACTGTATAATCACCTGTTATACCGACTTGTAATGTTCCAAGCCCTACATCGTAACTAAACATCTGGGCTTCAGCCAAAAATCCCTTTTCAATGAGTGATGAAATGGAATTTCCAACAATAAGTTCCTCATAATTTCTATGCATTGGAAGTTTAATGTTAGAACTTAGAGGAGTTGCAGTTACCCCAAGTATAAAAGCTTTATCAAGGTATCCAAAGAGTTTAGTAAAAGAGTTGTAATGAGCTTCATCGATGATTGCCAAACCGATATTTTTCATATTCAGTTTTTCCTCATTCAACCTGTTATTCAAGGTTTCAACCATGGCAACGAAACACATGTATTCATTATCGTCTGGTAGTTCCTTAACTTTAGAATTAATAATTTTATTTCGAACACCAAAACCTTCAAGCATATCTGAAGTTTGCTTACAAAGTTCTATTCTATGTGTAAGTACAATTACCTTTTTACCTGTCTTTTCAATATACCTTCTTACGATTTCAGAAAAAACAACTGTTTTACCGCCTCCAGTTGGGAGTTGGTATAACAAATTAAAGTTATCTGGAGAATTCTCAATCTTATCAAAAATCTTTATAAGGTCCTTTTCTTGATAATCATAGAGGCTCTTTTCTGCAGTATTTTCAGACATAAACTTCCTTGAGTTGAAATGTGATTTATTAATTTAAGATTTGCAAAAATACGCAGATTAAAGGGTTTATTGAAATTATTTAGCAATTTATAAGTCAAAATCTAAGCATCGTTGAAAGCCTAATGCGTAAGAATTAATGTTTATTTTTGAAAATAGTAGAAACAACTACCTATATATATAAACTAAAAATTATTTTTGCATAACATCTAAAAAAACTAAACCCTTGGAAAATAAAAAAGCACTTAAACTTATAGATTCTATTGTCAAAACTCTTGAATCCAACCAAATTGTAACTGACGAAGTGGTTGAAATGGTTAAAGAATTGAGACCATACGCAGTAGAAGAAAGCTTACCTGTTGTAGCCAAAACACTTAGATTGGTGTCTGAGCACATAGAAGAAAATGAAGTTTTTGCAATACCTATTCCTCAGGACGAACCACTTATTGATGAAGAAACAGGTGAAGAAATAGAACCTGAAAACTCTGAAATCATTACAGGATCTGAAAGCCTCTTATATTTAGTCAATCTGATAAAAAAGTCTGAAAATCCAGAAAATAAGACTGAAATAAGAGAGTATAATCGCAAAATGGAAGCATTTGCAGAATAAAAACTGAGTATGGGAAGAGCATTTGAATTTAGAAAGGCTAGAAAAATGAAACGCTGGTCCGCCATGGCCAAAACCTTTACAAGATTGGGTAAAGATATTGTAATGGCAGTAAAAGAAGGAGGTCCAGATCCAGAAACCAATTCAAAGCTCAGAGCGGTTATTCAAAACGCTAAGAGTGCCAACATGCCCAAGGATAATGTTGAAAGGGCTATCAAAAGAGCTTCGGATAAGAGCTTGGGTGATTATAAAACTGTTTTATATGAAGGTTATGCTCCCCACGGCATTGCAATTTTGGTGGAAACGGCAACAGATAATACAAATCGAACAGTAGCGAATATCAGGTCCTATTTTAATAAATGCGATGGCAATCTCGGGACATCTGGTTCAGTTGAATTTATGTTCGACCATACTTGTAATTTCAGGATTGCTTCTGAAGGAATTGATGTGGAAGAACTAGAACTTGAAATGATAGATTTTGGTGCAGAAGAAGTATTTGAAGATGAAGATGGAATTATGATTTACGCTCCATTTCAAAACTTTGGGGACATTCAAAAATTCTTTGAAGAAAGAAAAATTGAAATCGAGTCCTCTGGTTTTGATAGAATTCCACACGTTACCAAAACACTTCCAGATGAACTGAAAGAAGATGTTGAAAAACTATTAGAAAAAATTGAAGATGATGATGATGTACAAAATGTGTATCATACAATGAACGAATAAGAAAAGGCTAGAATTTACATTCTAGCCTTTTTGGTTTTAGAAGCAATACGTCTGTTACATATTTTCAAAGATTGATTTCATCAATCTAGTTTTGTCGTTAAGACTTTCTTCCATAGAAATCATAGTCTCTGTTCGATTTACACCGTCTATATCATCTATAAGGAAGATTATGTTTTTAGCATGTTCTGTATTTTTTGCTCTTATTTTACAAAATAAATTGAATTTACCAGTAGTAACGTGAGCAACAGTAATATTCGGTATTTCTTCAATTCTATTAAGAACAAATTGTGTCTGAGAAGTTTTTTCCAAAAATATGCCTACATAAGCTATAAATGTATAGCCGAGTTTTTTGTAGTTCAAAGTTAAAGATGAACCTACAATAATTCCACTTTCTTCCATTTTCTTTACACGGACGTGAACGGTACCTGCTGAAATATCCAGTTTTTTTGCGATATCTGTAAATGGAGTTCTCGTATTATCGATGAGCATATTGAGAATTTGGTGATCTGTCTCGTCGAGTTTAAGTTTTCCTTTCATATGTTGAATCTTATCATTTTAAATAAAACGCAAAAATACTTAATAATTATGATTAAAAAAGAATGATTTGTCAAAATCTTTATTAATTATATAACGAAAACGTTATTGTTAAGTTTAAATGAGGGTAAAATCTCACCTTCTCTTAAAGAATTAGGTACTTCAAATTCTAAAACTTGCTTTTCTGCATCAATCTCACGATGTCCATAAAACAATTGAAGATCATCTATTCTTTCTATAAAAGGGATGAATTCAATCTTCTCATCAATCAAAGTTTCCTGATACTGAACTGCTACATCTTTAGTTTTATTGTTTACAAATACATTCCTTATTATAATATCATAGTATAACTTTTCATTTTCTGGAATTTCAAAGTATTTATCAATAAAGTTGAGCTGCTCATTATTGACTACATCAACAATCATATTTAATAAGGAAATAAAAATATACTTCCGGGTTTCTTCTCGTTCATAATCATTATCAAAATGACCAGCTTCAAAAAGGACAGTAGGAGTTCCGTCTTTTTGGAAAAAATCACCTATACAATTGATGTTGAATCCATCATCGTAACGCCCTACTTGACCAGGTATATGTTTTTGAAGTAAGTGATTTGCAGAGGAAATCAAACCCATTGATTTTTTTCTTGTGTCATTTATATCTCGCTCTTCATTGAAGGATGGAGAAAGAAAAGATACGGTCGCAGGTTTGTTTATATTTCCAGCACTAAAGATTGTTCTCTGGTCATGCATATTAAAGCAAAAATCTGGCTTAAACTTAGTATATACATTTTGTAAGACCTTACTTTCAGTTTGTGTTTGTTGAAAGGCATCTCGGTTCAAGTCAATCCCATTAGCATTCACTCTTGTGTGATTTACTGCTCCATCAGGGTTTAAAACTGGAATAATAATTAGGCTACATTTTTCAAACAACTCTTTAGAAAACTTATCATTCAAGCTTAAATAATTAAGCAAGTCAAAAACAGATTTTGTAGTGGTCGTTTCATTACCATGCATTTGAGACCATATTAAAATCTTTGTTTGTCCTTTTCCTAAAAGAAAAGAAGATATAATTCTACCTTCTTCGGAATAGCCTTCATTTCTGATCTTAAACTTATGAGATAAGGATTTCAATTGATCCAAAATATCACCTTCTTTAAGATATCGACCAAGAAGCTTTGAACACATGAATCGTGAGTATTCAGAAATAAGATTTAAATAATCTGGGGGGTGTAAATTCATGTTTACAAATGTATTAAAATCATAATACACAATTGTAAACAATCAGAATCATCCAACTGTTTACATATGTATACTGAATTGTTTGGTTTTTATTTGGATTGTTTGACTTACGGTGGAAATTTTCCTATAGCTGATATTTAAGAATCTATTAAATTTAAATAGAGTAAGTTATGTATTAAAATCTAAATGTTTACTTTATATGAATTAAGGATATTATTATTGTATTTGAAGCATTTTCAATTGTTTTGTATACATTTGTATCTAGTTAATTACCAATAAATAAACAGGTTTTACAATGGTAAACAGTGAGGAGTTTTCAAATCGATTGAAAGAAATCTTTGATTTTTATGAATTGTCTGCCTCATCGTTTGCAGATAAAATTGATGTCGGTAGAGCTTCTATTTCACATATTCTATCTGGACGAAATAAACCAAGTCTCGATTTCGTGATGAAAGTCGTTTCTACGTTTGAAGAAGTTGAACTGTATTGGCTATTAAATGGCAAGGGGAGTTTTCCTCCTAATGCTGATAAAATATCTAAAGCAATAAATACTAAGAAAGAAAATGAAGTTGAAAGCAAAGTAGAAATTGAAACTACAGAAGCAGAAGTTGATCCAGAAACAAGAAAATCATCTTCCACTAAAAAATCTATATCTAAAGTGATAATATTCTACACTGACGGAAGTTTTGAATCCTACGAAAATTATCCTAAAAGTTGAATCAATCTGCCGAATTGGATTAATTTTGCGAAAAAAGATTAATGCGTTATTTATTAATAATACTCTTTAGTGTAATTTTAGTGTCCTGTTACAATCCGCAGCGTGAATGCAAAGATTTCAAAACAGGTACTTTTGAATTTGAAACTTATCTGGATGGAGATTTAGTGAAAACTACTTTTATTAGGAATGATTCAATCGAAGTAGAAATCTATAAAAACAAAAAAGACACAGCCTCAATACGTTGGATCAACGATTGTGAATATGTCCTGAAATCTTTAAATCCTATAAACAGAGCTGAAAAGCAGCCTATTCATATGAAAATTATTTCTACTTCAAATAATTCTTACACATTTAAATACAGTATCGTAGGTAAAAATGAAAAGCAAAAAGGCCGTGTCACAAAAATAGATTAGTCAAATAGAGATGATTGTTGGTTATTTGGCTTATCATCTTCAGTTTCGTCTACTTCTGTTTCCAATTGTTCTTCTTCATAAAGCAATGGGTCAATCAAATCAATTTGTTTCACATTTTCTGAAGTCAATTGGTTTCCTTGGGCTTTAATGCCTTTAACGGATATAAACTCTTCAACGTTTACTATTTCATTATCTTTTCTGTCTTTGCCTCTAGCCTTTTTATATTCGATTTCAACCCTCGGAATGTAATCTGTCGAGATAATTTCTAATTGAGAGTTTGAATGATCCGTAATTATCAGTTCTTCTTTTTCGGGTTGTTCTATTAAGAATCGCTTGACATAATATTTTTCTTTTTCCCCTTCCCAGTAAACCGCGGATACTGGTTTCTTGGGATTCCACTTTTCCATGATGATCACATCATTTTCAAAATGAGTTGAGAGTTCTGGAATAATTGTTTTTACAATTCCATTTTGCCTTACAATAAGCAATCGGTCTTCCCCCTTAAAAGCTCCTAGAAGCTCACCACGCTCATCAACATTGAGGCGTCTCACTGTTTCATCAAACCAAATTTTTCGTGGTTTGAGCGTAGACACACCTTCCTCTTTCATCTCAACGTTTTTAATTGGCATTTTGGAAACTAAATTGCCTTTTACATTTCTTCCCTTAATGGCTAAGTCTGAAAAATCAATATCGAATTTTAATCTCTTAAGTCCTTTCTTCTGTCTCAAGAAAATTGTGACCAGCTCCGCTTCGCCATTAGGGTTTGCTGAAAAGTATAAAACTTTGGTACCTGGCTTATCTTTACCTATGCTGTAAGCTCTGTCTCTTGTAACTGAGGTTACAGCAAAACGTTTCATATAATTATATCCAGCTTTACCGTCGCGATAAATCAGATTATAAATAGTTCGTTTATCTTTTTTCTTAAAGATTCCAACGTAAATGATATTCTTACCAATAAAGGTCTTGCCCTCTACCTTAGTAACCATCATGGTCCCATCTTCAGTAAAACAAATAATATCGTCAATATCGCTACAATCGGTTACATATTCCTCTTTTTTCATAGAAGTACCTATGAAACCCTCACTCCTATTAACATAGAGCTTTGTATTTCTGATTACAACTTTGGTCGCTTCGATATCTTCAAAGAGCTGAATTTTGGTTTTACGTTCTTTTCCAGCACCATACTTTGTTTTTAGATTTTTAAAATAATTAATAGAATATTCTATCAAGTGATCAAGATCATGCTTTACATTTTCAATTTCACCTTCAAGAGCTTCAATTTTTTGTTCAGCTTTATCAAGATCAAATTTTGAGATCCTTTTAATTTTTATTTCGGTTAGCCTAGTGATATCCTCTCTTGTAATAGCTCTTTTTAAATGTTTAATGTGAGGTTGTAGACCTTTATCTATGGCATCTAAAACACCTTCCCAGGTTTCTTCTTCTTCAATATCCCGGTAAATTCGTTTTTCAATAAAAATCTTTTCAAGAGAAGCAAAATGCCACTGTTCCTGCAGCTCTGCGAGCTTGATTTCTAATTCAGTTTTTAATAAATGAACGGTATTCTCCGTGCTTCTTCTTAAAAGTTCGGAAACACCTAAAAAATGTGGTTTGTTATCTATAATGACACAACTTAAAGGAGAAATAGATACCTCGCAATTGGTGAAGGCATATAGAGCATCAATAGTTTTGTCTGGCGAAATATTATTGGGTAAATGAATTAAAATTTCAACCTCAGAAGAGGTGTTATCTTCAATTTTTTTAATCTTAATTTTACCTTTATCATTTGCTTTTAAGATTGAATCTATAAGCGTTGACGTATTTGTAGAGTAAGGAATTTCATTGACGATAAGTAAATTTTTGTCTCTTATCTCAATATTAGCTCTCACTCTTAGCTTTCCTCCTCTCAATCCATCATTATAATTGGAAACGTCTACAACTCCTCCAGTCGCAAAATCAGGGAAAATAGTGAAACGCTTACCTTCAAGATGTTTAATGGATGCATCGATAAGTTCAATAAAATTGTGAGGTAAAATTTTTGTACTCAAACCTACAGCAATACCTTCAGCTCCCTGTGCAAGTACCATTGGAAATTTTACAGGAAGATTTACTGGCTCTTGTTTTCTGCCATCATAAGAGATTTGCCACTCTGTAGTTTTAGGATTAAAGACAACATCCAAAGCAAATTTTGATAACCGAGCTTCAATATATCTCGATGCCGCCGCGCTATCACCTGTGAGAATGTTCCCCCAATTTCCCTGAGTATCAATAAGAATATCTTTTTGACCTATCTGAACAATTGCGTCGCCAATACTTGCATCTCCGTGTGGGTGATATTGCATGGTGTGTCCTACAATATTTGCAACTTTAGTGTAACGGCCATCATCTAAATCTTTCATGGAGTGCAAAATCCTACGGTGTACAGGCTTAAAGCCATCCTCAATGGCTGGAACAGCTCTTTCTAAAATTACATAAGAAGCATAATCCAAGAACCACTCTTGGAACATGCCTGTAACCTTTATAGATTCATCTTTAGCTGTAGGGTCGAAATTATCTTGAGAATCAGGAGTTAAATCTAAATCGTCACTCATAGGTTAGTTTGGTTTTTTGCTATAATTTTATCCAGAGATAATCTTAAGTATCTTGTTTTTTTTGGGCTCAACATGCTAATGTTTATGCTGATATTTTTATACAAACTTCTAGTTGAGCATTGAACGACCAACCTTCTGTAAAACAATAAGTTGATTATTTTATAGTTGCAAATCTTTTCTTTCTTTATTTCGTGAATTTTTGTTCTATAATTGATAAATTCAGATAATATTGCGCCTCTGTTCATAAATGAAACTAGAGTTCCTTCGCTATCATATTCGAAATATTTTCCAGCAAAGTAGATGTAAATTAACCAAAGGCTTATTAAAATGAGAGCGACGAAATAATATTTATCTGAAGGGAAAAGTTGTTTGCCTAGTTGCTGATTCAAAAATATGACAAGGAAGAAAAGTATTACTGAAAAGTAATACACGCCAGGTATTATTTTGACAACTCTATGGTTACTTAGCCTCATGGATTTCTTCTTCAACCTCCTCAACAAGGTCAATTTCTACTTTAAGATTGTCAATAATAAAGCTTTGTCGGTCTGGGGTATTCTTACCCATATAAAATTCCAGAATCTCTGGAATACTTTTGTACTTATCCAGCATTACTGGATCTAACCGAATGTCATCACCAATAAAATTTTTAAATTCATCTGGCGATATTTCACCCAATCCTTTAAATCGTGTTATTTCAGGTTTTCCTCTAAGGCTTTTTATGGCTTCTCGCCTTTCAGTTTCTGAATAACAATAAAAAGTTTGTTTCTTATCCCTTACTCTAAAAAGCGGAGTTTGCAAAATATATAAATGTCCTTCTTTGATCAATTCAGGAAAGAATTGAAGAAAAAAGGTGATAATCAATAGTCTGATGTGCATTCCATCGACATCTGCATCGGTAGCGATTACAATGTTATTATATCTTAAATCCTCGAGCGAATCTTCAATATTTAATGCAGCTTGAAGCAGGTTGAATTCTTCATTCTCATAGACTATTTTTTTGCTGAGTCCATAGGAGTTCAATGGTTTACCTTTAAGGCTAAACACAGCTTGAGTGTTGACATCTCTGGATTTAGTAATACTTCCGCTAGCGGAATCACCCTCGGTGATGAAAAGTGTAGTTTCTAAGTAACCTTCCTTTTTAGTGTCTTCCAAATGTATCCTGCAATCTCTAAGCTTTTTGTTATGAACACTTGCTTTCTTAGCTCTGTCTTTTGCTAATTTCCGTATTCCAGATAGATCTTTACGTTCTTTTTCTGCACGTAGAATTTTCCTGTGCAAAAGCTCTGCGGTTTCATTGTTTTTGTGAAGATAATTGTCCAATTTTTGCTTCATAAAGTCCAAAACATAAGTTCTTACAGTGGGGAGATCCCCTCCCATATCGGTAGATCCTAATTTTGTTTTGGTTTGGCTTTCAAAAACTGGTTCCATCACTTTTATACTAATGGCACAAACAATGGATTTTCTGATATCACTAGGCTCAAAGTTCTTTTTATAAAAATCTCTGATGGTTTTTACAATTGCCTCTCTGAAGGCAGTTTGATGTGTTCCGCCTTGTGTTGTATTTTGACCGTTGACAAACGAATGAAATTCTTCAGAATATTGAGCTTTACTAAAAGTGATCGCTACTTCTATATCGTTACCTTTTAAGTGTATAATTGGAAATAACCGATCTTCTTCTCTTATTCTGTCACTCAATAAGTCTTTTAAACCATCTTCTGAATAGTATTTTTCTCCATTAAAAAGTATGGTTAACCCCGGATTGAGGTAAACATAATTTTTAAGCATTTTCTCAATATATTCATTTCTGAAATTATATTTTTTGAAAATGACTTCATCAGGAATAAAAGTAACCTTGGTTCCTCTTCGTCTTGATGTCTCATCAAGATTTTCTTTATTTACCAAATTTCCTTGTTCAAATTCAGCAGAAACAGATTTGCTATCTCTTGTGGATTCAACTCTAAAGTAGCTTGAAAGGGCATTAACAGCTTTTGTACCAACACCATTCAGTCCTACAGATTTCTTAAAGGCGTTGGTGTCATACTTACCTCCAGTGTTCATTTTAGAAACTACATCGACAACTTTCCCCAGAGGAATTCCTCGACCATAATCTCTTACAATTACCTTTGAACCCTGAATTGAGACCTCGATAGTTTTACCAGACCCCATTACGTATTCATCAACGGAGTTGTCTAGTACTTCTTTAAGTAAAATGTAAACTCCATCGTCAGCTCCCGAGCCGTCTCCAAGTTTACCTATATACATTCCTGGTCGCATACGTATATGTTGCTTCCAGTCGAGAGATTTAATATTGTCTTCTGTGTACTTTGTTTCTTCTGCCATAATTTTTCTGAACACCGAAATATACTACGATTTCTCTAAAATAAAAATCTTAAACAAATTTATAATCCATTAGATATTTGAATCTGTTTGATCAATAAATAATTCAACAAAAACAAAAAAACCTCTATAGCTTGAAGCATAGAGGTTTATGAAATTATATTAATCTATGATATCAATCTTTATGCATAAAGGATTGCTTTCCTAATAATTCTTCTTCAGTTTCTTCATGTTCTTCATCAGGAACACAACAATCTACTGGACAAACAGCTGCACATTGAGGTTCTTCATGAAAACCTAAACATTCTGTACATTTATCTGCCACAATATAATATAATTCATCACTTACAGGTTCCTGAGCTTCTTCAGAATTTACTTCTTTACCATTCGGAAGGACAATGTCACCTTCTAAATCTGTACCATCAGCATACCTCCAATCGTCTGCTCCTTCATAGATAGCAGTGTTTGGACATTCGGGCTCACAGGCTCCACAATTGATACATTCGTCTGTTATTTTAATAGCCATTTGAGTAATATTTATGTAAATTTGTTTAAAATTAGCAACGCTTCAAAGGTTAGCCAAACATATGACTTTAAATACCAGAATAGATGCTTTTTCAGAACTTGGAATTACTTTACAAAATTACATAGAATCTAAAAACTCAAGCTCTAATTTTTCACAAAAATTGACTAATGTCATTAGAAATTCTGAAATTCAAAATGCTTGGTTTGCGCAGTCTCAGATTCATAATGCACTTGAGGAATGGTCAAAAGCCTTGACTAAGGAAAATTTATCCAACTGGGTACAAACCTACTCTTTTGATCAGTTTGTAGAAAAAAGAGTTGCTGTCGTTATGGCTGGAAATATTCCCTTGGTAGGATTTCATGACTTTTTGAGTGTTTTGATCTCTGGTCATGATTTCATTGGCAAGTTATCTTCAAATGATAGTTTATTGATTCCTTTTCTTGCTGAAGAACTTATCGCTATACAACCTAAGTTCAAATCCAAAATCGAATTTACCAAAGATAGACTACCAAATTTTGACGCTGTTATTGCCACTGGAAGTAACAACACAGCTAGATACTTTGAATATTACTTTAAGAATAAGCCACATATCATTAGAAAAAATAGAAATTCAGCTGTTGTCATCGATGGTACAGAATCTAAAGAAGAGTTAGAAAAACTAGGCGACGATATTTTTAAATATTTTGGATTGGGTTGTAGAAACGTATCCAAATTATTTATTCCAGAAAGCTATGATTTCGATAGCTTTTTTAAAGCAATGTATAAATATAAAGACGTCATAAATCATCATAAATACGCCAATAATTACGATTACAATAAGGCTGTTTATCTTATGAGTTCAGTAAAACTTCTAGATAATGGGTTTTTAATTTTAAAAGAAGATGAACAATTTTCATCCCCGATCGGTGTTCTGTTCTATGAGACTTATTCCGATAAAGCTCAATTAGAAGAAAGATTGAAGAATGAAAAAGAAAACATTCAATGTATTGTTGGAAAGAGTGAGCTTGCAGATGTGAACTATGGACAGACTCAACACCCGAAGTTATCTGATTATGCAGACGGTGTAGATACCATTGATTTTTTGACACAAAAAGATATATAAATATGGAAAGACCCCATAATTTTAGCGCTGGGCCTTGTATACTTCCTTTAGAGGTTTTTGAGAAAGCATCTCAATCTGTTATAGATTTAGATGGTTCAGGACTTTCTATTCTGGAAATTTCCCATAGGAGTGCAGCTTTTGTTGAAGTTATAGAAAAAGCGAGATCACTTGCTCTGGAACAACTTAATTTAAATAATAAAGGCTATAAAGCCTTATTTATGCAAGGTGGTGCTAGCATGCAGTTTTTAATGACAGCCTACAATCTACTTGAAAAAAAAGCGGGTTACCTCGATACTGGAACATGGTCTGCAAATGCCATAAAAGAAGCTCGTAATTTTGGTGAAATTGAAGTGATTGCAAGTTCCAAAGACAGCAATTACAACTATATCCCAAAGAATTATACCATTCCGGAAGGACTGGATTATTTGCATTGTACCAGTAACAATACGATTTTTGGCACTCAGATGAAATCCTTTCCTCACCTTAAAGAAACGCCTCTGGTTTGTGATATGAGCAGTGATATTTTCTCTAAAAACATCGATTACTCTCAATTTGACCTTATCTATGCTGGTGCTCAGAAAAATATGGGGCCAGCAGGAGCAACTTTAATCGTTGTGAAAGAAGAAATTTTAGGAAAAGTAAGTAAGAATATTCCTTCAATGATGAATTATGAATTATTCATCAAGAAAGAAAGCATGTTCAATACGCCTCCTGTATTTTCAGTTTATGTGTCTATGCTTACGCTGGAATGGCTGGCCAGAAACGGCGGTGTTTCAGCAATAGAAAAAAAGAATCAAGCAAAAGCTGATTTAATTTATTCTGAAATTGATAGAAACTCTTTGTTTGAAGGATACACAGCGAATGAAGACCGTTCTATGATGAACGCTACTTTTACATTGAAAAATAAGGTTTTAGCGCCAAAATTTGATGAGCTTTGGAAATCAGCTAATATCAATGGATTGAACGGTCATAGAAGTGTTGGTGGTTACAGAGCATCAATGTACAACGCCTTATCGATAGAAAGCGTAAAAGTTCTGGTGGACGTCATGAAACATTTTGAAAAAACTATATAATTACTTTTAAATGAAAATATTAGCAACAGATGGCTTTTCTGAAATCGGCATTAATTTATTGGAAAATGCTGGTCATGAAGTCATTATCAAAAATGTAGCTTCAAATCAGTTAGTCAACTTTATAAATTCAAATAACATAGAAGGAATTCTGGTTAAGAAAACAACTTCCCTATCAGAAGCCGATATTTCTGAATTTGAGACCATAAAGTTTATCGGAAATTGCGAAAGGAATTTACAACATATTAATGTAGATGCAGCAGAAGAAAACAATATCAAAGTATTTTCAGCTGAAGATGCCTGGTCAAATAGCGTTGCAGAGCTGACTATAGCTCACCTTTTAAGCTGCATGAGACATTTAAAAGATTCGAATCGAGAAATGCCTCTTGAGGGAGATCAAAATTTTAATTCCCTCAAACATTCATTTTCAGGTGGAGTTGAAGTCAGGAATAAAATTCTTGGCATTATTGGTTTTGGAAAAGTTGGACAAGAAGTAGCTAAGAAGGCAATTTCTTTAGGAATGCAAGTGAAGTTTTACGATAAAACTATCGAAACGGCTGAACTTAAATTGAGTTTTTTCGATAATCAACACATGAAATTCAATTTATCATCTTCTACCTTAGATGAAGTTTTATCCACTTCAGAAGCGATTAGTCTTCATATTCCTAAAACTGATAGTTACTTAATCGGTGCAAAAGAACTTAAAAAGATGAAACCTACAGCTGGAATAATCAATACTTCTCATGGTAAATGTATTGATGAAGTTGCTCTGGTTAAAGCTCTTGATAACAACGAATTGATGTTTGGAGCATTAGATGTTTTTGAAGATGAACCCCAGCCTCCTATTCAATTGCTTATGAATCCAAAATTATCACTTACTCCTCATATTGGAGGAGCAACTCAGGAAACTCAAGATCGAATTGCTAAAGAACTTAGCGATCAAATCATTTCATTTTTGAACTAAATATTATGAAGGTATTTTTTTTAGGATTATTTTTAATAGTAAGCTTAACTGGAATCTCACAAACACAATCTGGGAAAGCTTCATTTTATGCAGACAAATTTGATGGGCGTCCTACTGCTAGTGGAGAAATCTACAAACATAATCTTTCTACAGCTGCTCATAGAAAGCTGCCTTTTGGCACTAAAGTGAAAGTAACTAATCTTGAAAATAACAGAACTGCTATCGTTAAGATAAACGATAGAGGTCCTTTTATAAGAGGACGAATTATAGACTTGTCTCGATCTATAGCAGAATCATTAAATATAGTAGATAGTGGTGTATCAAACGTACAGATAGAAGTTCTTGACGATAGCGCATCAGTTTCCAATGAAAATGCAGAATATAAAGCTCCTTCTTATACTGAAGAAGAAAAACGAGCATCTAAAACTTCGACTACAACTAAAAAAAATATCTCCGAAAATTTTAATTCCTCATCTAGGAGTACAGATGAAATTAAAGAATATTATGAGCTTAATGTCAACGAAGTCTCACCAGATTTCTACGGTGTGCAAATAGCAAGTTTTGAGGAAAGTGATAATTTACTAAGACTTTCCAACAGATTGAAAGTTAGTTATAACAGTGAAGTTTTAATTCAAATCAAAACCTTTCAAGGAACTAAGGTTTATACTGTCATCTTAGGTCAGTTTAACAATAGAAGGTCTGCGGAAAATTTTAGAGACAGAATAAATGATAAATATCCAGATTCATTCATAGTAGATATGACTAAAAAAGATTAAATTTAGATATGAAGTTATTTTTGCCTTTATTTTTAATTATCTGCATTATAAGTTGTTCTGTTCAAAAAGAAAGAACTTCCACTGAGGCAAGTGACGACAGTAGTCAAAATGATACCATACGTATTGCAAATGACAGCTTGGAGTATGAAATTATCATCTTTGAGCCTGGTTTTAACACATGGCTTGTAACACAGAAACCCAGAGGCTATTACAACCTAAATTATCTGGAACAGCGCAATAGAATTTTTGTGATAAATTACAACCAAAGAGTTCTGAATCCATTTCGATTTGATCCAAACTTGTACCCACAACAAATCAATTATGAGTACAATGTAGATTATGGTTACGAAGTCAATTACCTTCTTTATTTCTATTTCGTCTATTTTCAACAAGAATATGGCCAAAAATTGAGATAAGCTTTTGTATTTTTGCAGCATGAAGAAATTAAAAGAACGCTGGGGCATACAATCCAACTTTCAATTGGTTATAATTTTTATAGTTTTTGCCATTACAGGCTCATTAGCTGCTTATCTTGCCAAACCAGTTTTAAATTTTATAGGATTATCACGAGAAGTATTTCCAGAACATTTTTTTGGAGGGTTTTTATATTATTCCTTAAGGATTTTATTCATTTTCCCCATCTATCAGGTTCTGCTTGTAGTGATTGGAACTATTTTTGGCCAAAATAAATTCTTTTGGAATTTTGAAAAGAAAATGCTTTCGAGATTTGGACTTGGTTTTCTTTTTCAATAAAGGTTAATACTATTTCTATTCTAGATAAAAATATTAAATTAGCGGAAAATTAATTTAACTTGAAAATCAAGCAAATACTTAGTTTAGTGTTATTTATGGTGTTGACGACGACTGTCGTTAATGCACATGCACTTAGTCATTTGTTTGATGATGACGTATCAAACATAGAACATTGTAAGATATGTGATGAATATGTATTGACTAGTCAAGATAATATCTCCTTTGCAGTTAATAACGTTGAAGAATTTGTAACTCCGTTTATAGAGATCAGAATTGAATCTTCCGTTGAAAGTACAAGAGACATTCTAGTTATTACTTATCCTTCAGGCAAATATTACAACAAACCTCCCCCATTTGAACTAGTTTAAAGTTTTCAATCTTTTTTCTAACTAGTTTAATTTTAATTTATGTTTCAGAAGTTTATTCTTTTGTGCTTATTCTTAAGTGTACAGCTCAGTGTTTCCGCCCAAAATTGTAATTTAACGATCTCAGGTAAAATTATAGATAAACACGATAATTCTAACCTTCAAGGTGCAGTAATAGCTATTAATGATGGTAATACTGTAGTATATAGTGATGAAAATGGGAATTATAAACTAGAAAATCTCTGTCTAGGTGATTTAACTTTAAAAGTTACTCATCCTTATTGTGAACCACAAACAAAGAAAGTAATTCTGAAAGGAAATTCTGTAATCAACTTTCGTTTAGAACATCATCTTGAAGAACTAAACGAAGTCTTGCTTAAAGGAAAACTTTACGATAAAAATCTCAATTCATCTATTTCCAATCAGATAAAAACTGAAGAGCTTGAAAATTTTAGTAATGCCTCTTTAGGCGATGCTTTGAAAACATTAAGCGGTGTTTCATCACTTAATACTGGAAGCTCCATTGTGAAGCCAATTATACAGGGTTTACATAGTTCTAGAGTATTGATCATCAATGACAATGTACGGCTACACGACCAACAATGGGGTGAAGACCATGCCCCCAATGTAGATATCAATTCAGCAGCCAATGTAACCGTAATTAAAGGTGCATCAGCATT